>Ga0068859_100006047_pt1 | contig 12287 bp, 13 predicted proteins | sample KBSSwiS22_FD_66585 | JGI IMG/M metagenome (GOLD analysis project Ga0068859, IMG submission 66585) | Switchgrass rhizosphere microbial communities from Kellogg Biological Station, Michigan, USA - KBS Switchgrass S2-2 | ecosystem: Host-associated > Plants > Roots > Rhizosphere > Soil ... | reverse complement strand
GGCGATTGGACTGCCTGGATTGTCGCGCGCGTCAGGGTTGACCACGTCGTTTGCTCCGATTACGACCGCGACGTCGGTCGATGAAAACTCAGGATTGATCTGCTCGAGCTCGTAGAGCGATGAATAAGGGACGTTCGCTTCGGCAAGCAGCACGTTCATGTGCCCAGGCATTCGGCCGGCGACGGGATGGATCCCGTACTTGACTGTGACTCCGCGTTTCTCGAGTACGTCCGCCAGCTCGCGCACGGCGTGTTGCGCCTGCGCAGTCGCCAGGCCGTAACCGGGCACAAACACGACTTTATTTGCGTAAGCGAGCTGTGTGGCAATGTCTTCCAGTCCGACTTCCCGCATCGAGCCTTCTTGCTCACCACCGGCGGCGGCAGTCGCGGCGCTCCCGAAAGCACCAAACAACACATTGGTCATTGAGCGATTCATAGCCCGGCACATCAGTATCGAGAGTATGAATCCGGAAAAACCGTCGAGCGTGCCGGCGATGATTAGCACTTTGTTTGAGAGCACAAATCCGGTGGCCGCCGAAGCAAGTCCGGCGTAGGAGTTCAGCAGTGACATCACGACCGGCATGTCAGCCGATCCGATCGGCATTACCAGCAGCAGTCCGAAGACAAAGGCCAAACCGACCATGGTGAAGAACAGCGGCATCGAACCGGGAACGACGACCAGGTAAATGAAGATGCCGATCGTCACCGCGAGCAGGGCCATGTTGAAGATGTTCTGGCCCTTGTAAGTCATGGGCGTGCCGCGCACGAGGCCCTGAAGTTTCGCGAACGCGAGCAGGCTGCCCGTAGTGGTGAGTGCGCCCAGCATGACTTCGAAGCCGAGCGCGCTCATCATGATTCTGCCTTCGAGATGTCCACCGTACCGGTAGAACTCAGAGATGCCGACCAGGGCGGCGGCAAAGGCGCCGAACGCGTGTGAAAGCGCGGTTCGTTGGGGCATCGCCGTCATCGGCACCCAAACGCCCATCGCCAGTCCAACCACGGAACCGATAGCGAGCCCTGCAAGGATCCACGTGTAGGTGACGATCTCGTGATGCACCAGCGTGCCGATGATGGCCATCAACATGCCAAACTCGGCGAGGTGCATGCCGCGCTTCGCGGTTTCAGGGTGACTCATCCCCTTTAATCCGAGGATAAAGAAGATTGACGCGAGCAGGTAGCTTAGTTCGATGAAGTAGGTTTGCATCCGTGAGTCTGTGGCTAGTCTTTCTTAACGAGTTCTTTGCGCTTGAACATCTTCAACATGCGGTCGGTGATCACGAAACCGCCGACCACGTTTGTCGTCGAGCAAACTACAGCGACGAAACCAAGAATGGTGCTGACGGTGTTGTATCGTGCGCCTGCGGTCACGATCGAACCGACAAGCGAGATACCCGAGATGGCATTCGTCGCCGACATCAGTGGCGTGTGCAGCAACGGTGGCACTCGCGAGATCACCTGGTAGCCAAGGAAGGCTGCGAGCGCAAAAACATAAAGCGCGGAGATTAACATTTCAGCGGACATTTACTTTGCTGCCTGTACCTTTCTCTTAACTTCCTCGAACAGGTATTCGTGTTCAGTCTCGACACCGATCTTTTCCATTCGTCTCCAGTACCACACCGGCGACAAACGCGAAAGGATCGTGGTCTTTCTGGTGATCACGGTGCGCGTGCCTTCCTGCGTCAGTTCATAACTTGCGTCTCTGAACGACAGCCAGGGCCGTCCGGGAACATCAAACTCCGTTATCTCGAGTGTCATCGAGCTGGGAGGGTTCCACTCGGTTACTTTCTCGGCAATGTGACCTTCTTCAAAGTAACAAGTTCTAGTCGCGCCGACACCTTCGCCTGACATCGTACAACTAACCGGCACCGGCAGTCCGATGCGCATCAACAGTCCCTTCGAACCCTTGATGTGATCGAACGTTTTCAATTGCTCCCAGACGACTTCACGCGGAGCATCGACAACCAACGTGTTAGCGATCGTCTCAGCTCGTGGGGTTCTTCTCGATTCTTCTTCAGCCTTGTTTGCGCCCATCAGCAGCAATGGAAGTGCCGCGAGGATCAGGAACGACCCGTAATGCCGGTTGCCTGAGCGATCGAACATCTCACGTGCAACCACTCCGATCACCGCGCCCACTGCCAAACCGATGGCCAGTAAAGGCGTCGACATCAGGACGCAGACAAAGCCCTCGAACTTTGACAACAAGAGGATGGCTGTACAAATGATCGCGCCAACCAGAAGTGACGCAGTGATAATTTTCCTTCCTTCAACCACCAATGCAACTGCAAAACCGGTGGCGAACGGCAGCAGGACAAACAGGACGGATCCCATTCCCCCGGTGCGATCGTTGACGAGGAAAAAGCCGCCGATGCCAAAAACGACCGCGACTGCGGTGCCCACAAGCACGGCACGAAGCATATCGCTATTGCCGTTGTTGTCCTCGACTGGTTCCACGGGATCGAGAATTTTGTTCATGGTATTACCTTGTCGGCAACGAGAGGCTGGCTGCGACGCGCTGATTGACGACTTGTCCTTCGTGCGTCACGCATGATGGGCCAACCACGTCGTCGTTCATATCGATGCGCAACTGACCGTCTTTGATGAGCAATGACAGGAACGACGTTAGGTTGCGCGAATAAAGCTGGCTGGCATGTACGGGAATGGTTGCCGGCAGATTTGTGGGCGCCAGGATCGTTACGCCGTCACGTTCGACGGTCACGTCAGCCTGGCTCAACGCGCAATTGCCGCCGGTTGCACCTGCAAGATCGATGACGATCGAGCCACGCTTCATACCGTTGACAGCTTCCTCGGTGATCAAGAGCGGAGCGCGTCTTCCTGGCACTTGCGCCGTCGTAACGATTACGTCTGCTGTTTTGGCATGTTCCGCGATTAACGCGCGGCCGCGGTTCATCGCTTCGTCCGATAGCTCAACTGCGTAACCACCGGCGTCTTCAGTCTTGATCCCACCGAGGTCGACTTCGAGAAACTTTGCGCCTAGCGATTTCACCTGCTCGCCTGCAGCGGCACGCACGTCGTAACCTTCGACCACCGCGCCGAGTCGCCGTGCGGTGGCAATGGCTTGCAACCCGGCCACCCCGGCGCCCAGGACCAACACGCGCGCAGGCGGCACTGTACCGGCCGCAGTCATCAGCAGCGGAAACATTCGCGGTATGTGTGCGGCGCCGATTAGCACTGCCTTGTAACCGGCTACGGTTGCCATCGAAGAGAGCGCGTCCATTGCCTGCGCACGTGTGATTCGCGGAATGAGCTCGACTGAAAAAGTTGTGATTCCACGATCGACGGCGGGCAACACGGCGGCGGGTTCATCAAGCGGGCGCAGGAATCCGATCACGACCGCGCCGCGTTTGAGGCGCGCAAAGTCTTGTTCTGAAGGTCGATTAACAACGGCAAGCACGTCGGCGCCGGCCAGCAGTGTTTCTCTGTCAGAACTAATCTCTGCGCCTGCTTCACGATAATCGTCATCAGTGCGTGCGGCGCGGAGCCCGGCGCTGCTTTCGATCTGCACTGACGCGTTCAGGGCGCTGAGTTTCTTTACTGACTCAGGCATGAGCGCGACGCGTGCCTCACCCTCTTGTGTCTCCCGCAACACAACTATGTTCATAAGTGGCTCCGTTTGCGGAATGAAAAAGAAAAGGGGAGGTGACGTTTTTGCGCTGTGTGGCCGCCAACAACTCCGGAGTTTGGCATAGACGACTAATCAGTACGTTATGTGGGGATCAGCTTGCGTCAAGGCGAGTGCAGTATAACAAATTTATGTGCAGCATCAGGCTAGAAGTCGTAAGATTCTCTGTGCAATCGAGGTTGCACAGAGAAGGCGGCCTTTGCAGGGGAACGAATGATGATTATCGCAAGAGGATTGGTGGGCGTGATAATCGGAATAGCTTATGGCCTGCTGATCGGACTATTAACATTCGTGCAGTGGCGTCTCACTCACGATCCGGCGTATCCAGGACCACTCATTCCTGACAACAACGCCTGGGGGCGGCTGGTGGTAGAGGTTACGACTATCGTAGTTTCGTTTTGTGGTGGATTGGCTGGCGCGTTGGTGGGAGCCATTGAAGTTGATAAGACTAAAGGCGCACTGCTGGGAGGTCTCATTGGCCTGGTAGTCTTCCTTTTGTTGCTGCTCGGGGAACTCGTCCTGAGAGGGAACGGAATTCTTGCCCATCCGCTGAAATACCTGGCGAAAGAGTTTCTCAACCAGCTGATCGTGTTTCTTATTTTTCCGGTTGGGCTGGGGGTTGTTGGTCTGGTCACGGCGTCTTCGGTCGGTAAACTGACCACTATCCGTTCTAAAACAACATAACGCGCGGTATTCCCCGCGAAACTTGCGAACTGCGCGGCTGCGCACCTATAATTCGAGTCCGCTACGGCGCATTGGTGTAGTCGGCTAACACGCTGCCCTCTCAAGGCAGAGACCACGGGTTCGAGTCCCGTATGCGCTACCAAAGATATGACGAAGGCCGCTGAAACTCCGCGGCCTTTTCTTTTTGCCATTCGCTGTGGGTTATCGTTTGCGTAAGCTGGAAATTCATAAGAGGTGCTGTCATGAGCCGTGTAGTCAATTCGCGCTGCGTTATGGCCGTTCGCGACCTGAAGGCCTCGACTCGGTTCTACCTCGAGGTGCTTGGCTTTCACCGCGACTTCGGAGAGGGCTCCGACGGGTGGAGCTTTTTGTCGCGCGACAACTTTAGGGTGATGCTCGGCGAATGCTCAAACGAGAAACCTGCGAGCGAGATTGGGGACCACTCGTACGTTGCGTACCTTACTGTCGAGGGTGTCGATGAGCTGCACCGAGAAGTAGCCGCACGCGGGGCGCAGTTCATCTCGCCACTTGAAACCCAACCTTGGGGTATGAGGGAATTCGGCGTTCGGACCCCGGATGGGCATCGAATCAGATTCGGAGAGCCTATCTAGCACCACCAGGAGTTAACTGAAAATACTCCGGCTACCTTTCTTTATGTGGTTACAGTTTCCAACCGTCCCAGATGTTCGTCAGATAGTGCCATCTGTCTGACTCAACCTTGCGAAGCCAAACTCGAAAGTAGATCGCGATTCGATCGATGTCGGCAGTATTGACTGCCGCCGAATGCCCGACCTGGTAGTGAGCAAGCACGACGTCTCCGACATCACACATCAGTTGCACTGGTTCCCCGATTTCCGGGGTTGGCGCGGGCTCACTCATTGCGCGCGGACCGCGCGATCGAAAGTAATCTTCGTAAACGTAGTGTGAGCCGGGCCAGACAGTGAAGTTGCCGGCGAACTCTCGCTGAACAGGTGTGAGGAAAACTCCAACCAGCACCGTGTGATTATAAATTCTGCCTTCACTCAGCGCATTCAGCCCGCTTGAAAACCCGTCGATATGCGGTGTCGGCGGCACTGGCTCGGGATAATTATGCGCGCGACGGATTGCAATCTGGCCCTTATCCCAATCGATATTGTCTATTTCGAAGATCTCGTCGAGGAGGTTGCGAGCCGGTGACTGCTCGAGGAGATTCATGATGGGAGCAGTGCCTTTGAGATCAGGACAGTACGACTGATTGTCGTATTCCACTTTACGCTCTGGGTCGTAGTTATTATTCAGATCATGTTCGATTGCGTCGCGCGCCGCGTTGATTAAAGGCACAGGAGTAAGACGCGGAAACTGTGCGAATCCCTGAGTTCGAAGTTGTTCTTTCCAATTCATATGATCCCTTTTGGTCCTGGCGCAGATTCCACTAGAATGATTCCGCCCATCGACGCCTGAAGGAGAATTACTTCATGTTACCGGCAACAATCATCAGAATGCTACTGATTGTTGCTCTATGTCTGTTGCTCTTCGGAGTTGTCAGAGCGCAAACGCCTTTGGCGTGTGGCATCGCTGAAATCGAAGGGCCATCTGAAGTAGAAGCCGGAATGCAGATACTATTCAAAGCCAAAATTATCGGGATGACTCATACAACACCAGAATTCAAATGGACGGTTTCAGCGGGCACGATTACGTCCGGTCAGGGCACACAAGAAATAGTCGTTGACAGTATCGGGCTTGGTGGGGTTGATGTAATAGCCACCGTTGAATTAGCTGGAGTTCCGCTCGGCTGTAAAGTGTCAGCTTCCAAAACAACGCAAGTTAAGCCAGAGCGTTTCGTTTGTGGTCTTCCGTTCGACGAGTATGGAGACATAAGTTTCGAAGATGAAAAGGCCCGGCTCGATAATTTCGCAATTCAACTCGCTAACGAACCACTGTTACGTGGACAAATCCTTATGTCTGCCGGTCAGGAGACGTTCAAGAACGAGACGAGGGAACGCCTTGCTCGTGCCAGGTCATATCTCGTAAATGTACGGCACGTCGATCCGAATCGAATCACTACGCACGATTGCGGCTTTGCTAAGGATCTGAGGATACGACTCATGCTAGCAACAGTTGGCGTTCCACCCGCGATTTGCGATGAAAGCCAGGTGATACCTTTATCCGAAGTTAAATTTACAAAGCGACGGCCTCGCCCCTCGAAAAGGATGCATTGATGAGTTTATTCGATGTACCAGAAGCAGTCCTCGACGCGCGTCCGCAGGGAGCGAAGGACTTTGATTTCCTTCAAGGCCGCTGGCTCATCCATCACAGAAAGCTAGCGGAACGTCTGGTTGGTTGCGAGACCTGGTCCGAGTTTACGACGCCTGCCGCGAACCAACTCATCCTTGGCGGACTTGGAAATATCGACCATTGTCGAACCGAGTCAGACGACTTTTTCGAAGGTGTTTCGCTGCGCTTGTTTGATAAGGCTTTGAGGCTCTGGCGCATTTACTGGATGGATACAAATGGCGCCACCCTCTTTCCTCCCGTCGAAGGTTCTTTCTCCGGCGCAATCGGACTGTTTCGCGGAAACGATCAGCAAAACGGTATTCCTGTCCTGGTAGAATTTCTTTGGGACAAAACTAACCTCGACGCACCAACGTGGCAGCAATCTTTCTCGGCCGACGATGGAGCTACCTGGGAAGTGAATTGGTATATGTCGTTCTCAAGACTCGAACGGTAACCAGGCGCTCTAACACAATGAGTCCCCAGTTCGCACTCTCCTGAAACCCGTTTGTACCATTTGCCTTCGTGATTGCCAGACGCAGGAGTAACATGGCGACATGCGGGTTGTTCTTCTCCTCATTGCCGCGGGGTTGCTGTTGGTTGAGTACGGTGGCGTGACAAAACCGTCAGCCGCGACGCTCGCAATCGCGCCCGCTTCGACTCATGCCGACGCGAAGCCGCGCGTGGACTTCGACACTCAGTTGAAACCAATCTTTCAGTCGAAATGCATGCCGTGTCACTTCAGTGGCGGCAAAGTCTACGATCGGATGCCATTCGATAATCCCGCTACGATCAGGAAGCTCGGCACGAGACTGTTTACCAGGATCAAGGACGAAAAGGAGCGGCGCCTCATCGAAGATTTCCTGTCTCAGACGCCTTAGCCACACGGAAGGCATTGGACCAATCTCTCACCGTCTGTGTTACTTTCCTCTGAATGGCAAAACGAAGTCGCCGCAAGTTATTGCTGATTGTCGCGACGGCGACAGTGTTAGCGGCGATGATCGGCTTGCTGCGTGCGGAGGGCCGGATGTTTCTTTGCGCTTGCGGTCACTTCGCTGTCTGGGTTAGCAATTGGTGCAGCTCTACCACTTCACAACAGTTGCTGGATCCTTACAGCCTCACGCACATACTCCACGGCTTTCTGTTCTTCTGGCTGATTACGCTGCTGTTGCGGCCGATGCCGCGAGGCTGGCAGCTATGGCTCGCTCTGCTCTTCGAGAGCGCGTGGGAGGTTTTCGAAAACACGCCGTATGTGATCAACAAGTATCGCACCGAAACCGCAGCGCTCGGCTACCAGGGCGATACCATCGTGAACTCCTTAGGCGATCTTGCTTGTGCTCTGGTTGGTTTTCTCGTAGCGCGACGACTTGGCGCGCGTCGTTCGTTGATCGTCTTTCTACTGATAGAACTGGTCTTGACGGTTTGGATTCACGATAGTCTGTTGCTGCAAATCCTGATGTTGATTCGGCCAATTCAAGCGATCAAGTTGTGGCAGACGTGCCATCCTTGAATTTAATTGATCACACGACTATTGAGATCTTTCAGTGCCGCCAGGTTCTTTTCGCGCAGCTCTACTGAATCGCGTCCGACCTGAATGCCGGCTGATTGTGCGAGCGCGAGCTTCTTGAACACATCGTAAGGAATTTGTGCTTCCAGCACTTCGACCTTCGTGTCCCATGAACCCGGTTGTGCTTTGTTGACGGGCGTCATGCGGCCCAACCGCAATGTTTCCGTATCGACTACCACAGACAAGTCTCGCTGTTCGGGCGGGTGGAAGTGAACCCAGTCTTTATTCTCAAACACTAGCTGCAACGTGACCTGACGAACGTAGTTGAGCTGCTGTCCCGGGCAATGCAGCGCGACTTCGATACTCACGCACGCATCCTTGAATTTATCCTTGAACCCGTCGCAGTTGACTTTCATCTTTTGCAGCCGCATCACTGTCTCGTAGTTAAAGCCGTCGTATTTCGTCTCAATTTTGCCGCCATGCTTTACGAGCGGTTGTGATTGCGGCTTCACTCCGGCAGGCTGAAAGAAAAGAATCGCGACACCGCCCAGGACAAGCAGGATCTTGTTCATGAACACTTCTCCAAACTGAAGGTTAATTGAGTAAATTCGGGGCTGAACCGGCGAGGAAGGCTCACGAGCACCTTAGCGAAGCGGGCGCGGTTGTGTCAATAAACTATTTTGGAGTGCGCCGACTTGGTCGGCGCTTTCGCCGGGTTGGGCGCGGATCGAAAACAAAGCGCCGGCAAGTCGGCGCACTCCAAGGTCTGTTAGACTAGCGGCCACATTTCACTGCGAGGACAAGCGATGACATCTTCTCTTTCCGGCACGTCTTTAGCTGATCTTGCCGAGAGTTTGCAGCAGGCAAACGAAGCATCTGTTCGGCATTACCCGGGTGAGACCGGCCGCCGTCAGCCAGTTCACACGGTGTACGGCGGTGCGCACCTTTTTAAGTCTGACACCGCAAAGCGGCTCGGCACCCTCGGAAAGCGGGCACTGGACCAGTTTGCGCCCGACTTCTTCACGTTTGCACGAGCGGTTAGCCTGCCCGGATCGCACGAGCTTCCGGACTCGTACGAGGAAGCCACCGAGTTGGTGTCGTTGCTCACGGAGGAGCCTGAGCGCGCGCGCAAAGAGCACAAAGGCGCATGGCTCGCGCACACGATTTATCGTCGCGTCGTCGATAAGCTGGAGCATGAGCCTGTAGAAGACTTTCGTATCGACTTCGAAGATGGTTATGGCAACCGGCCGGATGATGAAGAAGACGGTCACGCCGTTTCTGCCGCAGCGGAAACTGCGGAGGGCGTTAAGAACGGCACCCTGCCGCCGTTCATTGGTATTCGCATCAAGCCCTTCAACGAAGAGTTGCGTGCACGCAGTTTTCGCACGCTCGACATTTTTGTCTCCTCGCTTGCCGATCTAAACAAGGGACGGCTACCGAACAACTTCGTCATCACGCTGCCGAAGATAACGATCCCTGAGCAGGTCTCGACACTCGCGAAGCTGCTCGAACGACTCGAGCAGCAGACAGATCTGCCCGCGGGTAGCCTGAAGTTTGAGATGATGATCGAAACGACGCAGTCGATTATCAATCATCAGGGACAGATCAACTTGCCGCTTTTGCTTGCCGCTGCCGAAGGACGGTGTGTCGCCGCGCATTTCGGCACTTATGACTACACTGCGGGTTGCAGCATCACCGCTGCTCACCAACACATGCTGCACCCCGCCTGCGATTTTGCGAAACACATGATGCAGGTTTCGTTTGCAGGCACGGGTATCTGGCTTTCCGATGGTGCGACGAACATCATGCCGGTTGCGCCGCATCGTTTTGTCGAAGGCGGCGCACCACTGACGCAGGAGCAGATCGAAGAGAATCGTGAAGTGGTCCATCGCGCCTGGCGACTACACTACGACCACATTCAACACTCGCTCGAGACTGCTTTTTACCAGGGCTGGGATCTTCATCCGGCGCAACTCCCAACTCGTTACGCAGCAGTCTACGCGTTCTTTCTCGAAGGACTCGAAGCTGCTTCTGAGCGTTTGAAAAACTTTGTCGATAAAGCGGCCAAGGCGACGTTGGTTGGTGACGTGTTCGACGACGCCGCAACGGGTCAGGGGTTGTTGAACTATTTTCTGCGCGCGATTAACTGCGGGGCGTTGACTGAAGCTGAGGCCGTCGAGTTATCCGGACTCACATTACCCGAGCTTCACTCAGCCTCATTTGTGAAGATCCTGAAGAACCGTCAGGCGTTATGATTGTGGTAAACTAGCGGGAACTCAAAAACATCGGAGCGTTATGACTACCAAAGCACAATTTCTCACCATTGCTGATTGGGACGCCATGCCATATGGCGATGGAAATCGCTACGAAATAATCGAAGGAGAACTTTTTGTGTCCTGCTCACCAGGCCTCACACACCAAAGAGTTTTGGCCAATCTCATAACTTTGTTCGCAATTTTCCTGGAGGAGCATCCGATCGGAGAGGTTCTTCCGACGCCGGGTTTAATCCTCAGCCAGCACAGTGGCGTCATTCCCGATATCGTCATCTTTCTTAATGAGACGGGTGACACGATTATCAAGGGCGACCGTTTAAGTGGACCTCCGGATTTAGTAATCGAGATCGTTTCACCCGGTTCTTCCAATACTCGACGAGATCGAGTGGTTAAACTCCAGCTTTACTCTAAGCATGGGGTACCTGAGTATTGGATCGTAGATCCTGGTAGTCTGGCGGTCGAACAGTATGTCGTGCGCGGTTCTTCTTTGAAGCTGATGCAGACTCTCCAGAGGGATGATGTCCTGTCGAGTTCTGCTATTCCGGGCTTTTCGTGTCTCATAAGTAAAATTTTTAAGCGTATCGGAAAGTGATGACTTCCTTGAAAACAATTATCTCTTTCGCATTAGCAATGGCACTACTCTCCACCACGTTGACTGCACAAAAAGAATCGCCCGCCGATTCGGATTTCGCACGCAAGATTGCGCGGTTTGCGCCGACGACGTTAACGGCTGACACCTCGAAGCTCGCGCCGAAGGACAAGCAGGCGCTCGACAAGATCATCGCGGCGGCGAAGCTGCTCGATCCGTTGTTCCTGCGGCAGGTGTGGAGCGGTAACGATGCACTCGAGAAGAAGCTTCAGGCGGACAAAACAGCCGCCGGCCGTGACCGCCTGCATTACTTCTATATCAACGATGGCCCATGGTCACGGCTCGACAATAACGAGCCATTCGTCGAAGGCGTGCCCAAAGAAAAGCCGGCCAACGCCAGCTATTACCCTGACGACATGACCAAAGACGAATTCAATTCATGGGTTCAGGGTCTCTCAGACACAGACAAACAAAAGGCGACCGGATTCTTCTACCTGATCCGGCGTGCCCCGGATCGAAAGTTGACCATCGTTCCGTACAGCGAAGCTTACAAAGAATATCTTGCACCCGCGGCGGCCCTGCTGCGCGAAGCTGCTGCCTTAACGACGAACGCGACCCTCAAGAATTTTCTGACGAAGCGTGCTGATGCGTTCGGCTCAGATGATTACTACGAAAGCGACGTAGCCTGGATGGACCTCGACTCGCCCATCGACGTCACCATCGGTCCATACGAAACGTACGAAGACGAATTGTTCAGTTACAAAGCCGCGTTTGAAGCTTACGTCACTTTGCGTGACGATGCCGAAACCGGCAAGCTCGCGAAGTTCAGCGGCCACTTGCAGGAGTTGGAAAACAATCTGCCCATGGAGCCGCGTTATCGAAATCCGAAGCTCGGCGCCGCGTCGCCGATTCGTGTTGTGAATGAAGTTTTTGGCTCGGGCGAGGGCAACAGCGGCGTACAAACAGCGGCTTTTAACCTGCCGAATGACGAGCGAGTTGTTAAAGAAAAAGGTTCCAAGCGCGTCATGCTGAAAAACGTGCAGGACGCGAAGTTCAATAAGACTCTGATCCCGATCTCGAAGGTCGTGTTGGATCCGGCTGAGCAGTCAGCACTGTCGTTCGACTCCTTTTTCACACACATCCTTTGTCACGAGCTGATGCACGGTCTCGGACCACACAACATTACCGTCAACGGCCAGGAAACGACTGTGCGCAAACAGTTGAAGGAACTTTATTCCTCGATTGAAGAGGCGAAGGCGGACATGACCGGACTGTGGGCGCTGCAGTACATGATCGACCACGGCATCATCGACAAGAGCATGGAGCGCACGCTTTATACAACCTA
>Ga0068859_100006046_pt1 | contig 12289 bp, 12 predicted proteins | sample KBSSwiS22_FD_66585 | JGI IMG/M metagenome (GOLD analysis project Ga0068859, IMG submission 66585) | Switchgrass rhizosphere microbial communities from Kellogg Biological Station, Michigan, USA - KBS Switchgrass S2-2 | ecosystem: Host-associated > Plants > Roots > Rhizosphere > Soil ... | reverse complement strand
CTTGAAATCCGTGCCGGCACTGGCGGCGATGAAGCCAGCCTGTTTGCCGGCGACCTATTGCGCATGTACATAAAATATTGTGAAAAAAGGGGTTGGAAAACAGCTATTCTTTCTGAAAGCGAAGGCACTGTAGGCGGCTATAAAGAAATACAGGTAGAAGTGGTGGGCGACGATGTATACGGTACATTAAAATTTGAAAGCGGTGTACACCGGGTTCAACGTGTTCCGCATACGGAGGGCAGCGGTCGTGTGCATACCAGCGCCGCCACGGTAGCGGTAATGCCGGAAGCAGAGGAAGTAGATTTTGAACTGAAGGAAAGTGATGTAAAAATGGAGACTGCCAGGAGCGGAGGTGCTGGCGGACAAAACGTAAATAAAGTAGAAACAAAAGTTTTTTTAACACATATACCAACCGGCGTCGTAGTGGTTTGCCAGACGGAGCGCAGCCAGTTGGGCAACCGCGAAAAAGCCATGCAAATGCTACGGACCAAGTTATATGAAGAACAGGTTCGCAAACAGGAAGAAGAAATATCGCGCCAGCGAAAAAGCCTGGTGAGCACCGGCGATCGCAGTGCAAAAATACGCACCTACAATTTTCCGCAGGGCCGTGTAACCGATCATCGCATCGGTTTAACCCTGTATAACCTGGATGCCGTGCTGAACGGTGAAATAAAAGAACTGATAGACAAATTGCAGTTTGCTGAAAATGCAGAAAAAATGACCCGTCAGAATTAATATCGCTTGCGCAGCACGGTATTGAGCTGTTGATGTTATTTAAGCGTAAATTCTTAAAAAAAAATGCACCCGGCGCCAGCTTCTTTATTTTTAGTTCTACCTTGACTGGCTAAAACTTGAAACTATGATTGAAAATCTTTTAGACCTGATAAAACAGCATGCAGGTAATGCAATCGTCGACAACCCTGCCATCCCCAACGAACATAATGATGAAGCGGTTGCAGTTGCGGGCAACTCTATTATGGACACGCTGAAAGGTATGCTTGCGGGCGGCAATACGCAGGACGTGGTAAACCTGTTCAATCACCAGGGAGGGGATATAGCCAATACCCCGGCTGCACAGCAGATATCCGGCAATTTCATCCAGGAACTGATGAGCAAATTTGGATTGGGACAAGGCGCGGCCAGTGGTATAGCGGCCAATCTGATTCCAACCGTGCTGCAAAAACTGGTACACAAAACAAACGATCCAAACGATAACAGTTTTGATATTCAAAGCATCATCGGCAACCTGGTTGGCGGTGCGCAGCAAACAACGGCCGGCACGGGCGGGTTGGATATTCAGCATATTTTAAACCAGTTTACGGGTGGTGCGGCAGCCAACAGCGGCGGTGCGGGTGGAATTCTTGACACCCTGAAAAACCTGATGGGAAAATAAATTCAGTCCTCACGTAGACTTATTTCTACATTTTAAAGCGCCCGTAATGGGTGCTTTTTTTATATACCGGACCTGCTAAAAAATAAACAATAAAAATATCCGGGCTGAAATCCGCTGCTGTAGCGTGTTAGCGGCGGTAAACATCTAAATCGCGTGAAACTACGTATCTTAATGGTGGCCGTTTGAAACAATGCTTTAAACTTTTTTTAACCAGCACCGTCATACTAATGGCACCTGTTTTGCGTTAATACAGTTAATAAGGATGAATACAAAGAAAAAAATAAATATTTAAGTGTCTCTCACATAAGCAGTCAATTTTCTCATAAGCAGTTAGTTTTGGTTACGGCCCCTGTTTCCACAGGGGCCATTCTTTTATGCCGCCGTTCTAATCAGCCTGATACTGCAAATGCCATAGGCAATGCTGCTCGACAATATATCTGCAATAATATCACCTTCATCAAAGCTTCTGTTGGGTATATAATCACGTTGAATAAACTCAAGTATAATTCCGTTGGCGGCAACCAGCAGGTAGATTACGAAGAAGAATGTTTTAAGCAAAGCAGCGGGTTTTTCTTTCAAATAAAAGTAATAACACCAAAGAGCCGTACATCCTCCAAATAAAATTACATGAACTACTTTATCAAGTTGTGGAATATTAAAAAGACCGCCGGAAGGGATAGCAGAACCGGGAAGGCATAACAAAACCTGGATTGCAATGGTCCAGGCTATAGCCCAAAAAGGTTTGATCAACAAACGATTTATCACAATTTTTTTTTGCTAAACTAACCTATTTGAAATAAAAATGAAAGAAGCGACAATGGTTAGATTTGGCCGATTACATAAATGGGCACAGTAGGTGTTTTGCTGCCACCCAGGTTTTCCAGCGTAATGGCAAAGGCCTGCGCTTTCGCGATATTGCTCATTTTAACCAGCCCTTCATTTGCATCAGCACCCAGTAAACCTGCACTTACTGGTTTCCCATCAACAATGGCCCATAGCTGGTATTGCTTGCCGGCAGCCGCTTTTGGAAGTGCATTGACGAGCAGGTACACATCTTTTGTTTGACGGTTCCAGTAAACAGTGGTAAAGCTTTGCGGTGACACGGGCTGGCCCTTCATTGCTATCACGGCCATATTACTGTCCTTAATGAGATCGAAACTTTTTTCGTATTGCAGCAATTTCGCCTGCATCAGGTTGCTGTTATTGGCATATTGCTGGTTACTGGCAATCAGTTCATCCAGTTTTGCAGCAGAAGATTTGTATTGACTATAAAAATAAAAATTAAGCAGGGTGCTGGCCACCAGTAAAATAACCGAAGCCGCCGCCAGCATTTTAGCAAAATTGAACGATCGCACCGGGGTCAATACCGCCAATTTTCCGCCGGCCGGCTTATCTACCGGTAAGGCCCCAACGCTATCCAGCCCCAGGTTATTCCATAGCTTTTGTTTTAATACAGCAGGCGGGGGCACTGCGCCATCAAGCGCTTGCTGTTCCAGGTTCTTTTCGAAAGCTTGTTTAGCCTGTCTCAGCTCAGCATGTATTGAATAGAGTTGGTCAAACTCCTGCCGCTCTTCGTTACTGGCCAAACCCAATACGTAGCTTTCAACAATACCGCTTGATATGTATTCCTGTATATTCACTTTAAATAATCTCTCAATTGTATTAATGCGCTCCGGATCCTTGTTTTAACAGTTCCCAGCGGCAGCCTTTCTATCTCGGCAATTTCTTCATGGGTATATCCTTTGAAATAAGCCAGGTCTATCAACACCCGGTGTTCCGTTTTCAATTTATTCACCACTTTCCTGAGTCCGATATTATCCACACTTAACTGTAAACTGTTACCTGCTTTCTCAAAAAAATCATTTTCGGGCATGCCCTGGTTTTTCTGATTGTTCTGATAAGCTTTCGACCTGACCATATCTATTGCCAGGTTGCGGGTTACATTCAGCATCCAGGTAAACAACCTGCCCCTGGTTGGATCATAGCTCTCAATTTTGCGCCAGATGTTCACAAAAGCCTCCTGCAACACATCGCTGGCCAGGTCCTTATCCGGAACTACCTGCAGTACGATGCTGTACAATGCACCGGCATAATTGTCATAGAGATAACTAAAAGACTGTTGATCTTTTGCTTTCAATGACAATACCAGTTCCTGTTCATTATATGTAACAGAATTGTTCAAGCAGGCCAGTGTTAGTGGAAGCAGCTTTAAATTTATAGCTTAAAACTGTTATTCCATTTACGGAATATTAGTGTTGACAGATTTACCCAATAACAGCCTGGTAGGCAGCAGCATCCAGTAGTTTGGCTACATCGGCAGGATTATTAACGGTCATTTTAATCATCCAACCTTCCCCATAAGGATCGCTGTTTATTAATTCCGGTTGGTTGGTCAGCCCTGGATTGATTTCATTGATGGTGCCAGCCACCGGCAGGAATAAATCGCTGACTGTTTTTACCGCTTCCACTGTTCCAAACACTGCTTCCGCAGGCAACGACTTACCCACTGTTTCAATATCTACATAAACAATATCGCCCAACTCGCCCTGCGCAAAATCTGTGATACCAATGGTAGCAATATTGCCTTCGAGTTTTATCCATTCATGATCTTTCGTGTATCGGAGATTATCCGGTAAATTCATAACTGAAGATTTTATGCTGCAAAGATTAGGAAAACCGGATGAAAAATGCCAACTCTTTCGCAGATCAGATAATTAATTTAGCCCCTATTGGTAAAAGACAACGCATAATAAGCAAGCGGCCGTTTACCTTGACCTGGGGAATTGCCGTATTTTACAAAGAAAACGGATGAAAATTGAACACCTGGCTATATGGACAAATCAATTAGAAGCACTAAAGTCATTTTATACAAGCTTTTTTGGTGCCCGGCCCAATGAAAAGTATTACAACCCTGTCAAACAATTCAGTTCTTATTTTCTTTCCTTTGACAACGGTTGCCGGCTAGAAATAATGGAAATGCCGGGTATTGATAATGAAACCGGAACGACACAGCGCACAGGCCTTGCGCATTTTGCAATTGCTATGGGGAAGAAAGAAGAAGTAGATGCTTTAACTGAACAAATAAGGCAAGAGGGATATATTGTTGCAGGCGAACCAAGATGGACCGGCGACGGCTATTACGAAAGCATTGTTCTGGACCCCGATGGAAACAGGATAGAGATAACTATATAAAAAGCTACATGGTGAAGGCCAAGAGGTATTAATCAGGCAGCCCGGTCTTGCCTTGGTTTCTATCGTTGTCCTTTATTTGCCTGAAATTTTCGATAACAGCGGTATTGTTTTTGAATGGTAGGGTGCTATGTTTCAGTTATTGATAAATAGTTGTTCACATGCTCAAAAACTTCATTGCATTTATTAAACATAAGCCAGGCTTTACGATGGGGTTTTTGCTTAGCGTAAGCAGCTTGTTACTGGGTATCTGGGCCGCTTCTTTGCCTGCAATCAAACAGCGGTTGGGCCTCAGCAATCAAACGCTGGGCTTTTCGCTTTTGCTGTCTCCAGTTGGTGCGTTGACGGGTGTTGTGTTATCATCCTGGCTTTTTAGCCGTATTAAGGTGGGCAAATGGCTGTTAGCAGGGCCTATATTGCAGTGTTTGTTGTTTATAGAGATGGTAACGGTACAACACAGGATTCTTTTTTGGCTGGTGTTATTTGCCACCGGCGTAATTGGCTTTTTTAACGGCGTTTCCATTAATGCCGTTATTGATACGATTGAAAAGAAATACCAGAAACGCATTATGAGCAGTTGCCATGGCATGTATAGCCTGGGTGGTGGCCTCAGCATTGGATTGGCGTCTATTTTTTATAGTCTTCATATTAATGCTACTGTTCAGATTTTGGTAATGGTTGCTGCAATTATTTTTATTTTAATAACCATACGGCAACACCTGCTGGTTTACCAACTATATATTCATTCCGGTTCTTCTCTTTCTGCGCCTCCATTGTCGATACTCGGACTTGCCTTTATTTGTTTTGTAAGTTTTATGGGCGAAGGAAGCATTGCCGACTGGAGCGCTATTTATATGAAAGAGTCTTTGCACAGTACGGTAGCCATGGCCGGTTTGGGTTATGGGGGATTTTCCGTACTGATGGCGATAGGTCGTTTTAACGGTGATGCACTGATTCCTAAAATAGGTCCCAAAAAAATTGTAATCGCCGGTACCCTGGTTGCCGCAACCGGGTTTTTACTGGCGATTGCATTTAATTTTAAACCAACCGCCATTGCCGGTTTCAGCCTGGTAGGCCTGGGCTATGCCTGTGTAGTGCCCATTTTGTTTAGCGCTGCGGCCAATGTTCCGGGCATCAGCCCCGCCATTGGCCTTTCGTCTGTTGCCAGCGGCGGTTTAATCGGATTTTTATTCGGTCCTTCTGTGATAGGTATGATAGCTGATAAAATCAGTTTGTCGGCAGGTTTGTCTTTTGTATTGGTGTTAAACGTGATTGCTTCCTTTGTAGCTACAAGGAATAAATTCCTGGCAACAGATACCAATGCCCCTTTTGTTGAACTGCAGTAAATATTAAATTTATCAGCGCTGTTACACTGGCTGTTCGCATACATTTTGTACATAGTGGTTATCTTTACCAATCATTGATATCTTTCAATAAAAAGCATCGTTATTAATTGTATGAACAAAAAAATTGATACTATTATTTTTGATTTGGGCGGCGTTTTATTAGACTGGAACCCATTGTATGTGTATGATGAAGATTATTTTGAGAGCCAGGAAAAAAGAGATTATTTCTTTGCGCATGTTTGTACCGGTGATTGGAACGAAGAACAGGATGCAGGAAAACCCATCAGCGATGCCACACAGGAACTGGTTGCCAAATTTCCAGATTGGGAACAGGCCATCCGCGATTTTTACGGACGTTGGACGGAGATGTTACATGGCCCTATTCCTGAAACGGTAGAAATATTGCGTAAGCTGAAGCAAAGTGGAAAATATAAATTGTATGCGCTTACCAACTGGCAGGCCGAACTTTTCCAGATTGCCCTGGTGCGGCATAGTTTCCTGTACTGGTTTGATGGAAGACTGGTAAGCGGCGTTGAAAAAACCAGGAAACCTTTCCCTGAATTTTATCATCTGTTGCTCAGCCGTTATAAAATAAATGCTACCAATGCCATTTTTATAGACGATAACCTGCGCAATGTTGCCGCTGGTGAAGCAGTGGGCATAAAGAGCATACATTTTCAGTCGCCCGAACAATTGAAAAAAGCGTTAGCGCAATTAGAAATTAATACCTAAGCCTGCAGGGTTAACTTTAATTATAAACCTATCGTTTCTTACCCGTATTAAAAGTATACCCAAGGTTAAGGATTACTTCCGCTGTACCAAAGGCATGTTTGGCGGTGCCTTCATATACTGCTAAATGGGAGTAGCGGGCATAATCCAGCTTGCCGGCCAGTTCAAGATAAATATGTTTGAAAAAAGTAGAACGCAACGCGCCTTCTACACCGGTATTCCATCCTCCAAACTGGAAATCGGCATCATTGGTTTTACCGAAAAACCCATTGTCTACATGCGGAATAACAGGGCCAATACCGAATTTACCCAGCGCATCCAGTTTAATATTTTCTTTCTTATTGGTTTTCCAGTGCCAGCGTTTAACAATGTTGAATAAAAGAAAGTTAGCGCCATTGTTCAGGTAATAATAAAAACCGTTGTCCCTTGTAAAATTCACGGTGCTGTCAACACGCCTGCCATTCAGTGTTCCTTTCAGGTGTGCAGGCCCATCGGGAAAAATGAACTTGGTATGGTCAAAATTGATTTCAATGCCCAGATCTCTTTTGTCGCCAAATAAAAAACCGATCCTGTAATTGTATTGCGGAATGGTAAGCGCTTTGGAAAAAAGGCCCTCATCCCAGCCGCGGTGATCATGACCCTGCACATGATCGAATTGATAATTATTTTCAAGCGAAGGCTGGTTGATTTTTACGGAGCTGCGGGTATACCATTCTGTATTATATCCCCAGGAAAAATAAAATTCTCCATGTTTGTGTGGTGCCGTCTGTGCTTCAGTAGTGAAAGAAAATAAAAGAAATATTGCTATGCTTAAAAGTAAAACCCGGTATTGCCGCATAAAAATCTGCTTGTCGTTTTTCAATTAATATTGATTGTAAAAAAATCTGATCATCCTGTCAGGGCTCGGTTGAAGAAAACAGCAACCGGAAAAAACGGCGGCGATCCCAAATAAGCGCCAATCGCCAATGCGCAAAGATATTTTGTTTCAGGCTTTTTTATCTTTCTCATTTGTTAAGCATCGTAGTCAAGCACGGGTCTTAACCATCTTTCCACTTCTTCCAGCGGCATATTCTTTCGCCTGGCATAGTCTTCCACCTGGTTCTTGTCAATTTTGCCCACTCCGAAATATTTACTTTCCGGATGCGCAAAATACCAGCCGCTCACGGAAGATGCCGGATACATTGCCAGGGATTCCGTTAATGTGATGCCGGTCGCTTCTTTTCCCCCCAATAAATTAAACAGTTTGTATTTTTCTGTGTGATCAGGACAGGCCGGGTAACCCGGCGCCGGGCGAATACCCAGGTAAGCTTCGTTAATCAGCTCTTCATTGCTCAGGTGTTCATTGCTGGCATAACCCCAGTATTCCCTGCGCACTTTTTCGTGCAGCAGTTCGGCAAATGCTTCGGCCAGCCTGTCGGCAAGTGCCTGTAAAATAATCTTGTTGTAATCATCCAGTGCTGTTTCAAAACGTTTAATATGCGGTTCAATTCCCTGGATGGTTACGGTAAACGCACCGATATGATCTTTTTTACCGGAGGATAAAGGCGCAATAAAATCAGACAATGACATATTGGGTTGTCCTTCCGCTTTTTTTATCTGCTGGCGCAACGATTCCAGGTTTACCGATTCCCCGTTATTGGTTACCGTTATAGTATCCTTTGCATCGCTATTGGCCGGCCAGAAACCAATTACGCCCCTGGGCTGCAGCCATTTTTCGTCTATAATTTGTTGTAGCAGTTTTTGGGCATCGTTGTACAGTTTGGTGGCTTCCCTGCCCACTTTTTCATCGCTGAGTATCTGGGGAAATTTGCCATGCAGTTCCCAGGCTATAAAAAATGGCTGCCAATCGATGTATTTTGCAATTTCTTCCAACGGCGTATCCGAAAATATTTTTATACCGGTAAAGCCGGGTGTAACCGGGTTGAAATTATTCCAATCGATTTTTGTTTTGTTCGCCTGCGCATCGGCAAGGCTTAAAAATTGTTTGACCGATTTTTTATTGCCAAAGTCTTCTTTGAGTTTGGCATATTCTGTTTTGATGCTGCCAAGAAAAACAGGTTTCTGATCATTCAATAACGAACCCGCTACTGTTACGCTCCTCGATGCATCCAGTACATGCACCACGCCTTCATCGTATTGGGGTGCAATTTTTACAGCCGTATGCATCCTTGAAGTAGTAGCGCCGCCAATTAACAGGGGCTGATGCATACCTCTACGTTTCATTTCGTGGGCCACGTGCACCATTTCATCTAGTGAAGGCGTAATCAAACCACTCAGACCTATAATATCTACTTTCTCCCTGATCGCGGTATCCAGTATTTTGTCGGTTGGCACCATTACACCCAGATCAATAATGTCGTAGCCATTACAACCCAACACCACGCCTACAATATTTTTACCAATATCATGCACATCTCCTTTTACGGTAGCCAATAAAATTTTCGCGGCGCCGGCGGCTTCTTCGTTTATGGTGCCTGCTTTTAAATGCGCCTGTTTTCTTTCTTCTTTTTCAGCTTCAATATAAGGTGTAAGAACGGCCACCGATTTTTTCATAACGCGGGCGCTTTTTACTACCTGTGGCAAAAACATTTTGCCACTGCCGAATAAATCGCCCACTACATTCATTCCTGCCATTAAGGGACCTTCAATAACATCCAGCGGTTTGGGATATTGCTGACGGGCTTCTTCCGTATCTGCGTCTATATAATCGGTAATCCCATTTACCAGCGAATGTTTTAACCGTTCTTCCACGCTGGTATTCCGCCAGGCATCATCTTTTACAGTTTCTTTTCCCTTCGCTTTTACTGTTTCCGCAAAATTGATCAAGCTTTCCGTGGCTTCGTTATTATCATTGTTGCGGTTGAGAATTACGTCTTCACACATTTCCCTCAACTGTGGTTCTATTTCATCGTATACCACCAGTTGACCGGCGTTTACAATGCCCATGTCCATGCCGGCCTTGATAGCATAAAAAAGGAATACACTATGTATGGCTTCACGTACATGATCATTGCCCCTGAAAGAAAATGATACATTGCTCACACCACCGCTTACCTTGGCCAGCGGCATCAGCCTTTTTATTTCTTTGGTGGCTTCAATAAAATCTACTGCGTAATTGTTGTGTTCTTCTATACCGGTGGCAATCGCAAAAATATTAGGGTCGAAAATGATATCCTGGGGATCATATCCTACCTGTTCAGTGAGTATTTTATAGGCCCTTTGACAAATCTCCACTTTGCGTTCTTTGGTATCTGCCTGTCCTTTCTCATCAAATGCCATTACTATCACAGAGGCGCCGTAGGCCTGGCAAATGACCGCCTGTTCAATGAATTTTTCTTCTCCTTCCTTCATGGAAATAGAATTAACAATACATCTTCCCTGCACGCATTTTAAACCGGCCTCAATAATTGGGAATTTAGAACTATCCAGCATGATGGGGATCCTGGCTATATCGGGCTCGCTTTGTACCAGGTTGATGAAGGTTGTCATCGCTTCTACGCCATCCAGCATGGCATCATCCATATTTACATCCAGTATCTGCGCGCCGTTTTCTACCTGTTGCCTGGCCACGCTTAATGCCTCTTCGTATTTTCCATCTTTAATAAGGCGTGCAAATTTCTTGGAACCGGTTACATTGGTTCGTTCGCCTACATTTAAAAAATTGGTTTCCGGCCGAACAATCAGCGGCTCAAGACCGCTCAAGCGGAGATAGGGTTTAATAATATTCGTCTCTGGCATAATTTATAATATAAAAAAATTGCTGATTTCGAGAGTGTGTGATTTTGAGATTTCTTCAGGCCGGTTTCTCAAAAGAAATCTCAAAATCACGCAATTCCGCAATCTCAAAATTTACAAAACTGTTTCAACCACCGGCAGTTCCCTCGGCGCAAACCTGCTTACCTCCTCAGCAATATGTTTAATATGATCGGGTGTGGTACCGCAACATCCACCCACAATATTCAACCAGCCATTGGCAGCCCATTCTTCAATGATGTGTGCTGTTTCATGCGGCTGTTCATCATATTCACCAAATGCATTGGGTAAACCTGCATTGGGGTAAGCCGAGGTATAGCAACCCGCAATATGGCTGAGCTCTTCAATATGGGGGCGCATTTCCTGCGCACCCAGCGCACAGTTTAAACCCACACTCAATGGTTTGGCATGCATCACGGAAACATAGAATGCTTCCAGTGTTTGCCCACTCAATGTGCGGCCGCTGGCATCTGTGATGGTGCCCGATATCATGATTGGTAATTCAGGGAGCTTTGCGTCTCTGAAGAATTTTTTTGCAGCATAAATAGCAGCTTTTGCATTGAGCGTATCAAAGATGGTTTCAATGAGCAGGATGTCTACCCCGCCTGCCACCAACCCTTTTATCTGCTCTAAATAAGCCGTCACCACTTCATCAAACGTTACGGCACGGTAACCGGGGTTGTTTACATCGGGCGATAAAGACAATGTTTTATTCAATGGCCCAATGGCACCGGCAACAAAACGTGGTTTGGACGGGTTCCTGGCCGTGTATTGGTCTGCCGCTTTGCGCGCGCATTGAGCAGATGCTACATTCAATTCATAGGCCAGCGACTGCATATCATAATCCGCCTGGGCTATTACCGTGCTGCTGAATGTATTTGTTTCAATAATATCTGCGCCCGCTTCCAGGTATTGTTTATGTATGTCGATGATAATATCAGGGCGTGTAATACTGAGCAGGTCGTTGTTCCCTTTTACATCGGTGTGCCAGTCTTTAAAGCGTTCGCCACGGTAATCTTTTTCTTCCAGCTTGTGGCGTTGTATCATGGTACCCATGGCGCCATCAATAATAAGGATGCGTTTTTTTAGTTCGTTTCTGATATCTGCCATAGCCTGAAAATTTATGCGCTGCCCAACCGGTGAAGCCCGTCAGCAACGCGATCTTAAATAATACAACCTGCGGAACAAACCCTGGTTATATACAGTTTCTAAACTATTAACGAGGAAATTTTGGAGGAAGCTGTCCAGAATAATCATCGTTTATTAGTTCAGTTTTTAAACAGGCTGAACAATAAACAAATCCGCCTGTATTTGAGGGGCAAATTTACAGTAAGTTGTCTTAATAACAAAGCGGGGAAAGCCTAAATATTTGCAGGCAGCGGGGCTAACCTTTGGAAACATAATTTTCAACAGGTAACCGGCTTTGGAGGCTACGTGCGAGGGTCATTTCATCGGCATATTCCAATTCACCGCCAAAGGCAATACCCCTTGAAATGGTGGTAATGCGAACCGGCAGGCCCTGTAATTTTTTTTGTATATAATAAATGGTCGTGTCGCCCTGTATATTGGGATTAAGGGCAAAAATCAACTCTTCGGTATTTTCCTTTTGTATGCGGCTCACCAACGGTTCGATATTTAACTGGTCCGGACCGATACCATCCAAAGGGGAAATGATGCCGCCCAGTACATGGTAAATACCATTGTATTGCTGGGTGCTTTCAATGGCAATAACATCCCGGATATTCTCCACCACGCAGATGATCTCCTGCTGGCGCATGCTATTGGCACAAATGGAACAGATGTCGGCATCGGCGATATTGAAACAACGCTGGCAGTATTTGATCTGCTCGCGCATTTTTATAATGGCCTCACCAAAAGC
>Ga0068859_100006045_pt1 | contig 12290 bp, 8 predicted proteins | sample KBSSwiS22_FD_66585 | JGI IMG/M metagenome (GOLD analysis project Ga0068859, IMG submission 66585) | Switchgrass rhizosphere microbial communities from Kellogg Biological Station, Michigan, USA - KBS Switchgrass S2-2 | ecosystem: Host-associated > Plants > Roots > Rhizosphere > Soil ... | reverse complement strand
GGCCCAGTTTTCGATTCCATAAGTTTCGAGCGTTTGCTCGATTGCCGTGGTCAATTAGCGGTCTCCTGCCTTCGAAAGTACGACTTGAACAACATGAATTCCTTAGCTGAAACACAGATGGACATTTTCCGGTTCGAGTTGCGGAGTTGTTGTTGGGTGGAACGCTTTAGGCCGCAATGTAACAGAAAATGACTGTTGCGGTCTATACCTTTTTCAGTGTAGTTTATCCACAGATTACGCAGATTTCTGTGAAATCTGTGGACAAGAGTTCCATTTGCCCTTGACATCATTCTCCTCCCGATTATAATCACGGTTTTTTACGAAACGCCTTCAATGCCGCACGACTGTTTTCTCAGAGTCGTTGAGCACGCCAATTTACTTCGCACGACAGACCACGCCGGGGCGAAGAGCACCCCCAACACTCCCTTAATCTTTCAGGAGATCAAATGAACCCTAAGACTGTCTTGAAATACGCTACCGACCAGGGCGCCAAGTTTGTTTCCGTTCGCTTCACGGATCTACCCGGCTCCTGGCAACACCTTACCTTCCCGATCGCCGAACTTGGAGAAGATCAGTTTGAAGATGGCTTCGGCTTCGACGCGTCTTCGATTCGTGGCTGGGCTGCGATTCACGAGTCAGACATGTTGCTCGTTCCGGACGCCACCCGCTTCTGGATGGATCCGTTCGCGGAACAACCTACGCTCTGCTTAATCGGCAATGCCGTCGATCCGATCACCAAAGAAGGGTACGCCTTCGATCCACGCTCAGTCGCACAACGCGCCGAGAGTTATCTCAAATTTACCGGTCTTGCCGACACTGCTTACTTCGGTCCCGAAGCTGAGTTTTTCGTATTTGATTCGGTCAAGTTTCATAACGACCAAAACTCATCGGGTTTCACGGTCGATTCGGATGAAGGGCATTGGAACACCGGCCGCGACGCAAACGAGTTTGCCGGCTCAAATCTCGGTAATCGAATTCGTGCGAAAGAGGGTTATGTCCCCTGTGCGCCAATCGATTCACTGATCGACCTGCGCTCCGAGATCTCGCTTACCCTCGCGAAGTGCGGCGTGACAGTCGAATGTCATCATCACGAAGTCGCTACCGCGGGCCAGTGTGAAATCGATTTTCGCTATTCCACGATGTTGGGAACGGCCGACAATCTTCAAATATTCAAATACGTAGTTCGCAATACTGCACACCAGTTTGGAAAAACGGCGACGTTTATGCCGAAGCCGCTGTATGGCGATAACGGTTCGGGAATGCACTGTCACCAGTCTTTGTGGAAGAGTGAGAAACCGCTGTTCTCCGGTGACGGATATGCCGGGCTGTCAGAAATCGCACGCTTCTACATTGGCGGGTTGTTGAAGCATGCTGCTGCGATTGTTGCCTTTGCCGCGCCTACGACGAACAGCTACAAACGTCTGGTGCCGGGTTTCGAAGCGCCGGTAAACCTCGCGTATTCCGCTCGCAATCGTTCGGCGGCGATTCGTATTCCGATGTTCTCCACGAATCCGAAACTGAAGCGACTCGAGTTTCGGCCGCCCGATCCGTCGTGTAACCCTTATATCGCGTTCTCGGCGATGTTGCTCGCGGGTCTCGACGGTGTTCAGAACCGGATCGATCCGGGTGATCCACTTGAAAAGGACATCTACGATCTCTCGCCGGAAGAGTTGAAGGACGTGCCGACGTTGCCGGGGTCGCTGGATGATTCGTTGAAGGCGCTCGAAGCCGATCACGACTTCCTGTTGAAGGGCGACGTGTTCAGTCCGCAACTGATTGAACGCTGGATTCGTTACAAGCGAGAGCGCGAGATCACTCCTTTGCGCATGCGTCCACATCCGCTGGAGTTTAGTTTGTATTACGACGTCTAAAACAGTTTCACGCAAAGGCGCAAAGAAAGACGCAAAGCCGCAAGAAAGACCTCGCTTGGCGGCTTTGCGTCTTTTCTTTGCGCCTTTGCGTGAAAGAACGCAGAGGGCCGCAGAGTGTCTCTCGATTATAGAATTGCCTTAATATGTCAGCGTGCATTCTCTATTTCGTGATTTGCCCGATCAACAAGCCGCCGAGCGTGCCCTGGAACGGCTGAAAAAAGAGAACGAACGTTCTTATCAGCAACTACTCAAACAACCTGCACTAATGGCGGATGTACTCGCGTTGGCGGCGTGGAGTCCACTGCTCGCCACGACTCTCGAGCAGAATCCGGAATATCTTCCCTGGCTCTCACGCGAACGCGCCGACCCGCGTCTCAGGACCTGCGACGAGTTAAAGGAAGCACTCGCCCGCTTCGCTCTCACAAACTCATCCCTCAACCCACAAGTATTGCTCGCACGCTTTCGCCGTCGCGAGTTGCTGCGCACTTACCTGCACGACATTCGTCGCTCGCAAACTCTCGTCGAGACGATGGAAGAGCTGTCGAATCTCGCCGACGCGATTCTCGATTACGCACTCAGCCTCGCGCGTCAGGATCTCGACAATCGTTACGGTCTACCGCGTCGCATTGATGATCGCGGACGCACTGCCACCGCCGAGTTTTGCGTAGTCGCACTCGGCAAACTCGGTTCAATGGAACTCAACTACGCGTCGGACATCGATCTCGTCTTTCTCTACTCCGATGACGGCACAACAGCCGGCACGGGGGAACGCGGCGAGGTCAGTAATCGCGAGTACTTCGTCAAACTGTCCGAAACAACCGCGCGTCTGGTGGGCCAATCAGGAGGTGAAGGCGCGGCGTATCGCGTCGACTTGCGCCTGCGACCGCACGGCCGCGATGGAGCGCTCGCGTGTTCCCTGCAGGAAGCTGCGCGTTATTACCTGCACACCGCGCAGGACTGGGAACGACAGGCTTTGATTCGCTCACGCCCCGCAGCCGGTTCAGCAGAACTATTCACGCGCTTCAAGGAAGCCGTCACGCCTGCTGTGTTTCGTCCGGATGTGAGTGTGAGTGGCGCCCTCGCGAATGTTCGGCTTGCCAAACAAAAGATCGATCACCAGGTCGAGAAGAAGAGTGGTTACAACGTGAAACTCGGTCGTGGCGGCATTCGCGAGATCGAGTTTATAGCGCAGGCGTTACAGCTCGCCCATGGTGGGCGCGACGAGTGGTTGCGCGTGCCGCACACGCTTGTGAGTCTTGGCCGGCTCGCGGATCGCAGCTTTATCACCGAACCGGAACACAGCCAACTATCCGATGCCTACACTTTTCTGCGCATGCTCGAGCACCGATTACAGATGGAGCATGGCTTACAAACGCACACCGTGCCTGACAATGACGAAGCACAGTCGCTCATCGCGCGTCGCATGGGCTTTGCCGGCAAGGATGATTTTCTCAATGCATTGAAGACGCATACGACGAATGTACGCCACACCTACGATCGTCTGTTTGCAGACGTGGAGAAAACCGACGATGTAGTTGTCGACGAGGTCGCGCCTGAAGTCCCAACCGACATGGTCGTGGCGATGGACTGTGCGCGCGTTCTCACCGAGCACATGGGTTCTGAGTGGTCCGGCAGGATAAAACCGCTCGCTAACCGGATCATCACGCTCGCAGACAAAACTCTCAACCCGCATCGCGCGTTGCTCCAACTCTTTCGCGTCACGGCTTCACTCGCGAAGACAGATGAGCATGTGTTGATTACTGAGATGAATCTGGAGACGTTGCTTCAACTCTGCGGTACGTCTGAGCCGTTTGCGGAAAGAATCGCAGCCAACCCGGCGCTAATCAGTGTGCTCGATAGCACCGCAACGACCGCTCTACGTCGCGACTATCGCGCGATCCTGCGTGCCGCGATCGATGCAGAACGCAGTTTTCCCGCCGAGCTCGCCGCCTTTCGTTTGCAGTGGGCCGAACTAATCGTCGAGATCGTCGCGCTGGATGTCGAAAACGAACTCTCAATCTTCGAGACCAATAGCCTGCAAACCGAACTCGCCACAGCGAGCATGAACGTGGCCTATCTCATCGCGCGGCGTGAGATGGCGCGGCGTTACGGATCGTTCAGTGGTGGTCCACGAGTAGCTTTTTACGGTTTGGGCCGGCTCAGCACGGGCGGGGTTGATTACGGCTCGGATCTCGACATCCTGATTACCTACGACTCACTTGTACCCTCGCCAATAAAAACGCTGACACAGGATGAGACGTATTCGCGGCTCGTTGAGCTCATGATTGCCGCGCTCGCGAGCATCACGAGAGAGGGTTATCTCTATCGCGTCGATACGCGTCTGCGGCCTCACGGCAAGAATGGACCACTCGTCACCAGCTCGGAGGGTTTTCTCGATTACCTGAGAGATGAGAGTGCGCCGTGGGAGTGGTTGGCTTACGCCAAGCTGCGCTGCGTTGGTGGCGACCACGAGATGGGAAAGATGATCGAGATGCATGCTCGCCATCGAATACACGCGAACGCTGCGAAACTGGATGTAAACGAGTTAAAGACTGTGACGCGACACGTCCGCGAGCGACTGGAAAAAGAGAAAGGTGGACGAGGCCGCAGGCTCGGAACTGATATCAAGTATGGACCAGGCGGAATGCTGGACGTCTATTTCGCCGCGCGTTATTTGCAGTTGCGAGATGAAGTGCTGGACGAAGGTGAAGATCGGTCTACGGCGTTTACTCTCGACCGTTTGCGCGAAGACGACTCGCTGACGGAAGAAGATTTTACGGTGCTGAGTAACGGTTACAGTCTGCTGCGCTCGATCGACCATAACCTGAGGTTAATTACACACCGCTCTACACGCCTGCCCGACCCGAATCACGTTGCTGCAAAGGACGTGGCAACACGAGCCGGCTTTGAATCGGTAACTGAGATGGACGAAACCGTGACGGAGCAGATGCGCGCCATTCGCGAGGCGTACAATCGCATCCTGAATTAAGCCGCAGATGACGCGGATGAACGCAGATCAATCCGTGTTCATCCGCGTGCATCCGCGGCTTTCTCTTCATACCAGCAGCGCGGGCACCACCTATGCCCGGATTGTCGTTCTTCGAGCGAGTACACCGCGGATGCAGGCAGTCGTTTGACGACCTCACGCTCTTCGTCGTTCAGTTCGGCCCAACTTTTAAGACCGCGTTCATGGCAACGCGGACAAGAGTCTTTACCAGTCATATGCTCATCGTGTAACTTAGCAGAGGCGATGCGGGAAACCAATTTGTTCATTGCGCGCATCAACGTCCTGGAGAAACGGTTAACGGAGAACAAATGTTTCGAATCAAGGCCTCTTACGCGGATCAATTGGAATTACGGACCACAATTGAAAAGGCCCGTGAGTTTTTCGGCGAGCTCCGTAATTTTGCGGACCTCATGCCCGGTATCGAAGGTATTCGCAAAGAGGCCGGCGGCATCATGCGTTGGGTGGTACGTGCGGAAGTGCCAATCATCGGCGCCGTTCAGGCCACTTTTACAGTAGAAAAAACTGAAGACTCCGCGGAACGTCTCGAGTGGTCACCAGCGCGCTCCGAAATGAAAAATTACCTGCGCTACGCAGCGGCTTTCGAAGAGCGCGGACAGAAAGTTCTGATCAAGATCGTCCAGCACGTTGAACTGCGCCGCCAACACGCCAAGGACCTGCACCGCTTCGCGATCCTCGTCGGTGAGAGCGCCATCAGCGCCGAAATGCAAAAACGCGTCCGAGAAATGATCAAGACCTTTCTCGAACGCGCCCGCGTAAAACTGGAAGAACTCGAAGGTGAAGAACCCATCGACCAGGCGGAGATGCTCGACTCTCCTGCTTAACAGAGCGGGGGCAAGCCCCTCTTCCTGACTTGTTCTTTTCTTAGGTTCCTTTCTTCCTCTCAATTATTGTGCTTGTTAAGACCGAACAAGTCAGGAAGAGGGGCTTGCCCCCGCAGATTCAATCCTCTTTCCGTCTTCCGTAACTGATCAGGTTCGCAAACATCCTGTATCCTCCGGGTAATCCCGCGCGCAATTGTCGATACCAAACGTAACTCGTGTAGATGTAATTTCCCTTGCCGTAAGGCGCTACCAGCAGTCCGCCTTTTAACGGCGGCTCACCTGGATCGTTGGTCGATAAAATGGCGGCGTAGTGCGGATCCCATTCCTTCGGAAAATAAAGCCCACGCTCCTGCACCCAGCCCGCAAAATCCTTCTGCGTGATCCTGTTGGGAAAGTGCAGCAGCGGATGTTTCGGTTGCAGGAAAGTAACCGGCGCATCTTCCAGAGTGACGCGCTCGTCGCCGAGAATGATCGGATAAGGCGCGAGTTGCGGCCGGCCACGCTTTTCATCGGGATTCCACTCACCGGTCTTGCTATAGAAAACGAGCAGCGTGCCACCGTCTTCGACAAACTTCAGCAGTCGCGGGTTGAGTTGAATCAGTTCGTGATGCGCTTCGTAACCGCGATTGTCGATGATGATCGTGTGATACGTCGAGAGGTTCGTTGTCGCAATGTCATTGACAGTCAACTTCGTCGCGTCCACACCCAGCGCCGCGAGCGAACGTTCCAGGGTCTCGTCATAACTCGGTAAGTAACCAACCTTCCTGCCGCTAACGACGACTGCGTCGGTATAGACGAGTGGCACCGTCCGTTTCGCGATCGGTTCCCTTGGATTCGGCAGATCGACTGTGATCGCCACACTCAATCCTTCGTTCGGTGCACCCAGTATTAGCGGACTGCGCACCACGAGATTCGCCGTCTCTGACGCGTTAGCGCGGATGGTGAGTTCGCGCCCTGTCTCCAGACTCTGCCCGATGACTCGCACGAGCCCGCGGAAATCCGAAGCGAGATGGTTTTTTAGTTTGACTCTGAACTCGAGCGGCTTCTGTGAAGTGGCCGGAGTGATGACGTAAGGCATGGGCGACACATCAACGATTTCAACTGCGGGCGCGACCTCTCGCTCGGTGGCGTTTCTGATCCTAAACGGAACACCTTCGATCATTAACTCCGCTTCAACCGTCAGTGGTTCTCCAAACAGGCGGCCATCGTAAAGATGTTCAGACGAAGGCACGGTCAAACTCGTCGTCTTCGGAGTGACGGCTTTCACTTCCGCGGCAGTTTCAGTTCCCGGCAAAATCTTTTCAGCGGCGTTGAGTTTCGTGTCCACACCGAGTCCGCGAAACATAACCTGCTTGATCTGAATCTCAGCCATTCCTGAATTTGCGACGATGGCGTTGAGTCGAGCGTCTTCGCCGGGAACGAGAGCATCGCTTTCCGAAGTCAGTGCAACCGAAGCGCCGCTCGCGGCCGCGAGTGCCTTATCAAGCCGGGACGACATCAGGTTGAATCGCTGGGGATCGACGTCGACAACCTCCTTCGGCGCCGTGAACACACCGCGCCGTTTCGCGTTCAGCAACGACACCAGCAACTCAAGACGGCGGTCGAGGAATTCAGTCAACGGTTTGCCTTCGATCATGGGGGCCGCCAATTTGGAAGCGACGGCTTCGGGCAAACTCAATCCGTCGAGCGGAGTTTTCGCATTCTCGGGAAGGGCAGCGGCTGACGGCGCCGAGCGCGCGAGACTGTAACGAATCGGACGCGCGCCACCGCCAGGAACTGTGCTGGGCCATGGTCCCTGCGTCGCGTGTTTGTGCAATCCGGCGAGCGCTTGTTGCGCGTAGGTGGTGCCTCGCACCGGATCTGTCTCGTTCGGATTGAGTGTGACAAATTGCGCGCCCGGTTGAGTATTGGCCGAGGCGTCGGCCATAACGCGCGAGCGCACGAAGAGTCGTTGCACTTGCCACACGCCGGTCTGAGATAGTTGTTCGGGAAACTGTTTCGGATCAGCAGCGGCATCGAAAGCTTGTAAGACTGTGCGACCCGTTGCCTGGTGATGACCGTGACCGCTCGTCGTATCGTGATTCGTAATGATCACGTCCGGGCGCAGCAAGCGAATCTGAAGCACCATGCGTCGCAGAAGTTCTTTCTCCCCCCACGCGCGAAACGTCTCTTCGGCAGACTTTGAGAAACCAAAATCACGGAAGCCGAGAAAGTGTGGCTCCGAGCCTTGCACTTCAGCAGCGGCCATCGTTTCGCGTGCGCGAATTACGCCGAGTTGTTCATAGAGCTCGGGACCGACAGCGTTCTGTCCGCCTTCACCAAACGTCGAGAAGAGGGAGACCGTGTGAACTCCGTATTTGCGACGGAGAATGGTAAGCGTGCTGCCGTCTTCGTCGTCCGGGTGTGCGGCGACACACATCACCGTCCACGGGTTTGTCAGATCGAGGAGCGCCTGATGTAGCTCCGCCTTAACGAGTCTGTCGCTAGCGCTCGAGTCTTCCGTCTGCGCGTGTGGCTGCTGAGAGAGGAGAAAAAGACACAGCAGCAGTGAGAGATAGGTTTGTAGATGATTTCGAAGTTTCATTAATCGTTCCCGTGTTTCACGCAAAGCCGCAAAGTTCACCGCAAAGGCACTAGTTCTTCTTTGCGTCTTTGCGAGAACTTTGCGTCTTTGCGTGAAACTCTTCTATCGCAATTTCTCGAGCCGTCCAGCGACCATCATGCTGATCGAAATAATCACAATCAACACAACCCCATACGCCGCCGCCGCCCCGAGATTGAAGTCCCGTAACTCAGATGCGATCGCAATCGAAATGGGTCGATTCGCGGGTACAAACACCAGTACGGAAGCAACATATTCGCCTAACGCAATCACAAATGCCAGCAGCGTGCCCGCGACAGCGCCCGGCCATACGAGTGGCAAAACTACCCGCAGAAATCTCTGCCACGCCGGCGCGCCGAGCGAGCCTGCCGCCTCTTCGAGCGTGGGGTCGAGTTGTTCCATACTCGCCTGCAACGCCCGCACGACGAGCGGCATAAATCTCAGGAAATAGACAACCGGCAAGATCCAGAACGTTCCTACCAACACAAAAGAACCCAGCAACGCGCTTGGCCGTCCGTATGCCTCAGCCACCGAAACGGCAACGACCGTGCCCGGCAACGCCCAGGGGATTAGCACCAGCAACGACAACAATCGCCGCCACCCTTCACCGAAGAATCGCGACTGGCGTCCCTGCCGCCGCAACAACGTGACGATGCAAAAACTCCAAACCAGCGCCCCCGCCGCCGCAATTGCCGACATGGTGAAGCTGTTGAAGAAAACTTCAGCAGCCTGCGGATCGCCGAACAGTCGCTGGTAGTTTGCGAATGTGTAAGCGGCGGGCAGAGTCTGCGTGGTCCATGATCCTTCCTGCGCGAAACTAACCAGGAACAGAGTCGCCACCGGCAAGACCAAAACAATCGCGAAGAACACGGCGACGATCGTGGCGACTGCACGCGTCGCGCCACTGCCGATACTCGAGCGCCGCCTCGGCGCGCCCTTCATCGCCGCTGCCGCAAACCTCCGTGTTCCCTCATAACGTTGAAAAACGATCAGCGCCGCCAGCGAGATGATCGCCAGCACGACCGTTTCAGTGATGGCTATGACGAAGTCGCCGCGTTGTCGCGCCCTGAAGATCTCGAGTGTCAATATGCGCACGTCGCCGCCGAACAACAGTGGCGCGCTGAACGAGGCCATCGAAGTCATGAATGTCAGCAGTGCCGCTGCGAGCAACGATGGCGTGAGTTGTGGGAGCAGGACACGCCTGGTAACGGTGAACGGCGAGGCTCCCAAAACGCGCGCTGCTTCAGCCAGACTCGCATCGATCCGCCGCAGTCCCGCGCCCGTGAGCACGTAGAAAAACGGGTACATCGTGTAAGTATGGAAAAGCAGGAGCGCGGGCCAACCACGCAAACGCCACGGTGGATTTTGAAGTGAGAAGAGATTCTGAATGCTGTGGGCCAGGATTCCTGATTCGCCGCAAAGAAAAATAAACGCCACCGTGCCGACGAGTGGCGGCAGAACAAGCGGCAGGGCAGCGAGGGCGGCGAATATTCGCCGTCCCGGGAATGTGAAACGTTCAAAAAGAAATGCGAGCGGCACGCCGGCAAGCGCACACAACACAACCGTGCCGATCGAAAGCCCGAGACTGCCGGCGATCGATTCGATTACGAAACTTTGCGAAAGGACCTCGCTATAGTTTGCGAGTGTCCAACTCCCGTCGCGTTGAAACGAACTGATCAGTACCGAGAGATTTGGATAAACGACTCCATAAAGAAGAACGACAGCCGTGATCAGAAACAAAGCCACCGATCTCCCACGGATTCTTTTCATTAATTTTGCAGAAGGGTTAAATGATCTGGCGAGAGGATCACGTTGCAGGACTGATTTACTTCGAGCCCGTTGGTGCGGAGGACGAGTGATTCGAGCAACAAGCCGTTTGCGTCAACACGAACAGTGGAAGTGGCGCCGGAGAAAACGATCTCGCGAATGGTTGCGGGCAGAGTGTTGGGAGCGCCGTTGCTGCCGGTGCTGAGCTGTACGTGTTCGGGTCGAATCGCAAGGTAGACAGGCTTGTTCAAGGGCGCGAGATCATCGTGTTGGACCGGCATACGGAGCGTGTGTTCGCCTTCGAGCGTCTTGAACTCACCGTCGTTCGTCTTGCTCGAACTCAAACGCATCGCTTTGATCAGGTTGTTGCGACCGAGAAAACTCGCGACCGAGATTTCCGCGGGTTGCTCGTAGAGTTCACGTGGACGGCCGGTCTGCATGAGTTTTCCGCCGACCATCACGCTGATGCGATCGCAGAGTGCGAATGCTTCTTCCTGATCGTGAGTGACGTAAACAGCCGTCAATCCGAGACGTGTGACGAGTTCGCGCAACTCGCTCCGTGTTTCTTCACGAAGAGACACGTCGAGATTCGAGAGCGGCTCGTCAAAGAGCAGTAACGCGGGTTCGATCGCGATCGCGCGGGCAATGGCGACGCGTTGTTGCTGGCCGCCGGAGAGTTCGTCGACAGCGCGTTTGCCGTAACCGGGTAGTTGGACCAACTCGAGCGCGCTGGTCACGCGTTCATCCATTTCCGCCTTTGTCTTGTGACGCGCGCGCAGGCCGAAAGCAACGTTCTCGTAGACGTTGAGATGCGGAAAGAGAGCGTAGTTTTGAAAGACCATGCCGAAGCCGCGGCGTTCGGGTGGGAGATTGGTGATGTTGGCGCCCTGGAATTCGATTGAACCCGAGTCAGGTTTCTCGAGACCGGCAATCATGCGCAAGGTCGTCGTCTTACCGCAACCCGATGGACCAAGCAGCCCAAAGAATTCCCCTTGCGCAACGTCGAGCGAAACATCAGCGACGGCGCGCGTCGTCCCAAAACTACGAGAAATATTTTTCAGCGACAAGAAAGCCATTTTTCAGAAGCATCCACAGATTACACAAGTCTCTTTCTGTAAATCGGCGTAATCTGTGGATGGCTTTTTATCTGCGATCGCGTATCTCAGTGTCCCAGTATCTTAACCAATCATTCCCATTCTTGCGCAAGAGGTCCCAATCTAACGACAGCCGCGTGAAAGGCTCATTCATCCAGCCTGGCAGCTTCGCGCGGTCCAAGTCCGTGCGCACCGGGATGCGGTAATACTTCTCCGCCGCGTAAGCCAAACTCTCAGGCGTCGTCACAAACTCATAAAAGCGTTTAGCCTCTTCAACGTTTGGACCTCCACGAATAATCGCGATGCCGTCGACGATTACGGGCGTGCCGCTGCTCGGCACCGTGTAACCCACCGGAAGGTTCTTCTGCTCTTTGAAAAGACGAACATCAGGCATGTCCCAAAGCGTGATCAGTCCCTCGCGGCGCGCGAGTTTTTGCATTAGCAGAGTTCCATCGGCGGTATACTCGTGAACGTTTGCATCGAGTTTGCGCAACCACTCGTAACCTTTATCGGGCGAACCCGTGTCTTTGTAAAACCTCAGGATCATCGCGCCGAAGATCGCGCGCATCGTGTCAGACGGATTCGGATTTCGAATCAACACCTTGTCGCGCCACTTCGGATCGAGCACGTCGTCCCAATCGTGCGGCGCATCCTGCGCGCTGACAGCTTCGCTGTTGTACGCGATGACCTGCGGCGTTTCGTAAGTGCCGTACCAGAGATCCTTCGGATCGCGTGCGGTCTCAGGAACTTTGTCGGCCCACGTCGGTCGAAACTCGAGCAACAAATTCTCTTCAGCCGCAGTTTGAAAAGTGGTGTGCGAGGCACCCCACCAGAGATCTGCTTGCGGCCGATTTCGCTCGACGCGCACGCGTTCGAGAATCTGGCGCGAGCCCATGTCGAGAAACTGCACTTCGACATCCGGATGCTGTTGGTTGTAGCGCGCAACGAAATCTTTCAGGAGATCCTGGCCGTGCGGCGTATAGATCAGTAAACGGTTTTTGTTACCGGAACCCGAGCGGCAGGAGAGTAGTAGCGAGACGATGATAAGTACAGGTACTATCAAACCGAGCTTTTGGCGCATCAAAGGCATGCTATCACGTTTGGAGG
>Ga0068859_100006040_pt1 | contig 12296 bp, 6 predicted proteins | sample KBSSwiS22_FD_66585 | JGI IMG/M metagenome (GOLD analysis project Ga0068859, IMG submission 66585) | Switchgrass rhizosphere microbial communities from Kellogg Biological Station, Michigan, USA - KBS Switchgrass S2-2 | ecosystem: Host-associated > Plants > Roots > Rhizosphere > Soil ... | reverse complement strand
GGCTCCTCTCCCGACAGGTCATGGCGGAGATCCTGCAGCCACGTGCCGAGGAGATCTTCACGTTGATCCACGAGGAAGTGGTCCGAGCCGGATTCGAAAAGCTGCTCAACGCCGGTGTCGTGCTCACCGGCGGCGGCAGCGTCCTTCCGGGAATGGCCGAGGTCGCGGAGCAGGTGTTCGACCTGCCCGTGCGCCTGGGAGCGCCGGCGGGACTTACGGGGATCCAGGAATCGTCGGCCAGTCCGCAGCACGCGACCGCCGTGGGACTGGCCTTTTACTCGGCACGCAATCTGGGCAGCGATCGCGGACACCGGGGCATCGCCCTGGGTCCCGGGGCGCTGATGAAGTTCGGCAGCCGGGTGCGCACCTGGTTCGCCGAGATGTTCTGAGGGTTCTGACGGACCGGATCGAGGAGATCAGATGATCACGATGGACGATGGGAAGGGGCGCAAGCCGGGCGCGATGAAGGTGCGGCTCGAAGAGACGACGGCGCTCTGCACGGCGAAGCTTCGCGTCATCGGCGTCGGCGGCGGCGGCGGGAACGCGATCAACCGGATGATTTCGGCTGGTGTGGCGGGCGTCGAGTTCGTCGCCGCCAACACCGACGGACAGGCGCTGAAATCGAATCGCGCCCCCCAGAAGCTCCAGCTCGGCCTCAAGGTGACCAAGGGTCTGGGCGCCGGAGCCAACCCCGAGATCGGCAAGAATGCGGCGGTGGAAGATCGCGAGGCGCTGGCCGCCGCCCTCGAGGGGGCGGACATGGTGTTCGTGACCGCGGGCCTCGGCGGCGGCACCGGCACCGGCGGCGCGCCGGTCGTCGCGCAGGTCGCGCGGGATGCGGGTGCTTTGGTCGTCGCGGTCGTGACGAAGCCATTCTCGTTCGAGGGACGGCGCCGGCGCCTCCAGGCGGACGAAGGGCTCTCGGCGCTCCGTCAGGTCGTGGACACGGTCATCACGATCCCCAACGACAAGCTCTTGCACACGGTCGAGAAGGGCACACCCCTGGCCGAGGCGTTCCTCATGGCCGACGACATCCTGCGCCAGGCGGTCCAGGGAATCTCCGACCTCATCACGGTCCCGGGCGAGATCAATCTGGATTTCGCGGACGTGAGGACGATCATGTCGGGGATGGGGATGGCGCTCATGGGGACCGGGATCGCGGAAGGCGAGCACCGCGCGGTGGACGCCGCCCAGCGGGCGATCTCCTCCCCGCTCCTCGAGGACACCTCGATCCACGGCGCCCGCGGCGTGCTCATCAACATCACCGGCGGCGAGGACATGTCCCTCCACGAGGTCTCGGAGGCCGCGAACATCATCCAGGAGGCGTCCGACCCCGACGCGAACATCATCTTCGGCACGGTCATCGACCGCTCCATGCAGGGGAAGGTCAAGGTGACCGTGATCGCCACCGGCTTCAACCACGACGACGTCCGCGTGGGGATGACCTCGAGCAGCCATCGCCGGATGGTCGAGCGCGTCCCCCCGCCCCCGGTGCCGGATCCGATGGACGACGTCTCCCCCGGCCGCGGCGGCAAGGGCTTTTTCCGCCGCGGGAAGGGCCAGGAGATGGAATTGGAGCCCTCCGACCAGGGGTTCACCCCGAACTTCAGTAAACTGAAGGACGACCTGGACGTCCCGGCGTTCCTGCGGAAGCAGATGGACTGAGCGCTTCCCGGCAGGGTCGCCGGCGTCCCACAGGGGTGGCGCGACGTGACGATCGTGACGGGGACGCGGATTCTGGTCGTGGACGACGACCCGGGCACGGCCCGGCTCGTCCGCGAGTGGTACCGGGGACAGCCGTTCGAGATCCTGGAGGCTGGCGACGGCGAGGAAGGCGTTCGCCTCGCGGTCGCCGAGCATCCCGACATCATCCTCATGGACCTCGTGATGCCGCGGACCAACGGCTTCGACGCCGCGCGGCGCTTGAAGTCCGACCCCTCGACGTCGGGGATCCCCGTCATCCTCGTCTCGGCGCAGCGCGAGTCGAAGAGCAAGCGCGACGGCTTCGACGCGGGCGCCGACGATTACGTGACCAAGCCGTTCGAGTTCGAGGAGGTGGACGCGCGGATCCGCGCGATGCTCCGCAAGCGGGAGCTCTACCTCACGCTCGAGAGCCGGAACCAGGAGCTGAAGGCGTCCAACGAGCAGCTCGAGGAGCTGGCCACGGTGGACGAGCTGACCGGCCTGGCCAACTACCGCGTCTTCAAGAAGCGCCTGCAGGACGAATGGATTCGCGCCGTGCGCTACGAGACTCCCCTGTCCTTGGTCATGCTCGACCTGGACGATTTCAAGCGCGTCAACGACACGCTCGGGCATCCCGCCGGCGACCGCGTGCTGCGGGAGTTCGCGATGCTCGTGGCCGGAGGCGCGCGCGCCACGGACCTTCCCGCGCGTTACGGCGGCGAGGAGTTCGCGATCATCCTGCCCCACACCGGGGGCGAGCGCGCCGCCCGCGTCGCCGAGCGCGTACGGGCGGCGGTCGCCGACTTCCAGTTCCTGGACGGGGAGACGCCGCTACGTGTGACGGTTTCGGCGGGCGTCGCGACCCACCCCTCTCCCGCCGGCGCCAGCACCGCCGACGATTTCCTGAAGGCGGCCGACCGGGCCCTCTACGCGGCGAAGAACGGCGGGAAGAACCGGGTCGTCGTGGACGTGGCGACGCGGGGCTAGCGCGCGGGGGTCAAGGTTCGAAGCGCGGGCCGCGGGGCCTCGTCACACGCATCACCGTAGCCGTCGTGGTCGGCATCGGCCTGATCGGGATTGGGTGTGTAGATGCAGTTGTCGCAGGCGTCGCCCACGCCGTCCCCATCCCAATCCGAGGTGCCCGGATAGTTGGGGCACGAGTCGCAGACGTCCCCCACGCCGTCATGATCGGTGTCGGCCTGATCCGGATTGGACGTCGTCGGGCAATTGTCCGGCCCGCAATGGCCCGCATCGCCCGGAGTGCCTACTTCGTCGTGGTCCGGGTCGATGCACGGCTCGCAGAGGTCTCCGATCCCGCTCCCGTCCAGGTCAGTCTGGTCGGGATTGATGAGCCCGCAGTTGTCGCACGCATCGCCGACGCCGTCGCCCGCCCCGTTGGGGAACCACACAAGCCCGTAAGGAGAAGATGCGAACGTCGAGGCGTAGAGCTCCTTCCCCGCCCGACCGTCGAGCTCGGCAGACTCCAGATTGAAGCCTGGAGCGTCGGCGGCACCGAGCGATCGGCGGTTGCTGAATGCTCCCGATCCGAGATTTCGGAACCACCCGTGCGTGTGGTCGGGGCCCGGCAGACCGTCTTCGTCACCGAAGACGAGGTCGGGACGCCCGTCGTCGTCCAGATCCTCGAGAACGCCCTCGCCCAAGTCCAGCCCATGAACGATGAAGCGCGCGTTGGCCTCGAACGTCCCGAGGCCGTCCCGATTGGCCACCCAAGAGAAATCGCGCGTTCCCGAAAGCGTCCGGAAGAGGACGTCAAGATCCCCGTCACCATCGATGTCACCCACGGACACGGAGTCCACGTCGTCGTCGAGCGCGTGGATGAGTTGTTGCGCTCCGAAAGCTCCGCCCTCGTTTGAATACCAGATGATCTTGCCGCTCACGACGACGAGCACGTCCGGTCGCGCGTCACCGTTGACATCGGCGACGAGGATTTGGAGCGGTGAGAGCTCGTCGGTCGTCACGGGAATGAGGTCGCTGAACGTCCCGGCGGCGTCCAGGTTCTGGTACCAGACCGGGAACGGAACGATGTGATTCGTCGTGATGAAATCGACCCTTCCGTCGCCGTCCACGTCGGCGGGATACGTCGGCCCGGGCCCGTCGACCAAAGCGATGTATCGCGGTGGACCGAAGCTACAGGACCCTCCGAGGTTTTCCAGCCAGCTGTACTGACCTGGGGAGTTGAAACCGAAGGCCGCAACGAGAAGGTCCGGATCGCCGTCGCCATCCAGATCGGCGGGCTGAGGAGGAAGGGTGAAGTACAGGCCCGATGGTACCGGAGGCGTTCGCGAGAATGTGCCTGCGCCGTCGCTATTGAGAAAGCACGACAGCACAGTCGACGAGTTGGTCAACGTCACGAAGTCCCGGTCGCCGTCCCCTTCTAGATCCACGACGGTAACGATGCCGAACGTGTCGAACGTTCCGACGAGCCGCTCCGGCCCGTAGTACCCGAGGCCATCGAAATCGGCCTGATCGACGTTGGGTGTTGAACGACAGTTGTCGCATACATCGCCGAGGCCGTCCGCGTCCGTGTCCTGTTGCGTGCCGTCGCGAACGGTGGGGCAATTGTCCACGGCGTCGCAATCGCCGTCGCCGTCGGCGTCGATGCCGAGGGGACAGTCGTCGCAGGCATCCCCCTTGCCGTCCGCGTCCCGGTCGGATTGGCTCGGGTTCGCCACGTACGGACAGTCGTCCAACGGGCACACGCTCGCGGGGAAGCCCGGGTCCGAGAAGCCGTCACGGTCGAAGTCGGTGCAGGTGTCGCACGCGTCTCCGACCCCGTCGCGATCGTGATCGGCCTGACCGGCGTCCGGCTGGGCCGGGCAGATATCGCACGCGTCTCCCACGCCGTCGCCCCGCCGGAACCATGCGACCCAGGAGCTGTAATGGGTCAGGATGTCCTCGTCCCCGTCGCCGTCCACGTCCGCGAACTCCGGCGCCGACCGGACGTTGACCAACGGTTGGAAAGGCGCGAAGGACCCCGCCCCATTGACGTTCTCGTACCAGGACAATCCGTCCACGACACTGTAGAGCTCCACTCGACTCGCGATGACATCCGGATCCGAATCGCCGTCGAGGTCCTTTGCTTCGATCACACCGAGATCGTGGTACCCCGCCTCGATGAGGCGCGGCTCCGAGAACGCTCCGTGGCCATCGAGATTCGCGATCCAGAAGACGCCGCTTCCCTCGGGGTACTGGTAGTAGGTGGCCACGACGTCGAGATCACCGTCCATGTCGAAATCGGCGAGCCGGGCTCCCTCGAAGTAACCCGGTGCGATCGGGCGCGCGGCGCCGAAGTTCGCGGATGGTGCGAGGTTCTCGTACCAGACGAGATCTCCCGCCGCCGGTCCCGAGCCCACGACATCCGGGTCCCCGTCCCCGTCGACATCTCCGACCGCGACGTAGGGGACATAGGAAGAGGTAGCGCTCGCGATCGTACCGGCGGGAGCGAACGCTCCGTGCCCGTCCAGGTTCTCGTACCAGACGCGGTCGGACACGACATCCATGTCGCCATCCACGTCCACGTCCGCGAGCTCGATGACCCACATGGGGTTCTCGGTCGCGCCCGATGGATGCTGGACGTCGAGCGTCCCCTGCCCGTCCCGGTTCTCGATCCAAACGATGCTGTCTCCCGCCGACGCGATCACGTCCATGTCGCCGTCCCGGTCGACGTCGAACGGAACGGCATCGAGCGCGTAGATCTCCGGTGCGATCGGGTGGCTGGCGCCGAAGCTGCCGTAACCGTCCCGGTTCTCCGCCCAACCCAGCGCGCCTTGAGCGTCGAATGTGTAGAGCACGTCGATGTCCCCGTCGCCGTCGAAGTCGGCGGTGCCGTGGGGATATGGCGACGCATAGAGGTCCGGGGCGGCGACCATTCGCGGCTCGTCGTCGAAAGCCACGCCGTCGTCGTCTCGCTGAGAGGACTCTGGAAGCAGCGAGCACGTATCGACGGGGCACGTCGAAGCGGGGAAGCCCGGATCGCCGAAGCCGTCGCCATCCCGATCGGTGCAGGGATCGCACGAGTCTCCGATGCCGTCACGGTCGGCGTCGGCTTGGCTCGGATCGAACAGCTCGGGGCAGTTGTCGCAGGCGTCGCCCACGCCCTCCGTCGTGTTCCGCAGCCAAAGGAGGCGCTCCGGGTCGAGGACGATCAAGTCCATCCGCCCATCGTCGTTGGCGTCCGCCGGAACGACGAGTCCGGGCCTGGCCTGTCCGCGCGACATGTGGAGGAGTCTTTCGGGGCCGAGCGTACTGCCTTCGTTCCGGAACCAGACGAGACGGCTCGGATCGTTGGACGGAACGAACACCGACGCGATCACGTCCGTCCGCCCGTCGCCGTCGAGGTCGGCGGACTGGATGTCGGAACTCTGTCCGTACAGGATCGCCAGCGTCTGCTGCGCGGCGAACGCTCCGGCCCCCAGGCTCCTGTACCAGAACATCGGATGCGATCTGCCCTCGGGATCGCCGGAGACCAACACGTCGATACGGCCGTCTCCGTCGAGATCCGTGAGGTGCACCGACGTCGAGCCGACGCCAAGCTCCGAGATGCGATGGCTCGGCCAGGGCTGGCCCGGGACACCGGGATTTTCGAGCCAACCGATCTCGTAGTCGGGATAGCGCCGGGCACCGAATCCGATGTCGGGATCGCCGTCCCCATCCAGGTCCCCGACATCCATGGTGCGTAGCGCCGGCACTCGTGTGAGCGTGAATGAGGTCCACGGCCCCGTGGTCCCCGGATTGATGGCGACGAACGGGAACTCGCCCGAGGCCGAAACGAGATCGGGGTCACCATCCAAGTCCACGTCGGCCGTGATCGGTTCGGACGGGGCGGGGTCCGTCTGTACGATCGGAATCGGCGGCCCAAAGTTTCCGTGACCGTCCTGATTCGGGTAGAGGGCGAGCTGACCGGAAGAGCTACCGGGTCCCACGCCATCGAGATCGCCGTCGCCGTCCGCATCCATGAGGAGGTGAATCGGCGCGTGCTCGATCACGTCGTAGTCGTCGAACGTCGGCGCCGCCGAGCTGGAACGCGTGAACTTGCGCGCGCTGTAGCCGTCGGTGGCCAGGATGTCCGTTCGCCCGTCTCCGTCGATGTCGCCGGCCGACGGAGCTTGGAGCGCACGGGTCTCGATGATGGTGCGCTGGGTCAACGGTTCGTGCCCACCGGTGTTCTCGAAGAGGAGGAGCGGAACCTCGATCGTGTAGCCGTGGGCGGATACGACGTCCACGTCGCCGTCATGGTCGATGTCGCCTACCGCGAGTGACTCGGTGTCGGGATTGATCGAGTAGTCCGGAGGCCGATACGGGAACGTGCCGTGCCCGTCCAGGTTCTCGAACCACCTCATGCCGTCGACCGCAACCACCGCGTCGAGGTCGCCATCGCCGTCGATGTCGCCCGCGCGAACGCGCGGACGGTCGTTCGTGTAGCCGACGCCGTTGATCTGGAGGATCGGGTGCGGAGATCCGAAGTTGCCGTGGCCGTCCAGATTCTCGAACCAGACGACACCACTCGCCGTGGAAACGGCGATCACATCGAGATCGTGGTCGCCGTCGAAGTCCGCGGGCCACGCATCCGTGACGGCGTAGAACTGCTGCGCGATCACACGCGCTCCGGAAAACGTCCCGGCCGCGTCGAGATTCTCATACCAGGCCAGGGTCTGGTCGTCCTTGATGGACACCAAGAGATCGACGTCGGAATCGCCGTCGATGTCGGCCGTGGCCAACGACGCCACACTCTCGATGGGCGGCGTCACCGCACGAGGGAGCGCGAAGGTCCCGGCACCATCGAGGTTTTCATACCAGCGGATTCCGTACGCGCCGTCCCCCGCCGTTGCGACGTCCAGGTCGCCATCACCATCGAGATCCGCGAGGGCGATCGAGGAATAGGCAGGTCGAGGTGACGACACGTGCGCAATGAGATGACGCTCTCCGAAGCGACCATGCTCGTTGGGGTACCACGTCACGCCATTCCCGATGAACGCGGCGTCCGGGTAGCCGTCCCGATTGATGTCCCCCGCAGCCACGGCTCTGGCACCTTCGACGCCGATCGGGACTTGTGGTCCGATCCGCCGGCCGGCACCCTGATTCTTGCTCCACGTGGGCGGGTTGAAGAGCCCCGCGTCGACGACGTCGAGGAGGCCGTCGAGATCGATGTCCGCCAGGGCCACGTCGCGTCCGGCGCCCCACGGTCCGTCGATCGGCTCCTCGACGAACACGCCCGTGCCGTCGGAATCGAGCTGGTCGGGATTCGGCACGAGGGGACAGTTGTCGGCGTCGTCGAGAATGCCGTCCCCGTCGCTGTCGCCGATCGGGTCGTCGTTCACACGCGCGATCACGGGGAGCCGGAGTGTCGTGACGTCGAACCTAAGCGAGACGCTCCCCTGCACGACGGATCGCCTCCCCGCACGGAACGTCACCACGATCCTTCCGCTTGCCCCGGGCGAGAGCGTCGAGAAGTCCGGAGTGCAGGACAGCTCGGGGCTATCGACCGACGCTTCGAGCAGATGCACGACCTGCGAGCTCGAGTTCGTCACCGTCAGCGTTCGGAAGGACGACGCTCCCCCGCCCACCACTCCGAAATCCAGGCTTGATGGACGGATCTGGAGGGAGGGCGCTTCGACGATCGGCTCGAGCTGGCGCGCGCTCGTTGAGGCCGCGCGGACCTTTCGTGGAGCCGTCGGAGAGACAGCCAGGGCCGCGAACGTCGCGACCGCGAACACAAAGATCAACGCCGCGATGGAGACGAACTTGCTCGAAATGGCTGCCCCCAATCCCGCTGAGAATTGAATTCTTATACCGCGCGAAGCGCGGTCCGGCAAGGGCTAGCGAGAGATTTCCGACCAGCCATCGAACACGCGGCGCAGCGCGGACTCGATCTCCGCGACGACGGCGCCATAGAACGCCTTCGCCTTCGCGGGATCGAGGATCGGCGCGCCTTCGCCGTTCGACTCGGGGCCGTCGAGGATGATCGACGCGGGGAAGGGGCGCGCGCGGACGCCGGAGCGGCGTGGCTCGCGACGGATCGTCGTGGCGCGTGCGGCGTCGATCGTCGCCGGAGCGATGGCGAGAACCATCGCTGTCTCTTCCACGCCCGCATGGCCGGAGACGACGCCGGGATAGATCGACCGCGACGCGTCCTCGGCCAAGCCCCACCATTCGATGGCGACGGCGTACGCCTTCTTCTCGTTCCAGAGGCGTGCGACCACCTTGCCGACCTCGTCGCTCTGGCCGCCGTGGCCGTTGAGGAGCACCACGCGGCGGAAGCCGGCGTCCACGAGTCCCGCCGCGGCCTCGAAGAGATATGCCGTGAACGTCGCCGACGAGACGGTGGTCGAACCCGGGTACGGCAGCAACGAGTTGGTCACGCCGTACGCCACCGCGGGAGCGATCAGCGCGTTCAGCTTCTCCGCGAGGTCGTTCGCGAGCGCCTCGGGAATGATCGTGTCGGTTCCCAGCGCCATGGCGCCGTGCGCCTCGATCGTTCCCACCGGGATGAAGACGAGATCGGTTTCCTCAGGCACGCGATCCCGAAACTGCTCCCAGGTCATCTCGTTGATCTTGCGCGTCATCCCTTTCGGCTCCTGGCGACGATCGCGGCCGCGGCGAGCACTCCGATCGCCGCCCACGCCACGACGTTGCCGATACGATCGTACACGCTGCGCTGCGTCACGATCGGCACGTCGCGCGTGTGGACGGCCTCGACGTCCAGCTCCGTCCGGTCCGCGTCGCGGCCCAAGGGATCGACGAACATCGAGATCCCCGAGTTCGCGACCCGGACGAACGCCGTGCGGTTCTCGATCGCGCGAAGGCGGACGGTGTTCGCCTGGTAGGCCTGGAAGTACGACTTCCCGAACCACGCGTCGTTCGTCACCACGAATTGCAGATCGGCGCCGGCGTTTCGCAGCGCGCGGTGGAGATCGAAGAACAGCTCCTCGTAGCAGACGGTCACGCCGATCGTCGTGTCCGCCGCGGGTAGCGTCGTCCCGGGGCGTCCCCGCTTGAACCCGCCCGCGAGCCACCGCATCCAGCCGCCGCGCCCCGACAGCAGCGGTCCGAGGATCGGCTCGAACGGGACCGCCTCGACGAACGGCACGAGCACGACCTTGGCGCTCCACGCGGGATCGAGGGTGCCGTCCGGATGCACGACGTGCACCGCGTTCCAGGCGTCGAAGCGGTTGCCCCCCAGGGGCACGACGTACTCGGCCCCCGTGACGATCGTGATCCCGAGCTCCCGCGCCAGAGACTGCACCTCGGGCATCGCGTACGTCGCGGGCTTGCCGGGGAAGTGATAGATCGGCTTGGGCCGCGCCGTCTCGGGCCAGACGACGATGTCGGGACGCTCCGATGCGGCCTGTCTCGTCAATCGCGTCAGAAGCGCGGTCTGCGCGTCGTCGTTCGCCGCGTCCATCTTCTCGAAGAGCCCGACGTTGGGCTGGATGAAGGAGACGCGCACGGTTCTCGTCGCGACCGGAGGATGCGTCCAGGCCCATCCGTCGTAGGCGAGGACCGCGGCGAGGACGGCCGCCCATGCGCCGAGCGCTCGCAGCCGGCGCGCACGAGCCCCGGCGCGCCAGGCCTCGTAGAGGAGCACGGAGGAAAGAAGGAGCACGAGGCCCACGCCGTAGGGTCCGGCGAGATCGGCGAACTGAGCGAGGAAGGGAAACGTCCCCAGCGATTGCGCGAGGTGCTGGGCCGTCATGCGGATGTCGCCCTGCGCCTGGATCCACTCGAGCGTCAGCCAACAGGCCGGGAGCAGGAGCGCCCACGGCCAGCGGGTCGTCTTCCGCAGCCAGGCCATCGCCATCACGGCGAGCATGATCCCCACCGCGAACACCAGCGCGAGCCCGAGGTAGGCGAAGGCGCCGAGGAAGCTCACTTTCAGCATCGACAGCATCCAATTGAGGATGAGCAGATGCAGCGTGAGGCCGAAGGCGAGGCCGGCGTTCCTCCAGACCCGCCACGGCCGGTCGAGATTGCCGTCGATCCACGCGAGCAGCGGAACGAACGCGACGAAGTTCGGGAGGAGGAGCCCGATCGGATAGTAGGCGCACGCGAGGATCGCTCCCGCGATCACCGGGAGCTTCCAGGGGTGACGCGTCACGCGGGCTCGAGAACGAGGCAGGCGTTGTGCCCGCCGAAGCCGTAGGAGAACTTCAGCGCGAGCTTCGGACGGGCCGCGCGAGGGCGGTTCGCGACGACGTCGAGATCGCACTCCGGATCGGGGACCTCGTAGTTGATCGTCGGGGTGAGGACACCGTCCTTGAGGCCCATCGAGAGCGCCGCGAGCTCGAGCGCCCCCGAAGCGCCGATGGCGTGGCCCGTCATCGACTTGAGGGCGGTGACGGAGACGCCGCCGGTGCGCTCGCCGAACAGCCGGTGGAACGACCTCGCTTCGACCCGATCGTTCTGAACTGTGGAGGTGCCGTGGGCGCTGACGTGATCGACCTCGGAGGCCTCACGCCCCGCGCCGCGCAGCGCTAGGCTTCCGACCGCCACGATCGATCCCCCGGTCTCGTCGAGCTGCATCATGCTCATCGCGTCCGCGTTCGAGGCGTACCCCGTGATCGCGGCGTAGGGCGTGGCTCCCCGGGCGCGCGCGTGGGACTCGCGCTCGAGAACGAGGAGCCCGGCCCCCTCGCCGAGGACGAAGCCGTCCCGGCCGCGATCGAACGGGCGGCTCGCGCGCTCTGGCGCGTCGTTGCGTGTGGACAACGTCTTCAGCCGGTCGAACCCGAGAAGCGCGAACGCGTCCGGATCTCCCGCCGCGCCGTCCACGCCCCCGGCGAGCGCGACGTCGGCCTCGCCGGAGCGGAGAAGGCGCCAGGCGTCCCCGACCGCCATCGTGCCGGCGGCACAGGCGGTCACGACCGTCTTGCACTCCCCCCGGGCGCCGAACCGGATCGCGAGCTGGCCGGAGGCGGCGTTCGGGATGAGCATGACGAGGGAGTATCGCTTCGAGGGGGTCTTGGATCGGGCTTCGAGCCACGTCGTGTGGGCGCTCTCGAAGGTCGAAAGCCCGCCGATCCCCGTGCCGACGATCACCGCCAGGCGCGAGGCCTCGACGCCGTCCACGGCGAACCGTCCCGGGACCTCGGATCGAGGCGGCAGTCCGAAGCCGGCATCCGCAAGCGCCTCGTGCCCCGCCGCGAGGGCAAACCATGTCGTGCGATCCAGGATCGACACCTCGCGCGCCGGAACGCCCGCGGCGACGGGGTCGAAGTCCCGGATCGGAGCGGCGAACTTCGTCGCGAGGTCGGTATTCACCACCCAGGGGTTGTCGAGCAGCGCCGCGCCCGAGCGGCCCGCAAGACAGCTCTCCCAAAAGTCGCGGCGCGTCTTCCCGATGGAGCTGACGACACCGATGCCCGTGATGACGACTCGATCGGTCGGCATGGCGCCGTACTATCATCGGCTCGATGGGGATGTCCAGGCGGGAGACCGAGATCAAGCTCGCATTCTCCTCCCCCGAGGACGCCCGTAACGCCCTCGCCGCGGCGGGGGCGAAGGCGACGCGCGATCGGGAGTTCGAGGACAACGTCCTCTACGATTTCGAGGACCGGCGCCTTTTCCACAAGGGGCGCCTGCTGCGGCTGCGCCGG
>Ga0068859_100006037_pt1 | contig 12300 bp, 14 predicted proteins | sample KBSSwiS22_FD_66585 | JGI IMG/M metagenome (GOLD analysis project Ga0068859, IMG submission 66585) | Switchgrass rhizosphere microbial communities from Kellogg Biological Station, Michigan, USA - KBS Switchgrass S2-2 | ecosystem: Host-associated > Plants > Roots > Rhizosphere > Soil ... | reverse complement strand
CCACGTGGTCCAGTCACGGTGCAGATCGATTTTGATGGACTGCTACAGCGGATCATTTCCGTTGCGGGTGTGCCGGAGCGGCCTTATTCAGATCTACAAGCCAGTGTCGATGGCCAGGTGTTTTTCCTTGAAGCGCGAGCCGGCGGCGGGGGTGGGGGTGGCGGACAAGGCGCAGGCGTCAGCGGCGACCTGTGGCGTTATCGTCTCTGCGATCGACGCGCAAACACTTTCGTCAGCAACGTTGCGGCGTACGAGATCAGCGCCGATCGCCGCAAGCTCGTCTACCGCGCTGCGGCGGGCGGCGGCGGCCAGGGTGGTGGTCCATTCGGCGGCGGCGCGAACGCTCCGGCGCCACAGTTGTTCCTCGTCGATGCCGATCGAACACCGCCGCAACCCGGCTCCGGCCGTTTGAACTATGCGTTGCGCATGTATCTCGAACCGAAGGAAGAGTTCAAACAGATCTTCAACGAAGGCTGGCGCAATCAGCGCGATTATCTCTACGTCCCGAACATGCACGGGGCTGACTGGCCGAAGATGCGCGAGATGTACGGGCAGTTGCTGCCTTACGTGATGCATCGCGCCGATCTCAATTACCTGATGGACATGATGGGTGCCGAGATTGCCATCGGGCACTCGTACGTTCGCGGCGGCGACATGCCGAGCGTGCCGCAGTCAGTCGGCGGTTTACTCGGCGCTGATTTCGCGATCGAGAACGGGCGTTACAAGGTGACGCGCATTTACGACAACGAGAGTTGGAATCCGGATCTGCGCTCACCACTCGCGACACCCGGCGCAAACGTCAACACTGGTGATTACATTCTCGCGATCAACGGCATCGAGTTAAGAGCGCCCGATAACATCTACCGCCTGCTTGACGGAACTGCGAATAGACAGACGACCTTGACCGTAAACAGCACGCCAACGATGGAAGGCGCGCGCACAGTCACAGTTGTACCGGTCGCAAGCGAACAGGGGTTGCGCACGCGGGCGTGGGTCGAGTCGAACCGCCGTTTAGTTGAAAAACTATCCGATGGTCAGTTAGCCTACGTCTATCTCCCCAACACGGGCCAGCCGGGTTACAGCAGTTTCAATCGTTACTACTTCTCGCAACAGGACAAGAAAGGTGTAGTCGTTGACGAACGCTTCAACGGCGGTGGTTCCGCGGCCGACTACATCATCGAGGTCCTCGAGCGCGACTTTGACGGCTACTTCAATAACGTCGCTGGCGATCGTTTCCCGTTCACGAGTCCTGCGGCCGGTATCTGGGGACCGAAGGTGATGATCATCAACGAAATGGCCGGTTCGGGCGGCGACTTGATGCCGTATATGTTCAAGCGTCGCAAGATTGGTCCATTGGTTGGCAAACGCACGTGGGGTGGCCTGGTCCATACAGCCGACACGCCGCCGTTCATCGATGGCGGCTCTATGATCGCGCCGCGCGGCGGCTTCTTCACGCGCGACGGAAAATGGGCGGTTGAGAATGAAGGCGTCGCACCCGACCTCGACATCGAAAACTGGCCCAAAGACGTGATCGCGGGTAAAGATCCACAACTCGAACGCGCCGTTCAGGAAGCCATGCGCCTGCTGAAAGAACGCCCCGTGGAACGTTCACCAAAAGAACCACCGCCACCCGTGTGGGGCAAGCGACCATAAATCCGTGTGCATCCGCGAAGATCCGCGGCAAAATCCAAGGATAGGGGAATGCCATGAAGTTCTTCTCGATAATCCTATTGTTCGTCGCGATTTGCCCACTCGCAAACGCGCAGGAAACCGAAGTTGTTCGCACCAACGTCGAACTGGTCCAGACCGCGATCACCGTCCTCGATAAGAAAGGCAATTTCGTCGAAGGACTACAACGCGAGCAGTTTGAGTTAATGGTCGATGGCAAATCGCGTCCTATTGCATTCTTTGAACGTGTCGCCTCCGGCAGCGCCAGGGAAAGTGAACTGGCGGCAACGCTTGGCAATCCTGCCGAGGCTGCTAAAAAGCCGATCGCGCCACCGCGAGTCCCTGGTCGCACAATCGTTTTCTTCATCGACGACCTGCATCTCTCTGCTGACAGCATGAAGCGCACGAGCATGATGCTCCAGCGTTTTCTCAATCAAGAGATGACGACGAAAGACAACATTGCGATCACTACCGCAAGCGGACAAGTCGGATTTCTGGAACAGTTCACCAACAACAGGGCCGTGCTCGACGAGGCGATGAGTCGTTTGATACCGCGTCCCTACAATACCGAGGGTTACAGTGCGGGCGGCACTGCCAAGATCACGGAATACATGGCCTTGCAGCTCAATACCAGCAAGTCTGACACAAAGTTACTCAACGCCTACATCGACGAATGTATGAAGGGGTCGAACATGTTTAGGGTAACGAAAAGACTTACCGAACCTCTCCTTCGTCAGGCTTGTGAAACGGAAGTGAAAAACAGTTCGCGTGCCATACTGATTCAGGCGGGACAGATCACTCAGAATACTTATCACTCCTTCGAATCGGTGATGCGTTCTCTGATGCGTGCACCGGGTCGCAAACTCGCTTTCTTTATCTCCGATGGTTTTCTCCTCGACGCTGGACCAAATGCTCCTAACGTGCGTGACAAGCTCGACTACGTGATCGATGCAGCCCAACGTGCCGGAGTGGTTGTTTACACGATTCACGCGAGAGGTCTGGTTAACAGCGGCTTCATGGATCCCGCCCATAAAACACCTGTCGATGAACGAATTGCTCTGAATTCAATAGGAGAACTCGAAGCCCAGCAGGATGCGCTCAACGCAATCGCCAACGATACCGGTGGTCGCGCCTTGCGCAGCACAAACTTTTTCGATAAGTGGGTGGGTGCCGTTCTGGACGAGACTTCGAATTACTACGTCGTCGCATGGCGTCCGGAGAAAGAAGAAGAAAAGACACCAAAGTTCCGCAACGTGAAGATCACGGTCGCGGGCCAGCCGGAGCTGACGGTGCGAGCACCGCGCGGATATGTTGCTGGTCCGGAACCGGCTACGATTGTTAAGGCTTCAGATAAGCCCGCGCCGGCTAAAGCTCCAAAGACTCCTGAGTCTGAACTGCGTGATGCACTGAGTGATTTCTATCCTGTCGGTGGTTTGCCGACGCTGCTCTCGCTCACTTATCTCAACACGCCTGCGAATGGTCTCGTCGTGACTTCGTCGATCGAGGTCATGGGCAAAGGCGTCAGTTACGGAGACGACGGTAAGCAACCAGCGACCATCAAACTCGCGGGTGTGGTGCTCAACGACAAAGGCAAGATCGCGTCGAGTTTCAGGAACCAGTTGAACATCGATCCGCCGAAGTCAGGTGGCTCGGATGCGGTCTTTTACAACCACCACACGCCCCTCGCGCCGGGCATTTATCAGTTTCGTGTGGCTGCGCGTGACGAACGTTCCGGTTATGTCGGTAGTGCGATTCAGTGGATCGTGATTCCGGATCTGACGAAGAACCAGTTAACGCTAAGTAGCGTGCTGCTCGGTGGACAGGTACTCGAAGATAAGAGTAAGGAGGGAGCGCCGCACGTTCAGTTGAGTGTAGACCATAGTTTTCCGCGCATGTCGCAGCTTGGTTACTGGGTGTTTGTCTACAACGCGAAGCGCGATGCGGCTGGCAATCCGCAGTTATCGGTGCAAACGCAGGTGCTGCGTGACGGGCAAGCGGTGTTGAGTTCGCCGCAGCGGCGACTGAACAGTGGGGGTCAGGATGCGCTGCGAATTCCGTTTGGAGAAGAGCTGGCGCTGAAGACGTTGCCGCCAGGCAAGTATGACTTGAAAGTGACCGTGACGGATGGTGTGGCAGGGACGAGCGCAACACAACTCGCGGATTTTATCGTGCGGTAGATCCGTGTTATCCGCGGCTAAATATTATTCAAAATACTCAACGCTGTCCCCGAAAAGATCCGCTCTCTTTCTTCTTCTGAGATATCCATCTCTTCAATCGAACTGACTGCGCGATCGATCGAACCGAGCAGGTGTGGATAGTCGCTGCCCATCACCATGTGATCCGCGCCCCCCATCTCTCGCACCATCTTCAACGTGTGCGGACTGAACGAAACCGTGTCGTAATAGAGTCGCTTCAAATAGACGCTCGGCAACTGATCGATCTTCACCCGGCAATCCGCAAAATCACGAAACCCATTGTCCATTCGCTCCATCAGGTAAGGCACAGCGCCACCGAGATGCCCGATGATCCAGCGAATGTCCGGCAGCTCCGCAAACATGCCGTCGTAACACATACGCGCGACCGCGAGTGTCGTATCAAATGGAAAACCGACGATTGGACCAAGCACGTACTCGCGAAACGCGTCTGAATTAGCCGGGATCATCGGATGCAGGAAGATGCACAGCTTCATCCGGTTCGCTTCTTCAAAGAACGGGCGATACTCAGGTGACGTCAACGGCCGGCCGCCGATGTTGCTCAGCAGGATCACGCCGTTTAATTTCAACTCGTCGATCGCGCGATGAAGTTCGTTGAGCGCCGCGTCCGGCGCATCCATCGGAATCGAAGCGAAACCTTTGAAGCGTGTCGGATGTTGCGCGATGAGCTCGGCGTACGAGTCGTTGATCATTCTCGCGACGGCCGGTTGATGCTCAGCGCCGGTGAAGAAAACGTTCGGTGTCGATAGTGAAATCACTTCCACGTCGATGCCCACGCGATCCATGTCTTCGAGTCGTTTGGAGACGTCGGTCATCGCGGGCGTGACGCCAAAGAACCGCGCGCCACGATAAGTGATGATCGTTTGCCCGCTGGAGCTGGTGCCGAATGAGAACTCCGACGGGAGATCTCGAATCGTTTGAAAGAATGCTTCGGTGTAAAAATGTGTGTGCAGGTCGAATTTCATTTGCTTCAGAATCTCTTCGTCTTCGAACGGCAATCTAATCGTAACATTCTCGATTCGCAGCGGGATGTTATAGTGTGTTTGTTCAGTTTTTTCTTCAGCAGCGGCGGCGGCACCCCGGCGGCTACCCACCCACCCTAAAATCTATGACTCAACCAGTTCCGAGCAGAGAACGCGGGCAGCCTACACTCGTTAACGGCAATCGGTCTAACGTTAATAAAGACAATTGGCTCGGCTTCGTGGGTGACGTCGTGAATTTTACCGGCGAAGTGTGCTTCAAATCGATGCTGCGAATCGATGGCCATTTCTCTGGGAATGTTACTTCACCCGACGGAACGCTGATCGTCAGCACCGGCGCGCAAGTGACAAAAGCCGTCATCAAGGTCGCGGTCGCGAAGATAAACGGAACCGTCGAAGGCGATATTCGCGCCACCAAGGAACTCGTACTCGGCCGCACGGCGAACGTCAAAGGGCAGGTAACGTCCCCGGCACTGGTCGTCGAAGAGGGCGCACAGCTCAACGGCAGTTGTAGACGGATTTAAAGAAGAGTTTCACGCAAAGACGCAAAGTTCACGCAAGGGCGCAAAGGGAATTTGAGTTTTCCTTTGCGCCCTTGCGTGAACTTTGCGTCTTTGCGTGAAATTTCTTCTTCCAGGGATTACGCTGCCGGACGCGCAGTAAACTGCTTCCATGCAGACTTCGAATCCAATTTTGACGCTACATCCTCAAGCGATACTGTTTTTGTCCTATCGCGACCGAGAAAGGCCTTTAGCCGTTCCGACGCCCATATGTATACGTCGGGTGCCACCTGAGGATCATGTGACTCCCGCTCGTAACGAATAAAAGCAACGAAGTGATGTCTTCGGGCGCTGAAGTTTTCCACAGGCCATTGCGAGGTCCCCATCAATGTCTTCACCTGGATTGTTAATGCTTCACCAGGTTGCCTCACTACCGTGATATCAACATTGCCAGACTGAGGAGAAGTAAGGTTGGCATTCGCGCCAAGGAAATGCAGAAGTGAAAGAACGTAAAACTTTGCTGCGAGTTGAAGATGTCCGGACCGACCATACCGCTCAGGTCGCGGCGTGCAGCTGGCGGGCACATTAATTGGCTTCCCCCAGGCGTTGGGATCTTTCGCATCTTCAATAAGATTGCTCTTTATGTCTTTTTCTGAAGCCTTCCTAGCCATCGTAGTCCCATCCGGTGATCACACGAATCAAGCCCTTGCGCTTTTCATAAACGATCAACTTCAATGCGCGACCACCGTCAGTATATCCAATGATCTGATAGCCACCATGATATCGCTTGTTTCGACGGACTTGAAAACCATTCCAAATTACCTCAATGGCCTCATCAACGCTAACCGTGTGTCCGGCCAGTTCAGCCTCATCAAATTCAAACTCAAATTCAGCCGGATTAAACTTCTGCCAATAGACCATTCGGGCGTAAGAATATCACTTTCACCGCTTTCCATGCCGGATCACAATGTCAGTGTTCTGCAGCAAATCAATGTGACGCTGTCATTATCGCGAGAAGCGGCGGACGATCAGGGCGATTGGCAGTCCAATGCAGAACATGATCGTCAGCAGGCCGATGGTGGTGCCGACGGCGGTGATGGGACGCCGCGTCACAAACGAAAGCGGCAACACCACGAAGTTCATGAATGTGTAGACAGCGATGCCGTAGAGCAGTCCATACATCACCGGGCGTTCAATCAGGAAAAGCCACTTCCGACTCGCGAGATAAAAGACCACGGTCCATATCGTGGCGATTAGAAAGTGAAGCGCAAGACCAACGGCTGCGACTTTGGCACCGCCCTGAAGCGCTGCGGGCCCGAGCAGTCCACTCGCAACGAAACGCAACACTCCCGTGGGACTAACACCGGCGCGCAACCATGCAGTCACGAATGCCGCACAGATGTCGAGAGTTCCAGCGATCAGCCCGCCCCAAAAAATTGGCTGCAAGTTCATGGCAGAAATTTGTCCTTCCGCGGAATACTTACGCCGTTGCCGGAGTTGCTGCGTCTTTATACAACGCGGCGCCGGCAACTGTTGCAATTATCGAAACGATAAGATGAACTTCACTGGTTTAAGGCAGTTCGTAGTCAAACTCGTAAGAATGTTTGCCGCTCTCAATGATGATATTCATCCTGCCGCGCAGGTCGGTTAACTGATCGGTGCCCGTGTCGGGAATGACTGTGATGGTAAGTTCACCGGCGCCGCGATTCATCGTGCCGTTGTGTTGCAGGTAGAACGTGCCGCTACGTCCATTCAGCTTTCCGGTAACCTTCTCAATGGCCACATAACCCGCCGAGCCTTTAACACTTTCGCTGCCGGCCATCAACATCTGTCCCTTGCTCGTGCCCACGAGATCGCCCTGAAACTGCTTGTCGATGGTCATTCTACCCACCGCTGCTTCAGCTCCTTCGTCCTGCGGGTTCAATTTCACTTCGAACGTTCCCACTGCTCGATTGCTCATCAAGCTCTCCCCTCACGTTGAATCAAGTCGACGATTTCGGCAATTGCGTGTCTAGCTTCGGGCATTGGTCCAAGCATCCAGTCGTGGACCATCTCATCATACTCACGATAATCAATATCGACACCTTCATCTGTCGCCTGATCTCTGAGCTTGCGACAGTCGGGAAACAGAATATCGCGCGTGCCGATGAACAACGAAATCGGAGCGAGATCTCTTACACTTCCGTAAACGGGACTCACGAGATAACTCTTTGGGTCCACATCGCGCGCGTACACAACGCCACCATACTTCAAGCCTTCGACTCCGAGAAATGGATCAATCTTATCAAACTCAGCTATTTCGGGATTCGAGAGCGTCGCATCAAGCCACGGCGATAACAAGACCAGGCGACCAGGCTGAGCAACACCATCTTCGCGCAGTCGCTGCGCAAGCGCCAAACTAATTCCGCCTCCCGACGAATCACCCATGATCGTTATATTCGAACTACCGGCGGCAGCGGCAAGCTCGTTGTAGAGCGGAAGCATCAGCGCAAACACGTCTCCGACGTAATGCTCGGGCGCGTGTGGGTAGTTTGGAGCAGTGACGGTGCAATTCGCCCCCTGGACCAGCTTCGACATCAGCTCCCAGTGCTGCGGGGCGAAGCTGTTGACGTATGCGCCGCCGTGCAGATAGATGACGTGCTTGCCGCTGGGTTTCTCTAAAGGCGCGATGGTCCAAACGAGATGGCCATTGACTTCGCCTTTTGAGATCCGATGTTTGCGATGCAGTCGGGGTGGAGGCTCGGTGTAGGTCCTCTCGCCGCTTTCAACTCGCTGCCGCATGCGATTGACCGTTCGCTTCATGCGCGTAAGATGAAGCATAACGTTGATCGCCTTGCTTTGAATGCTGGGCATGAACTCACCTGTACCATGACGCGATCGAATAGCGTTCGCCGTGTGTCACTGGAGTCACTTCGTGAGTGGTCTCTGAACGAAAGGCTATCAGCATGCCGGGCTCGACAGGTGGGCGAACCCTGTTCCTCAAATCGCTGAAGACAAGCGAACCGCCACAATGCGCACCTGCTTCGGGTTGCTCCGATTCACGACTCAGAATGATCACCGTTGAGATCAGTCGTTCCTCAGCGTCTAAGTTGAGCAAGCCGGTATTTCCGTCCTGATGGGCCACGAAGAAATCGCCCTCGCGGTAACGAAGAAACTGTGGCGCTTCACACTCCTTAAGCGTTAGCGCGAAATGTTGCTCGATTGCTTCTTTACACTTCCAGAGCCGCGCGACCACGAGTTTGACGGTTTCTTCCGCAGGGTCGAGACGAACTGTCTTCCGTGCACGGTCGTCGACGAATCCTGTAGTAGTGCGGCCATAAAGAGTGGCGGCGCTACCTTCAATCGTTTTTAGTTCGGCGAGAATCGACGCACATACGCTGGGCTCGAGGAACTGTCTAACTACGAAGAGATCGGGCCAGTTTGCCATTCGGAAACGAAGCGCCAAAGGCGCAGAATATGAAGCTAGGACAATACTCCCAGCACCGAAGGAGCAGAATATGAAAGCTAAGAGAATACTGGTAGCGCCAAAGGCGCGGAATATGATAGCCAGGGGCAAGCGCGAGCGAAAGCGAAGCGCGTCGCCCCTGGTTAAATACACAAAAGGATGGGCCAAGGCCTGAAAGGCCGAAATAGAATTACGCCCTTTCAGGGCTGGACGGGGCTTTTTAATTTTGTTACCAGGGGCGACGCGCTTCGCACTTGCCCCTGGCTTTCATATTCCGCGCCTTTGGCGCTTCAAGATGCGGTTGCGACTGAGCCAAAACGTTCGGCCGAACGGGCGCGGGCTTTGGCTGTCTCAACTTCACGATCGCGCGGAGGTGCGGTGGTCACGAGTGAGTCGAGCAGCTCGGTTGCCGCCTGGGCCACCTGATCGACGGCGCGATTGAAAGCCGCCTCGTTAACTTTCGAAGGCTTCGTGAAGCCACTCAGCTTGCGCACAAATTGCAGCGACGACGCGCGAATCTCTTCCTCAGTTGCCGGAGGTTTGAAGTTGTGAAGCATTTTAATATTTCGACACATGCTGTTTTGTTGCCACCTTAACTTAAAACGTTGCGTTAGTTTTTACGATCCTTCTCCCACCACTTTTCAACACTCTCCAGCGCAAGCACCATGACGGCGAGTATAGTGGCGATTACAGCGAGTCCAAGCGCACCAACACCGCACGCGACGCCGATGGCCGCAGTCATCCAAAGTCCCGCTGCGGTCGTCAGTCCCTGAATCTTACGCTCCTGACTCAACTTCAGGATCGACCCGGCTCCGACAAAACCGATGCCCGTCACGACACCTTGAATCACTCGCGATAAACCGTCGGTGCTCATGCCAACTCCGGAACCTGCCAGAACAACCACCGCGGTTCCGAGACAAACGAGCATGTGCGTACGCAGTCCGGCAGGCTTCCGTGCCCGCTCACGCTGCAAACCCACAATCGTGCCAAGCAATGTCGCCGCGATCACGCGAATGAGCACAAACGCCAACTGCCTGCGATCGGGCAATCCCCCCATCAACTCGTGCCACAGTAGTTCCATTATCTTGACTGAAAACCAAAGAATCCGGGATCCATCAGAAACCAGTTAATCAACCCCGCGACGAGTCCGATCGCAAACACGGCAAACACGATCAATTTTTGCTTTGTCGAGTTGGGCTTGCCGCCCATGGTCGGAAAGAGTAACAGAAAAATCCCACCGACCACTCCGAGCGGCGCGAACGTCGCCATCTTCATGTAGTAAACACCTTCAGTACGCAGGAGATACCAGCCGTAATAGATCATCCCCGCGAAAACGACGATGAGCAGCAAACCAAAAAGACGTTGTTTGATGTACATGGGGGTCTCCTAAAAAACAAACGGTATGATGCGCCACTTTACCTTCTTCATGTAATCACTGTAACCCTCGAGCTCCCGCTTGAGCATCGCTTCTTCACCGACACTGCGCGCCGCGATCGTAACTATAAGCAGCAATCCGATTGCGAAACCATAGATAGAACCGAGCAACAATGGCGCCGAAATAAAGAGCAGCACGGCGCCGGCGTACATCGGATGTCGGATGACGCCGTACATACCCGTTGAGATCACCTTCTGCCCGCGTTCTTTTTGCATCTTCACTACCGGCGCGGCAAAGGTGTTTTCCCTGAGCGCCTCAAACAACATGAGCATCGCGAGTATCAGCAACAGCGCGCCGGCTATTTCAGCCCATAAAGGAAACACAGGACTCAAATGAAAGCGCCGCGCGTCGAGCGGCATGATCGCAAACCAAACGAGGAACTCGAGAAAAAACAGCAATAGGACCACCTTGTCCCATGGTTTCTGCTCTTTCTGAACGGGGGAGCCGAATCGCTCTTTCAACAGTGCCGGATCCTTGAAATAAAGGTAAAGAAGGTTCGCACAACACATCACGTAGAAGATGATTGAGTACACCCAACCTTCGGTCCAGCGCCAGTCTCCGGCGAAAGATAAAAGTATGGCGGGAAAAATTAACAGGTAAAAGAAGGTGCCGATTAGTTTCGAGCGCGGAATTGCAGCGTCTGATTGGTTCATATTTTCAAGCCATCCACAGATACACGGATTTATCTGTGTAATCTGTGGATAGGGTATTTTACAAGCAATGCGACGGTCTCTTCACACATGCGCTGTGCATTGTATCGCTCTTTGATTCTACTTTGATTCGCTGCGCCGGTAGTCGCGCGTAAGTCGGGATTGCCGGCGAGTTCGAGAACGATTTGTGCGAAACCCGCGGCGTCCGCGGGCGGCGCAAGAAATTGAATTCCAGTTTCCCTGATACCTTCGATGTCTGTTCCCACGATCGCAAGCCCCGCCGCCATACATTCGAGCACACCATTCGGGCAGCCTTCGGAACGCGAACTAAATACACCGAGATCTACGGCGCTCAACAATCCCGCCACGTCACTTACCTGGCCCGCAAAGCGCACATTGCCTGCTATTCCCAATTCGTTGGTCAACTGAACCAGCGACTTATACGCGCCATAGTGTCGACCTGCTAAAACCAGAACCGCGTTACGTTCGTGATCAACCACGATGCGCCACGCTTTCAACAGTGTCTCGTGATCCTTGTTTGCATGCAGATTCGCCACCATGCAGGCGACGAAACTCGTTTCGTCGATCTCGAGACGCCTGCGCCAGGCGCGATGGTCCAATTGCGGCTGCGCGACTTCGATTCCGTTCGGAATCACACGCACTTTTGCCGGATCGACGTTCAGCTTTTCGATCAGATAACGAGCTCCGGCTTGCGAGTTGGAAATGAATTGTGGGGTTTGTTGTGCGGCGCGATGTTGCCACTTCGCATCGATGTCAAATATACCTTCGTCACGCTGATTCCAGACGCAGAGACGCGCGCCAGTCTGTTGCCACACGAGACCGCAAACGACGTTTGGAACTAATGTGTAAGGGAGAAGAATGTCCGGATGCGCCGCGCGCAGGAGATGTGTGACGTTCAGCAGGTCAAATGGTTGTACTAGAGGAACGACGCGCCATTTGATCTCGTGTTGTTCGCAAATATCAGCAACTGGACCAGAGCAGTTGAATCCCCAAACTTCGACGTCAGCCTGTTCGTGTTCAACCAGATATCTCGCGAGTGTCAGCGCCTGACGTTCCGCCCCGCCGAGTTCAAGATTCCCGAGCACGAAAAGAACGCGCCGGTCTTTCATTACGGCTCTTCTTCATCTTCCTTTGGATTGGGAACGCCGCCACTAAATACGAGCAATGCAACAAGGCAAAACCCTACAATAGCCGCGACTTTCGACATATCGCCGGCATTGTGCCACAGATTTCTGAGCGGCCGAAAATTTCTTGTAACTTTTGCTGAACCCAGGTGTTTTAGGAGACGTAGCGCAGCTTATGGCGAGCGAAGATGAAGAGTTCACCATGCTGTTTCAGGATTTCTACCCTAGCCTATGCCGCTTTCTGGAGTGTTTATTGGGAGGCCG
>Ga0068859_100006031_pt1 | contig 12308 bp, 9 predicted proteins | sample KBSSwiS22_FD_66585 | JGI IMG/M metagenome (GOLD analysis project Ga0068859, IMG submission 66585) | Switchgrass rhizosphere microbial communities from Kellogg Biological Station, Michigan, USA - KBS Switchgrass S2-2 | ecosystem: Host-associated > Plants > Roots > Rhizosphere > Soil ... | reverse complement strand
TTTGGTTCAAAACCGCTGAACTTTTCGACGATCGCGCTGATCGTGTCTTCGCGTCCGGGTTCGACCACCTCGCTGCGCTGAAACTTGTTCGGGTAAACATTACCGACAAGCGCACGCAACGCCTCGAGGTGCTCTCGTCGCGCGCTGGTTTGATCGTTCTCTTCTATGAATGGAATGGACACTTGCGTCACCTACAATAGCCACAAAAAGGCACAAGAAAGCACAAAAAATATCGAAGCACAAGCCTCTTGTGGTTTTTGCGGCTTTTTGTGGCAAGATTCTATCCACGGATGAAAGCCAAAATTCTGAGCATCGACGAGATGCTCGTCGAGCGAGAGCGGCTGCGTGACGCAGGCGCGCGCCTGGTGTTTACAAACGGTGTCTTTGATCTGTTGCATGTAGGGCACGTGCGCTACCTGACGGAGGCGCGTGCGCTGGGCGAGGCATTGGTCGTTGCCATAAACAGCGATCGGGCCGTGCGGGAATTGAAAGGACCGAATCGTCCGGTGTTCGATGAAAACGAGCGAGCCGAAATTTTGGCCGCGCTCAGACAGGTCGATTACGTAGTGGTTTTCGACAACATTTCGCCGCGCACTTTGATCTCGCAGCTCGTCCCCGACGTGTTGGTTAAAGGCGGCGACTATCAACTCGATCAGATACACGGTCGCGAAGAAGTGGAAGCAGCAGGCGGGAAAGTGATCTCGCTGCCGTTTATCGACGGCGCTTCGACTACGACACTGATCGAACGAATGAAGAAGAAGTGAGCAGTTCCATTCAACAATCCACGACGTTACAGCAAACTCTGCAACAGATTTCGGAGACGCGCGAGTACCGGCAACTTCTCGACGAGCTGCGGGCGAATGCGCGCATCATTTCGATCGGCGGCCTCGTCGCAGGCTCGGCGCGCGCGCTGGCCCTCGCTGCGCTGCAACACGACACCGGAAAAACGTTCGCCGTCGTCTCGCAAACAACTCGTGACCTCGAACCGTGGGAAAATGATCTGCGTTTCTGGCACGGCGCCCTCAGTGTAAAAGAAGGCGGGAAAGAAACGTCTGCGGCGGAGATCCTTACGCTGCCTGCGTCTGAAACCGATCCTTACGCCGGCATCTCGCCGCACGCGCAAACGCTCGAAAAGCGCGCGCTCGCGCTCTGGCGTCTGCACCTGCAACAACCGAACTTCGTTCTGTTGACTGCACGCGCACTCGCGCGCAAGACGGTTTCTCCCGAAGCAATCGCGCGCTTGGGCGTCATACTCCGGCGCGATGAGGATCACTCACCCGACGAACTGGTCGACAAGTTCTTCGCGACCGGTTACGTGCGCGAAGATCCGGTTGCCGGAATCGGCGAGTTTTCGATTCGGGGCGGTATTCTCGACATCTGGCCGCCGGGTCGTGAAGCGCCGGTGCGCATCGAGTTCTTCGGCGACACGGTCGACTCCCTGCGTGAATTTGATCCGGAGACGCAGTTGTCGACAGGCCAACTCAGCGCCGTTGAAGTGCCGCCGATGCGCGAGTTGTCCGTCACGCCAATGGACTTTCAGATCTGGAGCGAAGGCGCTCGCGAACGTTGGGCCGACGAGCGTTTCAATCGTTCGCTCCGCGATCGCACTGCTTTCGCCGACGAAGGTGAAGCGTTCGGCGGTTGGGAGTGGTTGATTCCACTCACGACGAATTGCAATTCAACGATCTTCGATCACCTGAAAGACGTGGTGCTTGTCGTCGATGAACCGAGCACGATTGAGTCGTACATCGGCGACTTCTACGAACGACTCACGGAGCGTTTTGCCGAGATCGATCAAGCTGACGACATCGCCCTCACACCTGAAGAACTGTTTCTCACCGTCGAGCAACTTCGTGAGCTGATTCAGGCGCGCCAACGAGTCGAGCTGCGCGCACTCGGACGCGTAGCCGCGGAAACAGATCTCAACTTGCAGTTGGATGCGGAGGAGCCAAAGGTTCAACTCGGACGGACGCGTGCGCCACGCATTCCGGCGTTTCTTTTTCCCGTCGCTGAGAGCGCAAGGGAAATAGATTGGCAGGCACAGTCCGCGATGCGCTATCACGGCCGCATCGCGGATCTCGCCGCGGGCGTCAACCGCGCTTCCGAAGAACACAAGACGACATTGTTCGTGATGCCAAGTTTAGGCGTCGCGGAGCGCATTGCCGAGATTTTGAAAGACTACGAGATCGACGCGCGTCTCGTGTTGACCAGCGAAAACTCAGCGCCATCAGCAAGCACAGTCGTCGTCACTGTTGGCCGGATCAGCAGCGGCTTTGAACTGCCGAAGTCGCGCTTGATCGTCCACGTCGAGACCGACGTGTTTGACGAAACCACAACCTCAGTCGACAGACGTGGCGCCGCCGCCGATCGCACGTCGCGCACTGAAGGACGACGCAAACGTTCAAAAGCGGCGGCGTTCTTGTCTGACTTCCGCGATCTGCGGCCGAACGATTACGTCGTCCACATCGATCACGGCATCGCGCGGTTCGGTGGTCTACAAACTCTCAATCTGGGTCCAAGCTCCGGCGAGTTCATGCTGCTCTACTACGCCGACGAAGCGAAACTCTACGTTCCCGTCGAACGATTGGATTTGGTCCAACGCTATTCGAGCGCGGAGGGTCATCAACCGCAGTTGGACCGGCTCGGCGGCCTTGGTTGGCAAAAGACGAAAGCGAAAGCCAAGCGAGCCATGCGCGACATGGCCGACGAACTGCTTCGTCTTTACGCGGAACGAAAACTCGTCGGTGGTTACGCCTTCGCCTCAGACACGCCGTGGCAGCAGGAGTTTGAAGACGGGTTTCCGTTCGTGCTCACACCCGATCAGGAAACCGCGATCGAAGACGTCAAGAAAGATATGCAGGAGCCGGTGCCGATGGATCGGCTACTCTGCGGCGACGTCGGTTACGGCAAGACCGAAGTCGCGATGCGCGCGGCGTTCAAGTCGGTGATGGAAGGGAAGCAGGCCGCGGTGCTGACACCGACAACGATCCTCGCCTACCAGCACTACGACACCTTCCGCAACCGCTTCGCGCCGTTTCCGGTGAAGGTCGAACTGTTGTCACGCTTCCGCACTGCGAAGGAACAGAAGGACGTCGTGAAGCGTGTCGAGGCGGGCGAGATCGACGTGATCATCGGCACTCATCGCATGTTGTCGAAAGACGTTCGCTTCAAAGATCTCGGACTCGTCGTGGTCGACGAAGAGCAGCGCTTCGGCGTGGCCCACAAGGAACGGTTGAAGCACTTGAAGAAGCGCGTCGACGTGTTGACACTCTCGGCGACGCCCATTCCGCGCACCCTCAACATGTCACTCAGCGGGATGCGTGACATGTCGTTGATCGAAACGGCGCCCCGCGATCGACTCGCGATTCAAACGCAGGTGGTCCAGTTTTCCGACGGCGTGATTAAGTCGGCGATCGATCTCGAACTGTCACGCGGCGGCCAGGTCTTCTTCATTCACAATCGCGTCGAGACAATCGAGACCATCGCCGCGCTGGTGCAACGACTCGTTCCTCAGGCCCGTCTCGCGATCGGGCACGGTCAGATGAACGAGAAAGAGATGGAGCGGGTGATGCTCGATTTCATCGACTATAAATATGACGTTCTCGTTGCGACCACGATCATCGAGAACGGAATAGACATCCCCCGCGCAAACACCATCATCATAAATCGCGCCGATCATTACGGTCTTTCTCAGCTTTATCAGTTACGCGGGCGTGTGGGACGTTCGAACCGCCGGGCTTACGCCTATTTGCTGATTCCGGCCGAACAGGAGCTCACGCCCATTGCCCGTCGTCGTTTAGCAGCAATTCGTGAGTTTTCAGATCTCGGGGCCGGTTTTCGTATCGCGGCGCTCGACCTCGAATTGCGGGGAGCGGGAAGCTTGCTGGGCGGGGAACAGTCGGGACATCTGGAGGCGCTCGGGTTCGATCTTTACACCCAGATGCTCGAACGAACGGTCGCTGAGATGCGGGGTGAGGAGGTCGAAGACGAGACCAGCGTTACGCTCAATCTGGCGGCCGACGTCGCCATCCCGGACGAGTACATCTCGGACATGGGACAGCGGCTGCGGACGTACAAGCGCGTGTCGTCAGCCCGTGACGAGTCGACTCTACAGAGCATCAGAACCGAGACCGAAGATCGGTACGGGCGGATCCCGCCGTCCGTGGAGAGACTTTTTTCATACGCCCGCTTGCGGCGAACGGCGGAGGATCTGGGGCTGGTTTCGATCGACAAGACACCGGACGGGATCGCCGCGAAGTTCAGCGAAAAGGCTCGAGTTTCGCCCGAAAAGCTGGCAGATTTTGTTAGCCGGCACCCCGGCGCCGCGTTCACGCCGAACGGCGTTTTGCGGGTACTCTTGACTGAGGCCGAGCAGGACAACGTACTGGAGTTCGCGCGCGACGTGTTGCTCCAAATTCAGGCCGCGGATTAGAATCCCCACCGTGTTCAAACACATTCTGAGGAGTATCGCAGTGAAATTGAAGTTTTTTGCAGTAGCAATCCTTCTGGCGTTCTTCGCCGGCAGCGCTTTCGCCCAGGAAGGCGAGGTGACCGTCGTCGACGAAGTTGTCGTTCAGGTAAATGACGACGTCATCACGCTCTCGATGCTGAAGCGCGAGACCGAAGAACGTATCCAGGCCATGATGCAGAACGGGATGACGGAGCAACAGGCGCGCGACCAGGTCATGAAGCACGGGCCGGAACTGATCGCCACCCTCATTAACGAGACATTGTTGCTGCAGCGAGGCAAAGAGCTTGACCTCGCCGCCGACATTGAAGCTGAAGTGAACCGGCGTATGTTGCAGATCGCGCAGGAGCAGGGCATCACGACCATCGAAGAGCTGTACAAAAGGATGCGCGAGAGCAAGCTCGATCCAGAAGATATTCGCCGGACCATGCGCACGGAGATGATGAAGCAGGCGGTGTTGCAGCAGGAAGTCGATCGCGCCGTCTATCTCCGGTTCACATCCGCTGAGACCAAAAAATACTTCGACACGCATCCTGAAAAGTTTCGTAAACCCGAGAGTGTCAAACTGTCGGAGATTTACATCTCGAGCGCCGGCAAAGACGAAGCGGCCGTGAAGGCGAAAGTGTTGGAGTTGATTGCCCAGGCTCGCGCCGGCACTGACTTCGGCAACCTGGCAGCGGCGAACTCCGAACGCGAGAAGAACGGCGAACGTTCAGCGCCGAAGGACAAAGGTTACGTCGGCGAGTTTGACGTGCCGAACTTGCGCGAAGATTTGGTCGCCGCGCTCAAGAATGTTCCGGCCGGCGGAATTACTGAGCCCATTCACACGAGCGAGGGATACCAGATCCTCCGCGTTGACGCGCGCACTCCCGGTGGCGCGACTCCTACATTCAACGACGGTCGCGTTCGCGAAGCGATGTTGATGGAAATTCAGGCGAAGGAACGCGAAGACTACCTTCAGAAACTTCGCAACGAGGCGTTCATCAAGATCTCGGAAAGTCAGCGCGCTGCAGTCGAACCGCTTTTGAAACTCAAAGCGCCGGCCGCCGCGAAGAGCGACGAAAAAGACGAGAAAAAAAGCAAGAAGCCGTAGCTCCTTTCAATAAACCGGATTGACGCCCGACATGCTCGTCAAGCTTCTCAGTTTGATCTGTGTTTTGAGCGTCAATCTGTGGTTCCAGAAGCCCATCACGAAACCAAGCATCGTCGTCTACAAGAAAGATCGGAAACTGGAGCTGTATTCCGACAAGACGCTGGTTCGTACTTACCGCGTCGGCCTTGGTTTCAGTCCCGTTACCGACAAGCAGCGCGAAGGCGACGGTGCGACGCCCGAAGGCGACTTTTACGTCTTCGTGAAAAACAACAAGAGCGCGTATTACCTGTCGCTCGGCGTGAGTTATCCCAACGTTGAAGACGCAGATCGTGGACTGCGCGATGGTCTGATCACGAAGGCCCAGCACGAGGCGATCGTCGACGCACAGCGCCGAAAAGTTGCGCCGCCGCAGTACACCAAGCTGGGTGGTCTGATCTACATTCACGGCAACGGCTCATCAAGCGATTGGACATGGGGCTGCGTGGCATTGGAGAATGAGCACATGAAGGAGTTGTTCGACTCGGTTTCAGTCGGCACTCCGGTAACGATCAAACCGTGATGGAAATTAAGTCGTTCAAAATTCGTGACGTTGAGATCAATCCGCCGCTGGTGCTGTCACCTATGGCGGGCGTTACAGATGTGTCGTTTCGTCGTTTGTTGAAACGGCGTGGCGGTGTCGGCTTGTCTGTTTCGGAATTCATCTCGGTCGAAGGGCTCACGCGCAACAATCCAAAGTCGAAACGGCAGATGCGGTTCTACGAAGACGAGCGGCCGTTTGCGGTGCAGATCTTCGGCGGGCAGCCTGAACGAATGTGCATGGCCGCCGAGATGGCCCAGGAAGTTGGCGCTGATATTCTCGACGTGAACTGTGGTTGTCCGGCGCCGAAAGTCGTCAAGCACGGCGGCGGGTCTGGTCTGCTGAAAGACCACAGTCGCCTGGAAACGATCCTGAAAGAGATCAAGAAAGTGATCACGATTCCGCTCACGGTGAAGATCCGCGCGGGCTTTTACGATCACACGATCAACGCGGTCGACACTGCGAAGCTCGCGGAAGACTGCGGCGTCGAACACATCGCGTTGCACGGTCGCACGAAAGAACAGGGATATCGTGGGCTCGCGAACTGGGACCTCGTCAGACAAATCAAGGAAGCGGTAAAGGTTCCCGTGTCAGGCAGCGGCGACGTTACGACCGTCGAGGGCGCTTTCGACAAGTTTCGTGAGACGGGTTGCGATGGTGTGCTGATTGGCCGCGGCGCGATGGCCAATCCGTGGATCTTCCGCCAGATCGAGGACGCGATGCACGGACGCCCGATCTTCGAACCGACACTCGCCGACAAGCGCGCGATCCTCCATGAGTACTTCGACATGTTGCGCGAAGACATGCCTGAGACGCCGGCGATCAATCGCATGAAACAGTTGGCCGGGCAGTTTACGCGCGGGCTGCAGGGGGGTGCGTTGTTCCGTACGTCCATCTATCACTCGCATTCGGTTGAAGAGGTGTTGGATCGAATCGAGGAGTACTTTGAAGCGATTGAGAATGGCCGTCCTTACTACGGCGAAGCCGGCGCGCCTGTTGAAGACGCGCCGGTGCTTGATTCCTGCGAAGCCGCTATTGCTTAGTGAGTGTGGTTGGCCGCTGCGACCCGCGCTGGCTTTCCTTTTCCGTTATCCAACTCGACAGCCGCGGGATAGCCCTTCTTTGTTAGCGAAGGTAAGTCAACGACCACTTCTTTCTTCTTGCCGGCCGGCTTAAGCGCATTCAACGCTGCCGTGCGCTCCTGGTTGGTCAGGTTCTCCAGACTAGTGCCGTTCGCTTGTAATACCGCACGCAGATTCTCTTCAGTATTCGTGTTCTGCTCGTAAACGTCTTTGTAGACGTGTAGTTTTCCAGCTTCGACGACGATCGTCTCGTAACGCAGCTCGACGGGGACAGTCTGCTCCAGTTTGACTTCATGAGTGCGCGTCTTTTCGCTGATGAAGGAGCTGGCTTGCTCCTCGTTGATCTGCGTGTCAGCGGCGTGGGCGAGTCGCATCGCAAAGTCTTTGACCTGCGGATTCGTCAGACCAACACAGCCATGCGAAGCAAACGTCCCAATCTTCGCCGGCGCTTTGCCGCCGTGAATAAGATTCGGTAGACCGATCGGAACCTTTATCCATCCGAGCGGATTGTTCTTGTCGCCCGCTTCGACTGTTTCGCCCACTTTGACGTTGTTCATCTCCGCTGCCCATGCTTCATCCGGCACGGTCCAGGTGGGATTGAAGATGACGCTTTCTGCTTTACGCAATCCGGTTGGCAACGGAAACTCAGGAGTGCCGATCCCGACCTGGTAAGTCTTCACCAATTGACCCTCTTCGAAGAGGTCCATGCGATACGCAGGAATGTTTACGACCACGCGCGTGTCCGTTGGAACAGCGTTTGGTCCCGGCAACATCTCAGCCTTGGCTGCAGGTGACGGTGAAGGTGAACCAGAAGGTGAAGCTGCAGGCGAAGTCGAAGGCGGCGGCGTCGCACTCACACGTGGCGTATTTTGGTTGTTGTTGGGCTCGACTGTACAACCGGTCACCAGAAACACGAATAACATCAAAATAAGCAGGGATCGATTCATCTCTTTTGCTCCTTTGCAATCGGTTGAGCAACGGGCGTTCCTCGAATTCTTATTTAAACAATCGGTGTCTCTAGCGTGATCTGGACGATTTGCGGACAGGCAATGTTGGATTATCGCCGGAGTAGCGGATAAGGGTTGATATTCGTGCCTTCCCAGTAACGCTTCGGATCCGTGACGATGGCGATCGAGAAGTGCAGGTGATAATTCCCGACGCCGGCGTTTCCTGTGTCGCCGACGTAGGCGATGGTCTCGCCCTGGCGAACGAGTTTTCCTTCGGTGAGTCCGTCCGCGTAGCTCTGAAGGTGAGCGTAGTAGTAGACGGTTTTCTCGTCGGAGCTCAACTGATAGATCGTGGTGCCGCCACGTTCGCTTTGAAACAGCCTGAGGATTTTGCCGGCGGAAGCAGCCAGAACAGGCGTGCCTGCGGGAGCTGGGATGTCGATCGCGTCGTGTACGCGGCCTTCAGATCTTGCGTCATCAAACGTGTCGATCAACTGATCCGGCCGCACGCCGGCGACCGGAATGATCAACTGCATTTGGCCCACGAAACTCGATGCAATCGGATTTGATTGGGGTGTTGGTTCCGGAGTTGGGGCGGCTGCGGGCACGGGGGCAGGTGTTTCAACCGGAGTAACCTGTGTGATTCGTATTTCAGCCGGTTGCTGAACGGGCTTTTGGATAGTGAGCGAAAGCCACACCAATCCAATAATCAGAAGCCAAACAACACAGATCAAAACTCGCAAAAACGCTGGGCGCATGCCCGTTATGTAACAACTAACGTTCCATACCGAGCGGCAATAGCGGACGTGGCTCTGTTCCACCGAAAAACCAACTGGCGCCGACACGCAGGCGGTGATGCCACGTCGGCAAGCGCCCCGTGTACAAAGCGAAGCGTGCTTGTCTGGCCAAGGCTCCACCGAATGCCTTTCCACCAGCCAAAACTGCTGCTCGTTCAGTTCCCAGGCTTAATGCTTCACCGAGTTCTTGAAAGCGCCTCGTCTCGAGATCGAGGTCCGAAAGAAACGCCTTCACGTTGTGCGCCGCGAGATGTGCTTCTTGCAACGCGAGTTGCGCGGTGCCGGGCAGCGTTGGTGCAGCATCAACACAACAAGCGATATCTCCAAGTGCAAAAACGTTATCGTGTTGCGCCAGTTGTAGCGTCGGCCTGACCTTGATCAGACCGCGCGACGTCTTTTCGATGTTGAGCTGTTCGATCAGCGGCCGCATCTTGACGCCGCCAGTCCAAACCACTGCTGAAGTCTTCAACTCTTCGCGATTGCCTGCATGCTCAAACGTGACGGTGTCGTTCGTGACGCTGACCACTCGCGTCTGCGTGTGTACCTCGACATGCGCCTCGCGCAAAGCGTCTTCGACAAACTCGCGAATCTGTTCGCCCATGCCGGGAACGACTCTGTCGCCCATTTCGAAGACGAGCACGCGTGGCTCGCCCTGAAGCGCGCGTCGCTTGACGGCGTCGAGCAGCAGGTCGGCCATTTTTGTAGAGAGTTCGCAGCCGCTCGCGCCCGCTCCAACGACAACGAAAGTCAGATCGCGTTTCACGTCCTGTGGCGGCAGGTCCGGCGGAATCCGGTCGAGAGCGTCGACCATGCGACGGCGCAGAGCGTCAGCGTGATGAATCTTGCGAAAGGGAAGGGAGAACTGGTCGGCCCCTTCGACGCCGACGAAGTTAGTGACGCCTCCGACCGCGAGGACGAGTGCGTCGAATTCGAGCGGGTCTTGGTGGCGTTCGAGGGTGACGCGTTTCGCGTCGAGGTCGATGGAGGTGACCTGATCGGTCAACAGGCGAACGTCGTGTTCATCGAGGAGTTCGTTGTAATTTGGGGCAATATGCCAGGCCTCGACCTCGCCGCTGAGGTACTCGTAAAGCATCGGTGTGAACAGAAAGTGTTCTTCGTCGCTGACCAGCGTCACGTCCGCCCAGCCGGCGAGATCGAGCGTGGTAAACAGTCCCCCAAAACCGCCGCCAAGCACCAAAATCCTGGGTTTAGCCATCCGTTTTCTTACCTTTCGCCTTTTTTCAACGGGATAGTACAAGGAGGACTTGTTATTTTCCATTTGTCGTTTGCCATTTTTCATTTGTTGTCGGTGCGCGAGCACTCAGAAGGTTTTTTAAATGAGAGATGGCAAATGAGAAATGGCAAAAGATCAATAAACCGGGGTCAACTGGACACTCCCCACCTCGCATGTTAAATTGAGCAGGTTTTTTAAGTTGAGCGGTTACCGTCTTTAGCGGGTTTACTGCGGTCAAGGAGGACCATTTAAGCAAGTGGCGTTAGCAAAAGAAACCAAGGAGCAGATTGTCTCTGACTTCCGTACGCATGAATCTGACACGGGTTCGCCCCAAGTGCAGGTGGCGCTTCTCAGCAAGCGTATCAACGACCTGACCGAACATTTCAAAACACACAAGAAAGATAACCATTCGCGGCGCGGCCTGCTGAAAATGGTCTCGCAACGACGTAGTTTGCTCGATTACCTGAAGAAAACGGATATCGAACGCTACCACGAGGTCGTCAATCGTTTAGGTCTCCGGCGGTAGCATTTGCCCAACCTAGTTAACGAGAGATCTTCGAGTCTCTGTTTAGTAAAGCCCGCGTCTATCGAAGAGCTTGTGGCAGTGCCGAACGTGACGGCGATTGACTGGAAACAAGCAGACGTATACGGCCCTGGCCTAGACCATCAAGGCGGCATGAGCTTCACGGTTCAAGAGGCTCGTGCCGCCTTTTTTATCAGCCGGTTTTACCTGCCCGCTTCACGTTAGCGTGCTCCCGGAAAGTCTATCGAAAGGTTTAGCCCAAACAGCGGACGGATGAGACGCCCGCGGCCTGAACTTGGATTCAGCGCCAATGTCTAAGGAGAAGAAGAACATGCCAGAAAAGAAATACCTCAAAGAATCAATCAAACTTGGTGACAAAGAGTTGACCGTCGAAACCGGTCGCGTCGCCAAACAAGCAGACGGCTCCCTCGTGATCCGTTTTGGCGACACGATGCTGTTAGTAGCCGCTGTCAGCGCTCCCACCGCGCGGGAAGGTGTGGATTTCTTTCCCCTCACGGTTGAATATCGTGAAGCCAATTACGCCGCCGGACGTATTCCCGGCAACTACTTCCGACGAGAAGGCCGGCCCAATGAAAAAGAGGTTTTGACCGCCCGCCTCATCGACCGTCCCTGCCGCCCGCTCTTCGCAGAAGGTTACCGAAACGAAACCCAGGTTATAGCCAGCGTGATTTCAGCCGACCCGGATAACAATCCGGACGTGATCGCCATCACCGGCGCGTCGTGCGCGCTTTACCTGTCAGACATTCCGTTTCTGAATCCGATTGCCGGTGTGCGCATCGGTTTGATCGAGGGACGTTACATCGTCAACCCGACTTACGATGAAGTGAGAGAGTCGCGTCTGAACCTCGTTGTTGCCGGCACTGAAGAAGCAATCGTGATGGTCGAAGCGGGCGCGTCCGAAGTTTCGGAAGAGATCATGGTCGAGGCATTGATGCTGGCGCACAAGGAGATCAATCGTCTCTGTCGCTGGCAGAAAGAACTCTACAAAGCGCTCGAGATTCAGAAGCGCGAAGTCAACCTCGTCCAGCTCGACGAGGAGATGACGAGAGACATCACGGAGAAATACTCCGAGCAGTTGCGCCAGGCGCTCGACACGACCGAGCAGGACAAACGCAGCAGCTACGCCGCCGTTGATGCACTGAAGAAGGAAGTTATCGAAGCCTACCCGGAAGATGATTCGGATAAACGGGCGATGGCCAAACTCATCTTCGATCATCTGAAAGAGGCTGTCTTCCGCGACGACATTCTGAACAAACGCCGCCGGCCTGATGGCCGCAGGTTTTCCGAGATTCGTCCGATCACCTGTGACGTCGGCTGGCTGCCACGCGTCCACGGTTCAGCGCTTTTCACGCGCGGTGAGACGCAGGCGCTCGTTTCCAGCACGCTCGGCACTAAGGAAGACGAACAGTTCATCGACGATCTCGAGAAGGGCGAAGTGAAGCGACGTTTCCTGCTCCACTACAACTTCCCACAGTACTCGGTCGGTGAAGTTGGCCGGTTCGGATCGTCGAGCCGTCGCGAGATTGGTCACGGTGCTCTCGCGCGTCGCGCGTTGGAACCTGTGCT
>Ga0068859_100006029_pt1 | contig 12311 bp, 9 predicted proteins | sample KBSSwiS22_FD_66585 | JGI IMG/M metagenome (GOLD analysis project Ga0068859, IMG submission 66585) | Switchgrass rhizosphere microbial communities from Kellogg Biological Station, Michigan, USA - KBS Switchgrass S2-2 | ecosystem: Host-associated > Plants > Roots > Rhizosphere > Soil ... | reverse complement strand
GCTCAATCATGCCGCTGCTCGTCTCGCGCGCGAAACTGCCGACGAGTTCGAGCGCGCCGACCCCGGCCGGCCGCGCTTTGTCGCCGGCGTGCTCGGTCCGACCAGCCGCACCGCTTCGATCTCGCCGGACGTCAACGACCCCGGCTTCCGCAATGTGACTTTCGACCAGCTGGTCGCGGCATACACCGAGGCCACCGCCGCACTGGTCGAGGCCGGGGTCGACCTCCTCCTCGTCGAGACGATCTTCGATACGCTGAACGCCAAGGCGGCGCTCTTCGCCATCGACACCTGGCAGTCCGCCCACGGAGTCCGGCTCCCGATCATGATCTCGGGGACCATCACCGATCAGAGCGGCCGGACGCTGTCGGGCCAGACGGCCGAGGCCTTCTGGCATTCGGTCATGCATGCCCGTCCACTCTCGATCGGGCTCAACTGCGCCCTGGGCGCCCGCGCGCTCAGGCCCTACGTGCAGGAGCTCGCTCGCGTCGCGCCGGTGTATCTCAGCACGCACCCCAATGCCGGTCTCCCCAATGAATTCGGCGGATACGACGAGACGCCGGAGTCGATGGCGACGGTGCTCCGGGAGTTCGCCGAGCACGGCTTCCTCAACATCGTGGGAGGATGCTGCGGCACCACGCCGGCGCACATCCGGGCGATCGCCGAAGCGGTCGCGGGACTGCCGCCCCGCATTCGCCCGGAGCCGCCGTCCCGGCTTCGTCTCTCGGGGCTCGAACCGCTCACGATCGGACCCGACACCCTGTTCGTAAACATCGGCGAGCGAACCAACGTCACCGGTTCCCGGCGCTTCGCGGCGCTGATTCTCGAGGGCAAATACGACGCTGCGCTACAGGTGGCCCGACAGCAGGTCGAGAACGGCGCGCAGATGCTCGACGTCAACATGGACGAGGGCCTGCTCGACTCCCAGGGCGCGATGGCGACGTTTCTGCGGCTGATCGCGGCGGAGCCGGACATCAGCAAGGTCCCCATCGTCATCGATTCGTCGAAGTGGTCGGTCATCGAGGCCGGGCTCAAGTGCGTCCAGGGCCGCGGAGTGGTCAACTCCATCTCCCTCAAGGAGGGAGAGGCGGAGTTTCTCCGCCAGGCGAGTCTGGTGCGACGCTACGGCGCCGCGGTGATCGTCATGGCGTTCGACGAAGAGGGGCAGGCCGACACCGCGGAGCGGAAGGTCGCCATCGCCGGGCGCGCCTGCCGCCTGCTGGTGGAGCGTGCCGGCTTCGCACCCGAGGACATCATCCTCGATCCCAACATCTTCGCGATCGCAACCGGCATCGAGCTCCACGACAACTATGCCGTGGAATACTTCGAGGCCACCCGGCGGATCAAGACGGAGATTCCAGGTGTGAAGGTGAGCGGCGGCGTGAGCAACGTCTCGTTCTCCTTCCGCGGCAACGACCCGATTCGCGAGGCGATCCACACCGTTTTTCTCTACCACGCCATTCGGGCCGGAATGGACATGGGGATCGTCAATGCCGGCGCGCTCCCGATATACGACGACATCCCCGCCGACCTGCTGGAGCGCGTCGAAGACGTGGTGCTCAACCGGCGCCCCGACGCCACGGAACGGCTCCTCGCGGTAGCGGACCAGGTCAGAGGGAAGACGGCGGGCAAGGGAGCCGACCTCGCGTGGCGCGAGCTGCCGGTCCGCGAGCGGCTGATGCATGCCCTGGTGGAGGGAATCGACTCCTTTGTCGTGGAGGACACCGAGGAGGCGCGCCGTGCGCTGGGACGCCCGATCAACGTGATCGAGGGTCCGCTGATGGACGGCATGAACGTCGTCGGCGATCTCTTCGGGAGCGGCAAGATGTTTCTTCCGCAGGTGGTGAAGAGCGCCCGGGTGATGAAAAAGGCGGTCGCCTACCTGGTGCCGTTCCTCGAGGAGGAAAAGCGGGCCGCGAGCGCCGCCGGCGGCCCCGGTGCGGCGCCGGCCAAGCCGAAGGGCAAGGTCCTCATGGCCACCGTCAAGGGTGACGTCCATGACATCGGCAAGAACATCGTCGGCGTCGTGCTCCAGTGTAACAACTACGAGGTCATCGACCTCGGGGTGATGGTGCCGTGCGCGAAGATCCTCGAGACCGCGCGGCGGGAGCGGGTCGATCTGATCGGCCTGTCCGGCCTGATCACCCCCTCGCTCGAGGAGATGTCGTTTGTCGCGGAAGAAATGGCGCGCGAAGGATTCGAGGTCCCGCTCCTGATCGGTGGCGCCACGACTTCGCGGGTGCACACCGCGGTCAAGATCGCGCCCCGCTATCCCCACGCCGTGGTGCACGTCCTCGATGCGTCGCGGGCCGTCGGCGTTGCCGGAAGTCTGCTGAGCGACACCATGCGCACCGGGTTCGAGGCCGATGTGAAGGCGGAGTATGCGGAGATCCGGCGAGCCCGGGCGGAGCGGAGCGCCGGAGACCGGCTCGGCAGTCTGGCCGAGGCTCGTGCTGCCCGCTTCGTCCCCGCGGCCGCCGCCGAGCCCCCGCACCCCGCTTTTCTCGGCGTGCGGGTCTTCGACGAGTATCCCCTCCAGGAGCTGGTGGACCGGATCGACTGGACTCCGTTCTTCCAGACCTGGGAGCTTCGGGGCCACTACCCGGCGATCCTCGAGGATCCGGTGACCGGCGCCGCGGCGCGCCCGCTGTTCGAGGACGCGAAGCGCATGCTGAATCAGATCGTCTGTGGCCGCCTGCTTCGCGCCCGGGCGGTGGTGGGGTTCTGGCCCGCGGCCGCGGCCGGCGACGACATCGAGCTCTACACCGACGAGACCCGCCTCGAGCGGCGCGCCGTCGTGCATACCCTTCGGCAGCAGATGACCAAGGTGGCCGGGCGGCCGAATCTCGCGCTCGCCGATTTCGTGGCGCCGCGCGAGTCGGGACGGGTCGATTATCTCGGTGGATTCGCGGTCACCGCGGGACATGGACTCGCTGAGCTGGTGGCCGGCTTCGAGCAGGCGAACGACGACTATTCCGCGATTCTCGCCAAAGCGCTGGCCGACCGGCTCGCCGAGGCGCTGGCCGAACGGATGCACGAGCGGGTGCGCCGGGAGCTCTGGGGTTACGCCCGCGATGAGGCGCTCACGAACGAGCAGCTGGTGCAGGAGGCCTACCAGGGTATCCGGCCCGCGCCCGGATACCCCGCCTGCCCCGACCATACCGAAAAGCAGATCCTCTTCGACCTGCTCGACGCGGAAACCCGGACCGGGATCCGTCTCACCGAGAGTTACGCCATGACGCCGGCCGCGGCGGTGAGCGGCTGGTACTTCTGGCACCCCGAGGCGAAGTATTTCGGGGTCGGGAAGATCGGCCGGGATCAGGTGGAGGATTACGCGCGCCGCAAGGGAATGACGGTGGAGACGGTCGAGCGCTGGCTCGCCCCGAATCTCGGCTATGAGCGCGGTGCCGCATGAGCACGCTCCGGGAGCTCATCGACGATGGCCGCACCCATCTCTTCGATGGAGCCATGGGAACGGTCCTCTATGGACGGGGTGTGTTTCTCAATGTGTGCTACGATGAGCTCAGCCTGCGGCAACCGGAGCTGCTGCGCGAGATTCACCGCGAGTACGTGAAGGCGGGCGCGGAGCTCATCGAGACCAACACCTTCGGTGCCAACCCCCGCAAGCTCGCGCAATACGGCCTCGCATCGGAAACCGAGGCGATCAACCGGGCGGCCGCCCAGATCGCGCGGAGCGCCGCGGGATCGCGCGCCGCCGTCGTCGGGGCCATCGGGCCCCTGGGAATCCGGATCGAGCCCTTCGGCGAGACGTCGGTGGCGGAGGCGGGGGCGGATTTCGAGCGGCAGGCGCGCGGCCTGCTCGCGGGCGGGGTCGACGGCTTCATCCTGGAGACATTCAGCGACGTCGAGGAGCTGCGCGCCGCGTTTCTCGCGGTCCGCCGAGTCTCCGAGCTGCCCATCATCGCGCAGATGACCATCGGCAACGACGGCCGGACCCACTACGGCACCGAGCCGGCGGTGTTCGGACCGATCCTCCAGCAGCTTGGCGCGGACGTCATCGGAGTGAATTGCTCGGTCGGCCCGCACGGTGTGCTCGAAGCGGTGGAGCAGCTCGCCCCGGTGGTGACCGTGCCGATCTCGGCGCAGCCCAACGCCGGACTTCCGCGCGACGTCGGCGATCGGAAGATGTACATGGCCTCACCCGAGTACATGGGGACCTACGCCAAGCGGATCGTCGAAGCCGGCGCCCGGTTCGTGGGAGGGTGCTGCGGCACCACGCCCGAGCACATCAAGGCGATGGCGGGCTTCGTCCACTCGGTGGCGCCGCGCTTCGTGAGTGTCTCCGCCACCATGGAGCAGGCGGTCCCGGGCGTCGAACCGCTCCCACTCATCGAACGGTCCAGGTATGGGAGCAAGCTCGCCCGGGCCGAGTTCATCACCACCGTCGAGATCGTTCCGCCGAAAGGGGTGGACCCGGAGCCGATGTTCGCACAGTGCCGGGCGCTCAAGGCCGCGGGGGTCGATGCCGTCAACGTGCCCGATGGTCCCCGGGCACAGAGCCGGATGGGAGCGCTGCTGTCCGGGCTGATGATCGAGCGCGAAGTCGGGCTCGAGACGGTGGTCCACTATTGCTGCCGGGACCGCAATCTGCTCGGGATGCTTTCCGACCTCCTGGGGGCGGCGGCGGCGGGACTCCGGAATCTGCTCCTCGTCACCGGCGACCCGCCGAAGATGGGACCGTATCCGGACTCGACCGCGGTCTTCGACATCGATGCGATCGGACTCACGAATCTGGTCGCGCGGCTCAACCGCGGGCTCGATCCCGGCCACAATCCGATCGGCGCCCCGACCAGGTTTGTGATCGGAGTAGGGGTAAATCCCGCGGCGCCGGATGCCGAGCGGGAGCTCCGGCGCCTGCACTGGAAAGTCGAGGCAGGGGCGGAGTTCGCGATCACCCAGCCCGTATTCGATCTCGACCAGCTCGATCGGTTTCTGAAACAGGTCGAATCCTTCCGCCTTCCGATCATTGGCGGCATCTGGCCGCTGGTATCGCTGCGCAATGCCGAGTTTCTCGCCAACGAAGTCCCCGGTGTGACGGTGCCCGACGAGATCCTGTCGAGGATGCGGCGCGCCAGCGAGCGTGGTCGCGAGGTGGCGCTGGCGGAAGGAGTCACGATCGCCCGGGAAATGCTGGTCGCGGTGCGGGACCGGCTGCAGGGCGCCCAGGTGTCGGCGCCACTCGGCAAGGTGCCTGTGGCGCTCGATGTGCTGGCAATGAGGTAGGCAACAGGCAACAGGCAATAGGCAACGGGAACACTACGGTTTTGCCGGGCCGTTTTTGAGTGCACGGTGTAATCCGATCAACATCCGCCCACTTCTGCTGACATTTCGAGCATTCCGTCGACCGGGTCCCTCCAACCCGGCTCGATCCTGCCCGCCAACAGTAGGTGGGTCTCCAATTCACACAGCGACCCGTTTGCGATCGAGACAAATCGCATGTAGCCACCTCGACTGCGGCGCCCGTACCCTTCGGCGATATTTGAGGGAACGGAACCAGCCGCTCGCTGAAGCTGATCCAGCAACACGAAAAAGCGAGGGGTACGTCGCTCATCGCAGAATCGATGTACTGCCACGCCGAGATTCATCGCCTTGTCCCAGACGACCAGGTCCCGGTACGTTTTTATGGGCGTGTTGGGCATTCGAAGACTGTAGCTTCGAAACAGGTAGCGTTGCACACCATTCCGACGCCGACCCTACCCGAGTACTGCCTGCTGCCAGTTGCCAGTTGCCTGTTGCCTGTTGCCTGTCTCCAAAGGCCGCCATGTCTGAAACGGTAACCGCCCCACCCGCCCTCACCATCCTCTCGGAAGAAGAGGAGCTCTTCCGCCAGACGGTCCGCGATTTTGCCGAGAGCGAGGTCCGCCCCCATGTGGCCGAGATGGACGAGGCCGGCAAGTTCCGCCCCGATCTGATCGAGAAGTTCTTCGAGCTCGGCCTCATGGGCGTGGAAGTCCCCGAGCAGTGGGGCGGCGCCGGCGGCTCGATCTTTCTCGCCATGCTCGCCATCGAGGAGCTCGCCCGCGTCGATGCGTCCGCGGCGATCTACGTCGACGTGCATAACACGCTGGTCAACAACGCGGTGCTCCGCTGGGGGACCGACGAGCAGAAGGCCCGGCTCTTTCCCCGGATGACCTCGGGACTGCTCGGCGCCTTCGCCCTCTCCGAACCCGGGAGCGGGAGCGATGCCTTTGCGCTGCAGACCAGGGCGGAACGGGCGGGCGACGGCTGGGAGCTCACCGGCACCAAGTTCTGGATCACCAACGGGGCCGAGGCGGGAATCTTCATCGTCTTCGCCAACACCGATTTCTCCAAGGGGTACAAGGGCATCACCGCCTTCCTGGTCGAGCGAGGCTTCGAGGGCTTTACGGTCGGGAAGAAGGAATCGAAGCTCGGCATCCGGGCCTCGAGCACCTGCGAGCTGGTCATGGAGCGGTGCAAGGTCCCCGATGCCAACGTCCTCGGTCCGGTCGGCCTCGGCTACAAGATCTCGATCGAGACGCTCAACGAGGGCCGGATCGGGATCGGCGCCCAGATGGTAGGCATATCGCAGGGGGCGCTCGAAGCCGCCCTGGCCCATGTGAAGGAACGGAAACAGTTCGGCAAGCCGATCGTAGAGTTCCAGGGAGTGCAGTTCCAGCTCGCGCAGATGCGGACCGACCTGGAAGCGGCCCGTCTAATGGTCTACAACGCCGCGCGTCTTAAGGACAGTGGGAAGCCGTTCGCCACCGAGGCGGCAATGGCCAAGCTGTTCAGCTCCCAGGTTGCGGACCGAATCACCTCGAACTCGCTGGAGCTGTTCGGCGGATATGGCTACTCGAAGGAATATCCAGCGGAGAAGTTCTACCGCGATGCCAAGATTGGCACGATTTATGAGGGTACGAGCAATATGCAGTTGATGACGGTCGCCAAATCGATGCTGAAACCCTGATGGGAAACTGATGACGCAGACGCGGTTACGCTCTACCCTCTCCCTTTTCGTCGGTCTGCTGGCCGCGGCCGCCCCGGCATCGCCGCAGGCGGCCCCGGTACTTTCTGCCGGACAGTTGCAGGGTCAACTCGACGCCTGGTACGCCAAGGCGGCACGTGCGACGAAGGGCACTTGGGGCATCGCGGTCGCGACTCAGGAGGGCCAGCTCCTCTGGGGCATCCAGCCGACCCGGCCGATGATCCCCGCTTCGACGGTCAAGGTGTTCACCACCGGCTACGCGCGCTCGATCCTCGGCAGCAACGCGCGCCGGCACACCAAGGTGATCGGCACCGGGCATACCGATTTCGCGACCGGCGAGTGGATCGGCTCCTGGGCGCTCGAGCTCAATGGCGACGTGACACTGGAGCGACCCACGCATGGTGGACCCACCCTCTCGGACCTGGCGCGGCAGTTGTACGCCTCGGGTATCCGTCGCCTGGTCGGTCCTCTCAAAGTCGTGAGCTCGGATGGAGCGGCCAGCGCCTCCTATCCCGCGGCCTGGAGCCTGCGGCACAAGGGTCGAGTCTTCGCCCCCGTCATCGGATCGCTCACCCTCGCCGAAAACGTCCTCAGCTTCGCCATCGCCCCGGGCGCCGCGGCCGGTGCGAAGCCGCGCGTGGTCGGAGAATCGCCGCTCGGAGTCGGCGAGCTCGTCGAGATCCGCGCCAGAACCGTCAAGGGCCGGTCTTCCCGTCTGCGGTACCAGACGGCCCCCGGCGGCCGCTACATCGTGAACGGGACCATCGGAACGCGCGCGCGGGTTAGGAGATTCACCAGCACGACGCACGACCTCCTTGCCCTCCTCGAAGCCAGCTGGGGCCGGGCCCTCCGCCTGGCCGGGATCGAATGGCAGCGGGCCAACAGCATCGGGGCCCCCGCGGCATTCACCGCCCCGCTGGTCCTTGCCGAAGTGAATTCGCAGCCCTTCGATTCGATCGCCACCGAAGTCAACCGCCGGAGCCTCAACATCGGCGCCGAGCTGATGCTTCAATGGGCCGGCGGACACGACAGCCCGGCCGATCGCCTCACCGCCCACGTACGGGAAGTCACCGGTGACCCGACCATCCATCTGGTGGACGGCAGCGGACTCTCGCATGAAGACCGCGCCTCCCCGATGGCGTTCGTTTCCTATCTGACCCGCTTCCCGCTTTCGCCCGCCGGACGGGGCTTCCCCATGCTCCTCCCGACCAACGGGAGCGGGACGTTGCGGAAGCTCGCCAAGGGCCTCCCCGGGCCGGGGATCGTGCGGGCCAAGACCGGAACCCTGGGCGACGTCGCCACCTTGACGGGATACCTCGGCCGCCCCGATGGGGTGCTGGTGATCTCCCTCATGTACAATGGCCCCCGGGTGCACACGGCACGGCAACAGCAGTGGAAGCTCTTCCGCCTCCTCGGAGCGGAGGGCGTCATTATCCCCCAGGACAGCCTCGATATCGCCGGGCAGCTTGGCAGCAGTGGCGCCGAGCCGCCGGCCGTCCCCTGACACGGTCCAGCCGGCCCATAATCTTCCGGGTTGAGAAAATCGGTCCAGTGTATTAGTATTGGTGGATGCCGGGTGCTTTTTCTGAGCACTCGAGCAGGCTTCGGGAACGATGCATGGGGGTCGCTCTCATGGCGGCCCCCTTTGTACGTTCAGCCGCCCACCCGGATAGTCCGGGAGTTCGGTGAAGCCCCCCGGCGCGACGGGAACCTTCGCGATTACATGTAGTCGGTCAGTACCGTTTCGGGACTCCGATTACACACACAACAGGAGTAGGAAATGCGTACGACCGGCACAGTGAAGTGGTTCAACGACGCCAAGGGTTTCGGATTCATCACCCCCGAGAACGGCGAGAAGGACTGCTTCGTCCACCACTCGGCCATCCAGGACAAGGGATTCCGGTCCCTGGCCGAAGGTGAGCGCGTGGAGTTCACGATCGTTCAGGGCCAGAAGGGCCCGGCGGCCGAGAACGTCGTCAAGATCGCGAAGTAACTTTCGCGCCTGACAGAGTATCGGCCGGTTCGACGCATGTCGGACCGGCCGATGCTGTGTCCCGCAGGAACCCCGTCCCAACGATCGAGGAGCTCATGATCGAAGTCACGATTGGCGATGGCGACCGTCTCGACGGCGCTCTCAAGGCCTTCAAGAAGAAGGTCATCAAGGCCGGCATCCTGAAGGATCTCCGCGCCAAGCGGCATTACCTCAAGCCCAGCGAAGCGAAGAAGCTGAAGTCGGCCGCGGCGCGACGCCGCAAGCGGAAGGCCGCGCGCTTCTAGGTAACCGGGCACGGCCTGATTCGACGCTGCTCCTGCCGGCGCGCCCTCTGGTCGCGCGGGAGCTGAAAAACCGCTAAGCCTCTTCCTCCCCCGGCATCCGGTCCTCCCAGAGCGCAAAGATGTTGCCTTCCGGGTCGGCGATCATCGCCATGATACCCCAGGACATCTGAGTCGGCTCGCTCACGAAGCGCACGCCGCGATCGTGGAGTATCCCGCAAAAATGCAGCAGCCCCGGCACGTACAGCGTGATCCCGGTGTGGCGGCCCACCATTGCCCTGGCATCGGGATGCACCGCAGGGTGCACGCCGAGATGCGGCGGCTCCATGAAGAGCTCCAGCCCGAAGCTGCCCTGCTTGCTCACCGGGAGACCGAGGGTGTCGCGGTAGAACGTCGCCGCCTGGTCCAGGTTGGTGACGAAGATCGCGAACGACTGGATATGCTGGATCATGGCGCCACGGGTGAGGGGGATGAATTGTCGCGGCGGCTCCGGAATGCCGCTGCCCAGTTGCGCCGCATGCCGGAGAGTCCGGGACGCTCGAGCGGCGAGTCGGTAAATCGCGCGGCGAATTCTTCCGGCGTCATCCGCGCGAAGAATTCCGGATCGGACACCGCAATCGCCCCGCGATCCGCATAGGCGGCGACGGTGGTCGGCGCGGCAAACCGCACGTTCCATGGACACACGTCGTTGCAGATGTCGCAGCCGAAGCCCCAGCCCTCGAGCCGGGATGCCAGCTCCTCCGGAATCGGTTGCCGGGATTCGATGGTCAGGTAGGAAATGCACCGGGTCGCGTCCAGCACGTGCGAGTCTACGAATGCGCCGGTGGGACAGGCGTCAAGACAGCGGGTGCAGCTCCCGCACCGGTCGATCGCCTCGGCCCGCGCCGGCTCCAGCGGAAGATCGGTGAAGATCGATCCGATCAGGCAGAACGAGCCCGACTGCGGCCGGATCAGCATCGTGTTTTTCCCGATCCAGCCGAGCCCCGCCCGCTCGGCCAGCTCCCGTTCCGGCACCGGCCCGTCGTCGGCCCACACATGGGCGACCGTCGCGCCGCGCTCGCGAAGCCAGTCGGCGATGAGCTCGAGCCGCCGCTTGAGCGCGCGGTGATAGTCTTCTCCCAGCGCGTACTTGGCGATCTTGACTCCCTGGCTCCCCGGCTCCCCGGCGCCCTGGCTCCCCGGCAGATAATTCTCCAAAACGACGACAGCCACGACGGCGCCCGGCACGATGTCTCCCGGCCGTTTTCGCTTGGCGGCTCGGCGATGGAGGTACCGCATGGTGCCCCCGTATCCGGCACGGAGCCAGGCATCGAGCGCGTCCCCCCGGCGGCTGGGCTCGAGCGAGGCGATGCCGCAGGCGAGGAATCCCAGGGAGGTTGCGTACGCTGCAAGATCGGGAGCCATCAGCCGTCAGCCTTCAGCCTTCAGCCGGCGATCAGCAGGACTGATGGCTGAGGGCTGAGGGCTGATGGCAGGTCGCCACACATCCGTAATCACCCGCGCCCCGCGCTGAAACGTGATATACGACCACGCCCATTCGAAGATGACGATGATCCGGTTGCGGAATCCGATGAGAAAAAAGATGTGGACCCAGATCCAGAGCTGCCACGCGATGAATCCCTCGGCGCGGATACGGCCGAGATCGGCGACCGCGTGGCCGCGGCCGATGACGGCAAGCTGGCCTTTGTTGCGGTATCGGAACGGGCGCCGCTCGCGCCCCGCCGCATCGGCCTTGATGCAGTGGGCGGCATGCTTCCCCATCTGAATGGCCACGGGACAGGTGCCCGGAAGAAGGGGATATCCCGCCTGATGGACAAAGGCGGCGGCATCGCCAAGCACGAAGACCTCCCGATGTCCGGGCACCGAGCAATCGGGGGCGACGAAGACTCGACCCTGTCGATCCAGGGGAACCCCCAGCGTCCGGAGAATCGGGCTCGCCTCATTTCCCGCGGCCCAGATGACCGTGTCGGTCGGGATGCGCCACCCCGCGGCATGCACGAAGCCCGGCTCGATCTCGGTGACCATCGTTTCGGTGCGGACGTCGACTCCAAGGCGACGAAGCGTCTCCTTCGCTTTTCCAGAAAGGGAGGGCGGGTACGCTGTCAACAGCCGTGGTCCCGCTTCCAGGAGGAGGATGCTGGCATCGCGCGGATCGATGCGCCGAAAATCCCGGCGCAGAGCAAAGCGGGCCACCTCCGCCATCGCGCCCGCGACCTCCACACCGGTCGGACCACCCCCGACCACTACGAAGGTCAGGTGACGCTGCCGCACCACCGGGTCCGCCTCCCGCTCCGCACGCTCGAACGCCAGCAGGATTCGGCGCCGGATTTCACCCGCGTCTTCCAGCGTCTTGAGCCCAGGCGCCCGAGTCTCCCACTCCGGGTGCGAGAAGTAGGAATGCCGCGCCCCAGGGGCCAGAGCCAAGTAGTCGTAGTTAAGGCTGCTACCATCAGCTAACGCTATGACACGCTGAGAGATATCGACGCTCACAACATCGCCAAGAACGACCTCGGTGTTCTGGTGTCCGCGTAGGACGGACCGGATCGGACAGGAGATATCTGGCGCCGAGAGTGCTGCGGTGGCAACCTGATACAGCATCGGCTGAAACAGGTGGTGATTGGTCCGATCCACCACCGTCACCTCGATGCCGGCATTCCCCATTTCGCGCGCGAGGTAGAGTCCGGCAAAGCCGCCGCCGACGATAACGAGGCGCTGGGTCACAGGTGCATCGTCTCCCGCCGCCAGCGGGCGAACCCGACCACGTCGCGAAGCGGCGGGATCGCGTCCTCATCGCCATATGCCGTGTACATCCGCCAGCGGAGGTAGGTGCGATCGGGAATCGGAAGGAAGGGCGACTGCCTCCACCACTCACGGCGGCGGAATGCCCAGGCGGTCCGAAGGAGGTCGAGCGCGAGGCGCGGATTCACGATCGCCCGCAACGCCAGCTGGATCGTGAGGGAAAACCAGGTTGCGGGGGCGGGCATGGCGGAAATATAGAGCGGAAGAGCCGCTATATTCTCCGCGTGACCGAACGCCCACTCATCCACAGCTCGCCCCCCGCGGAGAATATAGC
>Ga0068859_100006024_pt1 | contig 12314 bp, 9 predicted proteins | sample KBSSwiS22_FD_66585 | JGI IMG/M metagenome (GOLD analysis project Ga0068859, IMG submission 66585) | Switchgrass rhizosphere microbial communities from Kellogg Biological Station, Michigan, USA - KBS Switchgrass S2-2 | ecosystem: Host-associated > Plants > Roots > Rhizosphere > Soil ... | reverse complement strand
AGGCGATTCTGCAAGCGCTGGCCGAGCAGTCGCGCATCGTTCGGGTTCCGCTGAACCGCGCCGGAACGCTGCACCGCATCGGCAAGCGCGCGAACATGCTTCTCCAAGAGCTCGGCCGCGATGCCACGCACGCCGAGATCGCGCACGGGATGGACATCACGGAGGAGGAGGTCGCCAAGACGATGGCGATCTCTCAGACGCATCTCTCGCTCGATGCGCCGCTGACCCCCGGAGAAGACAACAAGCTCCTCGACTATCTCCCCGACACGCTCAACCCGACGCCCGACGAGCAAACGTTCGAGAAGGCGCTCACGGAGTCGATCGAGGAGGCGCTGTCGCACTTGAAGGAACGCGAATCAAAGATTCTGCGTCTCTATTTCGGGCTCGACGGCAGCGAGCCGATGACGCTCGAGGAAATCGGGGCGCTCCTCGGCATCACGCGGGAGCGTGTCCGGCAGATCAAGGAAAAGGCGCTGTCGCGCCTGCGGCACGTCAGCCGCGCCCGAGCCTTGGAGTCCTACCTGGGCTGAGCAGGGTGTCATCCTGATCGCGCGCGGTAGGATCTGTTTGCGGCGAGCGTCCTACCTAGCCTGAGTTCTGTTGCGTACCTTGGAAGCGGTCGTGCGATCCGCCACCCGCTTCTCGAGACGCCCATGTCACGCTTTCGATTCGCCCTCGGCCTCCCCGCAGTCGCCGCTTTCGTTGCGCTTGCGCACATCGGTCGCGCGCAGGCTCCCGCCGCTTCAGCCACAACGCCGCCCGCCTCGTCGCGCGCCGCCACGCCCGTTTTCACAGCGGACGACGCGCTCGAGATCAATACCGCGACCATCGCCGATGTGAGCGACGACGGCCGGTGGTTGGCGTTCACGCAGTCCGTGCGTCGCGACGCCTATGGCAACGACTATCGCCATGACGCGGATCCAACGTACGTGCACCCGACGCCTGTTCGTCTGTGGTCTGTGGACTCGCGCACCGGACAGCGTCAGGCCGTTTTCCCAGATAAGCGCGCCGTGCGCGGGATGCGCTGGTCGCCCGACGGAAGCCAACTCGCCATGCTCTCCTGGAACGGCGACGTCTTTGAGCCGGCCGTGTGGACACGCGCGACTGGGAAGCTCACGCCGCTCAAGGTTCCGGCGGGAAAATACGTCGCCGAAACGAGCGACATCCGCTGGAATGGCGCGGGGTCGCAAGTGGTTTTCGCCGTACACACCACCGCGTGGCGTCAGAAGGCGCGAGACACGTTCACGCAGATCACCGCGGGTCCTGTGTTCGTGCAGAACAGCAAAGATCCATTTCTTGCCTGGGATGATCTTCGCCGCATGGCGAACCGCCGAAGCGTCGGCGCGATCGATGTGAAAACCGGTACGTACAAGGAGCTGATCCCCGAGGCGATGATCACGTCGTACACGCTCAGCGACGACGGAACTGGTGTGGCGTACACCGAGGATCAGACAAAGAAGACCGACTACGACGGCAACGGAAACGATGGACGTCTGTTCGCTCGGTCGCTGGCGACAGGGAGCAACAAGACGCTCTTGTCGTCGACACGAAGCACACAGATCGCCTGGTCGGAAGACGGCACGCGCTACGCCTATTCGAAAGACGGCCGCGTTCATGTTGGCTCCGTGAACGACACGACGACCAAGCTCATTGCCGGGCCCGCGGAGTTGGCCAAAGGCACGCCCGCGCCTCCCGCCGATACGACGGCCGCTGGACGCGCGAAGGCGCGTGCGGAGCGATTTACGGTGGGTCGGTTCAGCCCCCGAGGCGACGCATTACTGATCTCGAATGGTGAAGGGCAGTGGGTCGTGGATCTCGGAACGAACGCGCGCGAAATGGTCATCGCGACAAACGACTCGAATCCCGCGACGCCGCGAGTGACGTTCGCCGCGTGGACTGACGACGGCTCGAAGCTCTACTTCAACACGGCGTCACGCACGAAGTGGGAGCGCGGCATCGCGCGCTACGATCGCGCGACGAAGAAGACAGATCAACTCGTGAAAGACGGCCGTATGTACTCGGGCCTTCGTCTGTCGAAGGACGGCAATACGGCGTTCCTCACTGTCACGGAAGGCAATCGGCCGGGCGACGTCTACACGGCCGACGGTAGTCTGTCGAACCTCCGTCGCTTCAACGAAGCCAACCCTCAGCTTGCCGCCAAGAAGCTTGGGCCGACTGAACTGCTTTCCTTCCTCGACGCCGATGGACACTCGAAGAACGCCGTCGTCCACTATCCGTCGAACTACGAGAAGGGAAAAGCATATCCGACGGTCTTCATCATCTACGAAGACTTCTTCGATGACACATGGGACGTCGCGGCGAACGTGCTCGCGGGTCAAGGCTATGTGGTCGTGAAGCCGTCCGTCGATTTCGAGACGGGGTATCCGGGCGAGGCGTGGCTCAAGGGCGTCACCGGCGCCGCGAATAAGCTCATCGAACTCGGTATCGCCGACTCGGCCCGGCTCGGCGTGCATGGCACGAGCTACGGCGGCTATGCGACGAACCTGCTCGTCACGCAGACGAATCGCTTCAAGGCCGCGATCAATATTTCCGGCAAGGTCGATCTGATCAGTTTCTACACTGACAGTCCCCGACTGGGCGTGCGAAACATCACGGCCGCTGAGCGACAGCAGGATCGTATTGGTGCGACGCTCTGGCAGCAGCCGCAGAAGTACGTCGCGCATTCGGCCATCATGTTTGCCGATCGCATCACGACGCCGTTGATGTTGATCACGGGCCAGCAGGACTCGAATGTGCCGTCGGACAATACTCGCGAGATGTACTACGCGCTGCGCCGGCTCGGAAAGGAGTGTGTCTGGGTCGACTACATGAATGGCGGCCACGGCGGCGGCACGGCGACCGCCGACGATTTCCTCGACATGTATCGTCGCATGGTCGAGTTCTACGATTCGAAGTTGAAGAAGAAGACGTCGGAGAAGACAGCGACGAATTAGGGGGAAGGGGGACGGGGGAGAGGGGATGGGGGCGATAGTCGTAAGCTCGGCTAATAGGTATCCGCCACGAGGAGACCTACCACCGTCCCCTTCCGAGTTCCCGTCCCCCGTCCCCCTTCCCCCATCCCCCATCCCCCAATGGCTCAACAAGCATCGTTCGACGTGACAACCGGTGTCGACATGCAGGAGGTCGACAACGCGATCAACCAAGCGCAGAAGGAGATTGCGCAGCGGTACGACTTCAAGGGCTCGAGCTCGAGCATCGAGTTCAAGCGCGCCGAGGAGTCGATCGCGCTCGTCGCCGACAGCGATTTTCAAATGCGGGCGCTCTTCGACGTGCTGCAGAGCAAGTTGATCAAGCGCGGTGTCCCGGTGAAGAATCTCGACGTTGGCGAGATCAAGCAGGCCGGTGGCGATACGGTCCGACGCGACATCAAGCTCAAGACAGCGCTCGACTCGGACACCGCGAAGAAAGTCGCCGCGGCGATCAAGGACGCGAAGCTCAAGAAAGTCCAGGCGTCTATTCAAGGCGACCAGGTGCGCGTCACATCTCCGTCGCGCGATGACCTCCAGGAGGCCATCGCGCTGCTGCGCAAAGGCGACTACGGGGTGGAGCTCAAGTTCGGGAATTATCGTTAGTGACTGTCAGCACCCGGTGGCGGGCGCACGGCGGCGCAACTCTGGTGCTGCACGTCCAGCAGCGCATTGTGATGCGTCGACACGACGTCCATCGCCTCGGAGTTATCCCGATTCCAGAAACGCCACGCGCCATCCCTGGCGCGGCGGACGCGCGGGCCTGACGCAACGCCCCATCGAGAGATCAAGGTTCGTGAGGCGAGGCAGCGCTCGACATGCGCCTGCAGTGCTTCCCGGTTTGCGTCGACGTCGTTCGGTGCGGTAGCCGGAAGGTCGGGGGCTTTGCTCTCGATGACGGCGCGTGTCGCCAAAGGCACTCCGCGTCCTTCGAGCGACGCGAGATATGCGAGATCGAGCGGCGGCCGTTTGCCGTCCGACAGCGTTGACGCGCGGCTGATGTTAGTTCGCGCGACGATCGCGTCGGGGTCGGCAACGTTGAGCGCGAGAAGGGTTGCAAGTCCAGAGATCACCGAGCCCCCAATAAAGGGGCGCCCCCAATCGCGGAGGACGGTGATGCCGAGCCACGCCACGACACCTGCGAGCCACAGCATGAACACGAGTGGATAGACGCGGTCGGTCGTCAGACCGTAATAGTGCGTGTACATCTTCAGTCTTAGCAGAGCAGAGGCGATGATCGCGCCGAGCAGGACGATCACGGGCAGCGACAACAGCGTGTGTCGCCGAGCGAGCTCGCGACCGGGGCGCAGCGCCGCGCGCGTTCCGACGAGCACCGGCACGACGAGCGTTACCACCCACACCATCTGGAAAAAGCCCTGGCGGGCGTACGCGGCCGCTGTGAGACCGGTGCGGGCGCGAAGAAACTCCTCGCCGCCAAAGAACCATCCGAGCTGCGTGGCGATGAACGCGGCAAACAGCACGATGAGCGTACCCAAGGCTGCGTTGATGTCGGCGCCATCGAGCTGAATGGGCAACTCGGCGGCTGCGCGCCGCCGCGTCGGATTGGACGTCAAACCGGCACGAGCCCAGCCGGCGATCACCCAGGCGAAGAATCCACTGAGCAGAATGTGCGAAACAACTTCTGCCATATCGATCGACGGAATCGCGGTGAGGCTCGCGAAAATCGGGTCCGCGCCGCGTAACAGCGACCCGAATATCAGGAGCGCGACGACCACGATCGCCGCCGGCCGAAGGAGTCGTCGTGTTCTGCTGAACGAAACGTTGGCAGGCTCGTTGAGCAGCGCTTCGCGAAATGCCAGCGGGAGAACTCCGATGATGATTCCGATCACGACGTCTTTCGCGACCAACACGGTTTCGCGCAACCGACGCGCGAACAGCGCGGCGCGTGGGTCACGCGCCGACACGGCGGCCATGCCCAGGCACCCGAGCGTGGCCATGATGTCGAACGCTTGCAGGGCCCCGGCATTTCGCCAGGCGATGGCAAGCGCGAAAACGACCGCGGCTGCGAGCCAGGCAAATGTCTCGCGCGATGTCGCTCGATCGGAGCGCCAGAGAAGGGCGACCGCGTTGAGCGCGACGAGTGCGATCCAGATGCCGAACCCCAGCGTCGCGTTGCCGTCGTGCAGCAGCGCGTCACCAGTGATCCCGACGAATGTCGCGGCGAACAGAATGGCGCGGGCGAGCGACGGGCTGAGCGCGGGCGTTCGCTCGCCGACGCTCGGTCGATCGGGGGCGTGACGCGTTTCCAGGTCGTCGTAAAGAGGTGTCGTCATGGAAAGTACTTTACAAAACAAAGCTAGAACGCGCAAGCGTCCGGCACATCCTGATACACCGAGGCCCTATATGGGGTCAGACTCGAATTCCGTCCTAATTGGGGTCAGACCCCAATTCCGTGCCGCCCCGCAGGCGCAACCGGGCGCTCCCGGGCCTGCGCTTAGATTACCCAGCTTCGCTCACACGGCCCGCTTCCCGCTTCCCGCGCCACGCTTGCAGCACACCGCATGAAGGTTTCCGTCATCACCCTTGGGTGCGACAAAAACACGGTCGACACCGAGCGCTACGTGGCCCAGCTCGCCGACCGCGGCGCGGAATACACAACGGACATCGCCGATGCCGACGTCATCCTCGTAAACACCTGCGGATTCATCGACGCCGCCAAGAAGGAATCGATCGATGCCCTCGTCGAGGCAGGTCGCCTCAAGGACGGCGGCACGTGCAAGGCCGTCGTCGGCGTTGGGTGCATGGTGCAGCGACACAAGGACGAGCTCATTGACGCATTGCCCGAAGTCGACCTGTTCCTCGGCGCCGCGGAGATGGATCGCCTCATTCCGGAGCTCGAGCAGCGCGGCTTGATTGGCGCCGACGACGTCCCGCCGGTCCATCCGGGTCTCCGGATGTTCGCCGGCGGTCTCGCCCATGTGAGATATCTCAAGATCAGCGAAGGCTGCGACCACGGCTGTGCGTTCTGCGCGATTCCGCTGATGCGCGGCAAGCACCGGTCGTTCGCGCTCGACGAAATCGTCCACGAAGCGCAATTGCTCGAGGCGCAGGGCGCCCGAGAAGTGAATCTCGTCGCGCAGGATCTCGCGCACTACGGCCGCGATCGGCGCGAGCTTGGCCTCGGGTTGCCGAACGTGCTCGAGGCGCTGCTTCGCGAGACGACAATCCCGTGGATCCGGATGCTGTACCTGTACTCCGCAGGGCTCACGCCACGCCTGCTCGAGGTCATGGCGACCGAGCCGCGCGTGCTCCCGTACCTCGACATGCCGATGCAGCATGCGTCGGACGCGGTGCTTGCCCGCATGCGCCGTCCCGAGCGGCAGCGAACGATTCGTGAGAGAGTTCGAAATATTCGCGACGTCGTACCGGACGTCGCGATTCGGACGACCTGCATCGTCGGGTTTCCCGGAGAGACGCCCGAGGATTTCGAGACGCTGCTCGCTTTTCTCGAGGAGATGCAGTTCGAGCGGGTCGGAGCGTTTACCTACTCACCACAAGAAGGGACGCGCGCCGCCGAGTTGGAGGATGATGTTCCTGAGGACGTGAAGCGCGAGCGACTCGAGCGCTTGAACGAGCTGCAGCGCATGATCACCGCCGAGCGCTACGAGGCTCGCCTCGGTCGTCGCGTTCCAGCGATTGTCGATCGAGTCGATGGCGACACTGTGCAAGCGCGCACCAAGTGGCAGGCCGATGACATCGATGGAGTGACGCACGTTTCGGGCGTTGAGGGTGTCGCGCCAGGATCGTTCATCGAAGTCGAGCTCGATGACGTCGTCGAGGACGTGGACTTTGCCGCGTCGTTTGTCCGCGTGCTATCGGCCCCGTCGGCTCCGCCGCGGATGACGAGATCGCTGCGGGTCCTGAGCTCCGTCGGAAGCTTCGGGCGGTGAGCACGCGGTCGCACGACGTGATGGAACGCGCCCGCGCGCTCTTTCCCGGCGGCGTCAGTTCGCCGGTCCGCGCGTTCCGCGGCGTGGGCGGCGAGCCATTCGTCGTCGAGCGTGGTCAAGGCTCGCGAATCTGGGACGCCGACGGGCGCGAGTACATCGATTACGTGTTGTCGTGGGGCCCGCTGGTCCTCGGCCATGCGCCGACCGTCGTGACCGATGCACTCGCGGATACGATGCACCGCGGAACGAGCTTCGGGATTCCGACGGAGCTCGAAGTCGAGCTTGCGGAGCTCATCGTCGACCGCATGCCGCATCTCGAGATGATGCGCTTCGTGTCGAGCGGAACCGAGGCGACGATGAGCGCGATACGATTGGCGCGCGCGGCGACGAAGCGCGATGTCATTCTCAAGTTCGACGGCTGCTATCATGGACACGCGGATTCGTTTCTCGTCCGCGCGGGCTCCGGCGTCGCGACGCTTGGATTGCCGAACTCACCGGGTGTGCCGGATGCGTTGGCGTCGTTGACCGTTGTCGCGGCATTCAACGATCTCACCGACGTCGAGTCGCTGCTGCGCGCGCATCACGTCGCGGCGATCATCGTCGAGCCGGTGGTGGGGAACGGCGGTTTCATCGCGCCGGATCCGTCCTTCCTGTCGGGTTTGCGCGCGCTCGCGGACCAGTACGGGTCGCTGCTCGTATTCGACGAAGTGATGACGGGCTTTCGCATCGCATACGGAGGGGCTCGGGAGCGGTTCGGGGTTACGGCTGACTTGACGACGCTAGGCAAAGTCATTGGTGGCGGGCTGCCCGTCGCGGTCTACGGCGGACGGCGCGATCTCATGGAGAACATCGCGCCGGCGGGCAGCGTCTATCAGGCGGGAACGCTGTCTGGAAATCCGTTGGCGATGGCCGCAGGTATCGCAACGCTTCGTGCCCTCACGCCCGAGCTGCACGACGAGATCGCCGCACGGACGACGCGCCTCGTTCACGGGCTTCGTCGAATTGCGGCCGAACATGGCGTTCCGTTCACCGCAGATAGCGCGGGCTCGATGTGGGGATTCTTTTTTCGCGGCGAGCCGGTCCGCTCCTTCGCTGACGCGAAGACGTGCGACGTCGAGCGCTTCAAACGATTTTTCCACGCGGCGCTGGCACGCGGCGTCTACCTTGCGCCGTCTGCGTTCGAGGCGGCGTTCATGTCCTCGGCGCACACAGATACAGATGTTGAGGAAACGTTGAATCGGTTGGGCGAGGCGATGGCGGACGTGCGATGACGCGACGCGTTGTCGCAGTGCTTTCCGTGGTCGCCGCGTGTACGAGTGCCGCGCCGTCCGCGAGTGCACCGGGTTCGCTACCGGCGCGCCGCGCGGTAAAGAACGCCGGAGACGCGACGATTCGCGTGCTCCTATCTGCCACTGGAACCGCGCCTAGAATCGCGTCGCCGGGTGGTCTCCTGCTCACCGATCGCGACGGCGCGCTGTTGGCGCGAGGAACGCGCGAAGCCGTGTGGCGCGTCGAACGCGAGGGCCGCCGAGTTCGCGCTGTGCGCCCCGACGGAGTGGGAACGGTGTGGGTGGAGATGCCGCTCATGGCCCGGCCAATGAACGGCGCACTTTTGAGCGTGGGCGGTGCGCCGTATCGCGGCGACCTCGCACTGTACGCCGGCGATACTGGCATTCTCGTCGTCAACGTCGTGAAGATCGACGACTATTTGCGCGGCGTCGTGCCGCTCGAGATCGGAACGCGATCCGACGCCGATTCGGCGGCGGTCCAGGCGCAAGCGATAACCGCGCGAAGCTACGCGTATATCCATCTCACGCCCGATCCGTCGAAAGTGTACGACGTGACCGGTGGCGTGCTCGATCAGGTCTACGGTGGTGTAGCCGCGGAGACGCCTGTTGCCTCCGAGGCCGTTGAGTCGACGCGAACGCTGGTGCTGAGGTACGCGGGCCGTGTCGTCAACGCACCGTACCATTCGACGTGTGGCGGATCGACCGCGACAGCCTCGGAGATTTGGCGATCCAACGACGAGCCGTATCTCCAACGTGTGAGCGATCGCATTCCGGGCAGCGATCGCTACTACTGCGATCTTTCGCCGCGTTTTCGTTGGACGAAGACGCTCGATGCTCCCGTCTTGAATGCCGCGCTCGCGCAGTACCTCGCGAATTACACGTCGGTGCCTGGGCGAAATCCTGGCGTTGCGCGCGAAGTCACTGTCGGCTCGCGGACGCCGACCGGTCGAATCGGGACGATCACCATCACCACAGATCGCGGGAACTTCGTCATTCGGGGCAATGACACGCGGTTTGTCCTCCGCTCGCCAGGTGGCGAACTACTCAACAGCACATACTTTTCCGTCGAAACGACACTGGCGTCGAACGGGACACTCGCTCGACTCACGCTGCACGGCATGGGCTACGGACATGGGGTTGGGATGTGCCAGTGGGGCGCCATCGGCCGAGCGCGCGCCGGGCAGGACTATCGCGCGATTCTGCGGAATTACTATCCGGGCACGACGGTGGGTCCTGCTGAATAACCCGCGACGCGCGATCGCTGCGCGATGGTTGTTCGCGGCATCGATCGCCGCCATGCCGCGCGCGGTCTCGGCGCAAGAGTCGTTCATTCAGCGGCTCGGACTCGACAAACTCCAAATCGTATCGCTCGGCCTTTCCGCAGGCCGGATTCTTCCGTCGCAAGTCGACGCGACGATGGTCTACGCGATCTCCGCGGACTACGGCGAGATTGCGCCGAACTGGCGCGTGGTGTTCACGTCGAGCTACTGGTCGTCGAAGTACCGCGACAAAGTCGTTCTCGCTTTCGTCGACTCGCTCAACAAGCAGGTCGTCCCGAGCGGAGGGGCACAGGTTGCGCCGTCGAAGATTACGCTGTACGACGTGACAATCGGCGCCGACGTCCGGTACATGCCGAAGTACAGCGGCGAACTCAAGCCGTTTTTTGGAATGGGCGTCGCGGGGCACGTAATCAACGCCGAGGGAAAGCTCATTCAGGGGACGTTCGTCGAGCGCTCGCTCGATGATATCGCCGCCGGCCTGTACGTGACGACGGGTGTGTCATTCCGGCTCGTGCAGAACATCGGATTCGAGGGGAGCGTGCGCGGCGATATGCTGAGTGGGTTTCGATCGACGCAGGCGCGTGTGGGAGCGACGTATTTCTTCGGGCGCATGTGGGGGACGACGCCGGCGAAGTAGTCGGCTACGCTCGCTTCAGGATGACAGCGAGCGAACCTCGATTCCCTCTGCGCTGAACGCGTCGCGAAGATGTTTCGCGAACTCCACGGCATGGGCGCCATCGCCGTGTAGGCAGATCGTGTCGGCGCGCAACGCGACGTCCACTCCATCCACCGAGCGAACTTTTCCCTCGCGTACCATGCGAATGGCGCGCGTCACCGCTTCGTTCGCGTCGTGCACGTGCGCGTCGGGACGTTTACGCGAGACGAGTGTTCCGTCGCTCATGTAGTTGCGATCAGCGAACGCTTCGGACGCCGTCACGAGTCCCGCGGCTTCGCCCTCGCTGATCAGGAAGCTTCCCGGAAGGCCAAACATCACGAGATTCCGATCCACGTCGCGAACGGCGTGGGCAATACCGGCCGCGAGCTCGCGTTTAACGGCGGCCATGTTGTAGAGCGCCCCGTGCGCCTTCACGTGTTGCACGGGAACGCCGGCGGCGCGCGCGAAGCCGATCAGCGCGCCAACCTGATACACGACCATGTCGTACGCGTCGTCCGCGCTCACATCCATGTTTCGCCGACCGAATCCGATCAGGTCGGGAAGGCCCGGGTGCGCGCCAATCGCCACACCGTGCGTGACCGCGTTAGCGATCGTCCGCCGCATGACCGCCGGATCACCACCGTGGAATCCGCACGCGATGTTGGCCGACGTGATGAAGGGGAAGACCGCGTCATCGGCGCCGATCTCATATGCGCCGAAGCTCTCTCCCATGTCGCAATTCAAATCCACTCGGTGCGTCATGTCGTGGCTCGCGAATGCCGGAGTGCAATGCCGACGCGCGCCAGTGCGAGGTCGCGCTCCTGTGCAAGGTACAGCTGATGGGCTTCGTCGATCGAGATGATGCGAAGACGTAGGCGGTCGCCAGGCTTGAGCTGGGCGACGAGCGGCAAATCGATACTCGCGACTTCGCCGAGCCTTGGATATCCGCCGGTGGTCTGATGATCCGCCATGAGCACGATTGGCTCGCCGCCGGGCGGCAGTTGAACCGTGCCGAACGCCACGCCCTCCGACAACAACTCGACGGGCGCGCGCAGCGACAGTGATACTCCGGTCAGCCGATAGCCCATTCGGTCGGAGCTCGCTGAAATGCGAAACGTCTCGGAGCCGAGCCGCTCGCGCGATTCGTCATCGAGCAAATCATGGTGAGCGCCCGCGATGAGCCGGACGACGGGATCGTCCGAGTAGCGTGGACGCAGCGACGCGCCGATGCTCCATCGCGCTGTGACGGCGGCCGCGCCGGACTCACGCAGCGCGTCGGCGATTCTCCCTGACAGCGTGGACGGCGCGCCCGACAGCAACACGTCGCCCGACCGCAGCGCACGCCCCTCGAATCCGCCAAACTCGGCCCGCAGATACGTGCTTCGGCTTCCGAACACGAGCGGCACATCGACTCCGCCGGCGATGGCGACGTACGACCGGCAGCCGACGCGCGGCTGCGCGCCGCAGCGCAGTGTCGTGCCTGGGGGAACGGAGATCGCGTGCCACGGTGGGACGTCCGTTCCGTTGATCGTTGCATCGAGATCACCGCCGGTCAGCGCGATCAGCGCCCGCTGCTCGAACGTGATGGCCGGTCCGATGAGTGACGCCTCGAGTGCGGCGGCGCTGTCTTCGTTGCCGACGAGCATGTTGCCGATGCGGAGGGCGAGACGATCCATCGCACCGCAGACCGGAATGCCGCTCCGCTGCTGTCCCATGCGTCCAAGGTCTTGCACGGTGGTCTGCAGACCGCCCGTCACGATGCGGAGCGTCACGGTGCCCGCCACCCCGTAAACTCGGCAAGCGAAATCGCCCGGAAGCGTACGCGATCGCCGGTCACGAGCAGCGCGGGCTCCTCACGACCGACGTCGAAAATCCGGAGCGGCGTCCGCCCGATGAGGTTCCATCCGCCCGGCGACACCAGCGGATACACGCCGGTTTGCTGGCCCCCGATGCCGACTGTTCCGGCGGGAACCGCGGTTCGCGGTGACGTGCGCCGAGGTGTCACCAGGCGTTCGTCCAAGCCGCCGAGGTACGCGAAACCCGGCATGAAGCCCACCATATAGACAAGGTAGTCTCCTGCCGTGTGTATCTCGACCACGTTGCTCGTGCTCATCTGGTGTTGTCGCGCGACGTCCTCGAGATCTGGACCGAGCTCACCGCCGTAGCAGACCGGGATTTCTTTTGTGCGCGGC
>Ga0068859_100006023_pt1 | contig 12315 bp, 26 predicted proteins | sample KBSSwiS22_FD_66585 | JGI IMG/M metagenome (GOLD analysis project Ga0068859, IMG submission 66585) | Switchgrass rhizosphere microbial communities from Kellogg Biological Station, Michigan, USA - KBS Switchgrass S2-2 | ecosystem: Host-associated > Plants > Roots > Rhizosphere > Soil ... | reverse complement strand
CCTACCAACAACCATATTTGGCACCGTGTTTTTTGCTGCGTCAAACAGTTTATAAAACTCCCCGCCTTTCCTGATTGGTTTAGGGTTCTGCTGGTACTGGCTTTCGAAAACGTAAGGGTTAATTTGCTTAAGTCTTTGCAACTCTTCTGAAGTATGCTTTAAAGGCCAAAGACTGGAACCGTCCGGCTTAAGGGCTGGCAATGTTATCACCTCCCAGTCGCCCGGCTCTACGTCCATTAAATACCCACTTAAGTCTCGCTCGTGGGTTCTTTGTTGAATAACTACGATAGGAGTCTTTCGGCTGTTTACCCGGTTTCTTATCGTAGTCTCAAAGCGATTGTTTACCCTTTCCCGTTTAATATCACTACTCGCATCTTCCGGTTTATTGGCATCGTCAATAATTATCGCCCCTGCGAACAATAATTTTTTTTCTAGATTACTTAATTCAGGATTTTGAATATAGTTATCAAGATGTTCAATCTCTCCGGCCAACTCTTCTGCGTCCTGCTGCTCTACAATCGGATCGGGTTCTTCGTCTACCTTACCCGCTCCGAAACCGGTTACTTGTCCGCCCGCTGAGGTAGCGTAAACACCCCCGCCGGAATCGGTGTACCATTTCTTTTTAGACTTGCTATCCTGCTTGATTTGAACCCTGAATAATTTCTGATATTCCTCATGTTGGACCAGGTCTTTTGTATCCTCGGAATTGTCGAGAGCCAAGTTATCCGCATAGGTTAGATGAATGAATTTAGCCGAAGGGTTTAAAGCCAGTCCGTGAGCTATGAAGTTTTTTACTGCTATTTCTGTTTTCCCGAACCTGGGAGGAAGATTTATAATAAGCCTTGTAGTTTGTCCGCTTAACACCCTTTCGAGCGCTGCGCTTATGATTTCATGGTGTTCCGATACTATAAACTTACGGCTGTATCGGGCTTTAAAAAAATACCGGGTAAAAAATAGAAGGGAATCAAGTATTTTGTACTTGGTTACTTTTATGCGATTAATTTCTTCATTTGTCAAAGTGTTTTCCCGTAAAATTTCGATAGTTTGGCAGTTTTACACATCGTTTTCAAGTTCTTTAGAGATGTTTTTTATCTCTTCTTTGGTAAGTTCAGCATTGTAATTTAGATTAGTAACGGTTCCTGAAACCTCAGTCTTCTCTATGTATCCTCTTTTCTTGCCCTTCGTTTTTAAATAAAAAATTATTGACTGAACGTCATTTGAGTCAATATTCTCAAGCAGCTTGCTTTCGGCAAAGTCAATAGTAGTCTCTACTACCGCGTCCACGGCATCTTTAAACTCAATATCATTGTTATAGTAATCGTAGAAGGTAGACCTATGAATGCCTACCGCCTCGCAAGCCGGAGCCACGATGCCCATGGTCTTCTGTAGGGCTTCTAGTAATTTATCCTTCGTTTGTCGGATTCTGTCGTTGACTAGTGACATAATTTATCTTAGCTGCCCCCCCCCTGAACCGCCTTTTGAGCTTCTTCCTTTACCGGCTTTAGGCTTAGCGCCCTTGCCCTCTTTCTATTTCCCTTAGAGCCTTTGTCGCTATTGCCTCTTTGCCCTGATGTTCTTTGTGGTCCTGCCATGATTTTATTTTTTTATGTTTAAATTATCTAACTACCTCCACTACCCCCCCCCCTGAGACTTTCTATTTTTTGCTACTAATGCATCATGAGCACTTTTGCCTTGCTTACTCCTATGTGCGTCTCCTGCGGCTTTTTTATTTTTCTTAACCTGTGTTGCTCTGGTTGGTTTCTTTCCCATAAATTATAATGTGTTTTTTATAGGCTTAAATTTAAATGCTTTCCTCATATTCTCATCCTTTGTGAGGGTAATTTGTTCTTTTTCGGCAATCTGAAGACCTGAATAATATTTGTCTCCCAAATCATCCCATCCCTTGGCTTTTATAAATTCCTCTTTCTGCTCCCTGTTCTGAAAGGCTATACAGATGAAGAATTCTGTGTCTGTATCCTGGGCGAACTTTTTGTGCATTTCAGTTACGCCGTTCATAAGGTCGGATTTTATTGTTTCGGCTTTTTCTTCTGCTTGCTCAACAATGTGCTTTTCTGGCTCTTTTTCTCCGAATTTTGGGAATTTAAACTTGTTCATAACGAATCATTTCTGCATCTAACAATGGAAAGTATAATTTCAATTTTTCGTAATCTTCCGGATATTGCTCTTTCAGTGGTTTTGTGAATCTGTAATCAAGCCCGTCGAATGTTTTGCCCCATAAATTATAATCTTTCGGAAGTTTTATATTGTTTTTTTCTATTAATGAAAATATCTCTGTTTTAGTAAAGTCATAGATTGGGTAAAATTCCTTATTCTTGGCGTTTACGGGCCCGTTCTTTCTTATTGCCATTCTTCGGGTGAAGGAGTCGTTTTCGGTTACCCCTATACCTGTAAGAATTGAATCTGGAAGGTTATTGGCTTGCTTTACGTACGACTGGATATCCTGATAGCTTACTCTCTTTATTTTCCCGTAGGAATCAACGATTGGCAGCTTGTCGGGCGCCTGAAAAATCTGCTGGCTTATCATCCTGTAGAAAGACGGGGAGATAAGTCTAATGATTTTCGTTTCAAAAACTTCTTCGTAATACTTTAATGATTCTGTTTCGAAAGACATTTCATCCGGAATCATTTTAAGATAGTATGGAATTATTGTTTTGAAGTGCTTTTTAAGCTGTATCCAAGAAGCTATTGAGTCTTTTCCTCTGCTAAATCCGATAAGGCATACTCCCGAATGCTTTTCTGAAAGTGTTTTTATAAGATCTTCGCTTTCTTCCATCTTATACCCTTGTAAGCAAATATACTAAATTTTATTTATCAATCATTAATTCTGCCCTCTTAATTGCCTCTGCCCAATGCTTCATATTAATAATCGCCTCCTCTGCGGTTACGCCTTTAAATACCTCCATTACGTTCACGTTATTACTTAGGCCTCTTCTGGCCTTAATCGCCTTCATTCTGTTTAAGTTAACCTTGCTCGTTTTATTTAGCCTTTTCTGAAATATACACTTCAACCTCTATATTAAGTTTCATACGCAAATTTACTAATTATTAAGTGTTTAACAAATTAAATACACCATTTACACTTTCCTCCTTCTCCGTTCCTGATACTACAAAATTTAACGTCGTTACGCTCTTCTATGCAATCGCTGGCGCATTCTCGGACTGATTGCTTCAACCTCTCTATCTCTGCTTCCTGTTCAAGGACTTTGCTTAAAAGGGTGTCGGTTTCTTTGCCTTTAGAAATTTCACCATCCTGAAATCCTCGTTTATATTCATTTGGAAGTAATGGAGCCTCTATCTTTAAGCGTTCGGAGTGATACTTTTCGCAGGCTTCAAATAGGGCGTCTTCGTCAATATTCATGTCATCGTCCAGAATGTCGTGCTTGTCAATAACCCTTTTAAATGTTTGCTCTGGTGTTTCTCTTATCTCTTCTGGAGTGCTATTTTCCATAAATTATATTGGTGGTAAGCCAGTTAAAGTGTTAATTATTTTTTTACCATTGCACACTGTGCACGTAGGAGTACAGGATGTTTGAATGGTGCTATTATATTCTATTCCTGAGCCATTGCAGTTGGGGCACTTCTGCCAATATCCAGCTTTGCTAAACTCTAACTCTTCGCCCTCTTCTGTCTTATTGCCTAATTTGTTCATAAAATATTAATTTTCAATATAATAAGTCAATAATTTGTTGGTTTTTCATAGTTCGACAAATGGTTCTGGCTGGAATATTTAGTATTGCCCTTAGCGCTCTGGCTAATCTCTTTTTATCGCCCTTGACTAATTTATATTTATTTTCTGGTGCCATAATATCCGAGTGTAATGTAATAATATCGACCATCATGGTCTCTTACTTTTGTTGTTACGTAGTACATGTTTTCTATTCTTTAATTACTATACCTTTACTAGTTAGGAAGTTATCAATACTTTCTCTTACATTAAATACTCCTGCCTCAGCCTTTTTTGGAGTTGTGAAATATTCGATCATAAGATCTGTAAGGGATATTTCCTGCAAGTACCAATCTACTTTATCGGTTTGTTCCCATCTATAACCATATTGAGGCGTGAATTCCAGAATCATCCAAATGCCTTTTTCTTTGTATAGGCATTCTCCTATGTTGGTTATAAATTCCTTGTTTCGCTCCGGCGGGTTCTTTGCGTCTATCTTAATGTAAAAACTATTTTTCATAAAATATCTTTTTCTTTTTCTATGTATTCAAGTCCGTTGCCGTTCGCTGTTTTTTCGTGAAGAACGGCTGTTTTTGCAAAGTGAATCGACAGCTCTTTGGTAGTTAATCTATCCAATCGTAGCCAGTGTGTTACTTTTATTTTATTCTGGTTGTCTATTAACCACATGTTATTTGCCATTACAATAGTTGTTTGCACGATCCATGTATTCCCACATTCCTGTCGAGATTCAGCAACACAATAGTAGTGTCCGTCAAATTCTGGCAACCCATCTTCTACTTTCTGAAAGAGGTGTAAGTATTCTTCTATGTTGTTCATGTCCTATTGTTGGGGGTTAGCTTTATCTAATGTTGCAATTATAGTGTGCTTTGAAACCAATGGCTGTGTGTATGAGTTTCCATTTTTAAATACAAGAATAACCGAGTTCCCAAACGGGATAATTTTCTCTATTTCACCTTCAACTTCTACCGTATTCATAAGAGTCATTGTAACGTGATCTATGATTTCATCCAGTTTTTTAAATTCTATTCTCTTGTTCATACTCCCCTTTATTTACGCCGTTTCAAGCAGTTTAAATTTACAAATTTTTACTCAGTTTTGCTAGTTATTTCAGATCTTATAAAAGCTATTTCTTTCTGAAATTTCTTATCATAACTCAACCTCTCTTTTATCTTGTCTATTCCATTCATTACCGTTGAATGGTCGAGTGGTTTGTTTTTCATCCCATTAAAATAAGCCCCTATTTGTCGGTAACAAGCGGGCGTAAGCTCTCTCATGAAATAGAATATTACACTTCGCGCAAGCACGTTTTCCTGAAGCCTTCCGCTATCCCATACCTTTATCCAGGATAGCTTATAATACTGCAAAACAATGTCCCTGATATGGGTAAATGTCATTGTGTTGCTAACTTCTCCCTGCTTCTCCATCTCAATATTTAGAGTGGCGATGTCCTTTGTTGTCTCTATTGCTGTTTGGTTCATAAGTTATTTTTTTAACTGTTCTTCACAGAATATTCCGCATTCAATACTTTTAAGTGTTTTCATTGGCCTGCCCTTTGCGTCTGCCGGTAATTCGTCAAGAAAAATTCTTTTGCCTTTTAATCTTACAAGCTTACATCCTATTCGTCTTGATTGAATAGCTCTTCTTTGGAATACTTCTGGGTGAACTTTTCTTACGTGATTCCAGTAGGTAGGAGAAGTAGCTTTTACACAGCCTGGACAATTTGCGTTTATATAGCCCAGGTAATACATCAAAGGAATCTTTATGCCAGCATCGAGCAGAATATCAAAGCAATCATCTTTAGTATGTCGATAGGCGCCCAAAACATTAAGTACATTATCCCTTTCTGTCAACACAAAATTTTTATATCTGCGCAACTCGTCCCAGGCAAACCCCATAACATGGTAGTCTATTTTATTAACAGCCTCAAATTGATAACGAGCCTCTTTTTTTAATAATCCAGTGCACGGTGCGCCCTTGGTTCCGCTCATGTATTTCCTATCGTCCCAAACCTTTTCACAGTCGCCATCGGGGTATTTCTTGTTGAAAGCCTGTTCTATTTTAACGCCCAGCCACTTTTCAATATCCCTTAAGAATCTTCTATTATCCTTGTCTTCTTGCTTAATTTCAGTGTTTACAACCCTTACATTGCAGTAGTCGCCGAACATTTCTATAGTTCTTTTTGCAGCTACAGCGCTGGCGGATCCACAGGAAAACCATACTACAATTTCAATTCTTGGCTCGGGTGTCATTTACCTTTATCCTCTGTTAAATAAATTCTACTTTAATTTTGGCCTTTTTGTAGTTATCAAATCAATTGAAGTTTCAAGATTTTTGCAAATTGTTATTAAATTTGCAATGGGTATCGGTCTGCCTTTTTCATAAGCCAAATAAGTTTTATAGTCTAATCCGCATTGCTTGGCAAATTCTTCAGCCGACCAATCCTGAGAAATTCTAACCATCTTAATATTAGTAGCTATTTTTTCTTTTAAAGACTCTTCGCTCATTTCTCTGTTTTGTTTAGTTCGGTTATTAATCAACTAAATACTCGTGTGTGACGAATGATTTTTGCCCCTCCAACAGCTCAGCGCTAGTGCTAGTTACTATTGTAGTAGTATGCGGATGATGGTTTTCGGCCATGTATTTTATTAGTGGCGCCGCCGCTTGGTCAAATGTTTTCGGCGATAGCGAGTTATGAATCTTATCTATAACTTCTGTTAATTTTTCTGGGCTGGCGATTGCTGCAACCACCAATTCCTGTATTTCTTCTCTTTTCATTTCTTTGTCTGTTTTTAAGTTTAAAGCTACCCTTATTTCATCCGTCACATCTTCTGGCTTAAGCACTATAAACCTACTTCCTCCACCCCCTGTTGAAGTGTGCTTTCTAATAATTATAGGGATAGTACGCTTATCGCATGTGTCGTAATAAACGAAGGCTCCTTCTGGTGGAAAATCCCACATATTAACAACGCCTCGGCTATAAAAAACATCGCCTTCTTTGCAATCATCCCTATCTGTTTTTATTTTCTTTTCCATGGGTGTTTTAGTTACTGTGGTTTATTTTCGTTGATAATTTTAAATTCATTTTCTAAGTCGTAGTAAAATTCTTTCCATTCAGAAAATACTTCATAAAGCGCCCTGTATCTTGCTAGTTCTTCGGTGGATATGGTTTGAAGTCTGCCGTCAAAAACCCTTTTTCTTATTTCCCTAACCCTATCCAGTATTTCCCTTTTTCTGGAATTTGGCATTTTAATAAGCCCTATTCTATCCAGGTATTGGTATACTGCCGCAAGGCTGCCTTTATTTTTAGTTTTAAAGCCTTTAGGGAAACTTTCATAGATTTTTAATATGGTTGCCTCAAACTTACTTCGCTCCTGTTCTTTGTTTGTTTCCTGTGCTTCTTTTTCCTGTTTTTCTTCAAATAACTTTTGCTTGTGTTTCGCCTCTCTGGTGTAGCGAAATCTATATCGGGTAATCCATTTATAACAAAGCTCAATACTCACTGTGTACGGATCGCCTTCTTCTTCTAAATCTCCTATTGCACCTGATTCTATCGCCTTCTGTATCTCAGGAATCGTATAAGTGGTAAATGATTCCTTGATTGTTTTTGAAAGCATATCCGCCATTTGTTTTATTTCCGACCCTTCAATCTTCCCAACTCTCCTAATACCACAGGCCGTTGTTATTGAAGTTATCAAAGGGGCTTTTAACTGGTCTTGCTTCAAATCTTTGACCATCGGATAGACCGTGCACTCAATCGCTTCCCTCTCCTTCAAGGTTAGATTCGGCGAGATCTTCGGCAAGAAGTCTTTGAGCCTCTGCATGTGCAGATCGGAGTTTGTTGTGTGTGTTATTATTTTGGCTTCCGTTTTTTGTTCCATTGTTAAAACCCTTTATTTTTTTATCATTTACCGCATCTATTACCCATCTTCTGATTGTTAGGTTATCATCCTTGGTCTTGTATCCTTTCTCTCGCTTATAGCTGGATAAATGCTCAATACAGGCGTTTGTATCCTCTGTTCCGATTTCAGCTTCAAGGCGTTCGTATTCGGACTTTTTAAGCTTGATGTTTTCGTAAGTGCCGTATACTTCTTTTTTTTCTTTGACGCTTTTTAAGTTTAGAACTGTATCTATATTTTCATTTCTATTTTCATTTTCCATATCAGCAATGATATGGTCGCTGATATGAGTACTGATATCAGCAAATTCTTTGTTTTTAACAGGTAAATTATTCCTTCTGCTGGCGGTAAATGCTGCGCGTTTATTTTTTTCAAGTTCTAATCTTTCATTAAAAAACAGGGAATTTTCATCCATTCTAAATTTCTTTTGGAGGGTAGGCCATGCTGTGCCAAAATCCGGACCAAGACAAATTTTTATTTCTTCTAATGAAAGCCGCCCATGATTAAATTGTGCGTGCAAAACATCCATATAACAACCCTTTAAAAAGCGACTAAATAGACTCGTTCCGCTATTCCAATCACTCCAATACCATAACATAGCCGGATCTTTTGCCATTATTGTTGATTAAATGAAGGGGCTTTTTACACCCCTTTTTAAGATTAAATATTTATTACTGCACAACCCCACCCTTCGAATATCAAGGATTCTTTTTCCAGGTATTCAGTTTTTAGCTTATCCTCTAAAATGTAAAGAGCTGGCGAATCGAAGTAGAAAATAAGAGCGCTGGCATCTGCTTCCACACAAATATCGACAGTGAAAATTTCCTCCGGTAAACCTTCGTATATTTTACACTTAATATCAATAGTGTCGGGTAGGTCTGTTTTTACCGCTCTGTCAAAGGCCTTACTTACATTACCTTTTAAATCTGATTCGTTTTTCAAATCAGTTTGGATATTTGCAGAAAACTTCATAAGCTTTTTTATCAAGTCGTTTGCCTTTCCGGCATCATTGAAATAAAAGATATGAGACTTAATAAACTTGGCTAGCTGTTTATCTCCGTACATAACGCCAGGATCATTTATTCCAAGTTCCTTAAGTGCTTTCGACCTTGTTAAGGTTCCGGTAACAATTGACCTATAAAAGCTTTTTTCATCCGTTGTGAAAGTTATTTTTCCGGCGTTGATATCAACAAGCAAAGTGCTATCGATAGGCTTTAAAGATTCTTTCTTTGCCAAAAGAAATTTACTTGGAGCATCAATAGTTCCGCTTATTCTGATTGCTTCAGGTTCTTTTAATTTAAGCGCCTCGCCCTGCCTAACAACAATCTCTTGCAATCCTTCTGCTACTGTTACATTAATTTTGTTTTCCATTATTCCCCTACAGCCCTCCTTAGGCTGGAATTTATATGTAATTGTTTTTCTGCTCTGGTCATTGGTCTTGTTCCTACTAGGATTCCTCGGCTATCATAAAGTCCAATCATGTTACTTTCATCATCACGGTAACAATACACTCGCTCATTTACAATCGTACCGCCTTTTTGGATAGCGTCAATCAACCGCTTTGTTTCCTTAGCAACTGGCTTCATCTTTTCTTTGAGCGGTGCGCTTACAGTATCCAATTCCTTTTGTAAAGCATTGTAGCTCTTTGACTGTAAAAGAAATTGATTTTCAACCTCTTTTTGCTCGTCTTCGGTGAACGGACGTAGGAAGTCGTGAAGTTCTTCAACCCCGCAATTTTCAGCCTCTAAGGTCTGAATAACTGCGTTCGTGTCCTCCATTTCTGTGTCTGTGAATAATCTACTTTTCATATATAATTTAAAATTTGATTACGTTAGAATATCTGTTTTTGAATTTGACTTAATATTTTTTCTTTTGACTCTTTGCAGAAGAGCTTCTTAATCTCAAACCCGTAAGCCTTCCTGTCAATCTGCGCAGCTGCCAGAAGTGTAGAGCCACTACCAGCGCATGGATCAATAACAACATCGCCTTTATCAGTGAATATTTCTATTAGCTTCTGCAGTGTCTTAACCGGCTTCTGAGTAGGGTGAATCTTAACCGTATCCGTATCTTTTTTCCAGTCAAAACAATTGAAAATCATCTTTCCGTTATTGTTAAATTTTGGAAGTTTATCCCGGTAAAGAATTATCGCATACTCGCAATTTCCCACCACTTTCATATTTGCCTTTAAAACCTGGGCTGAGAAGTTTTTTCGGAAGACAAGATTTATGTAATGATTAAACCCGTATTTTGGAGCCTTTGCGATTAATTCAAATTGTTGTTCGAATTCACAGAATACAATCATACAAGGTGCTTTACCTGCTTCCTTTGGCTCTTTCATTAGCATGGTAGAGCAGAAATGAAGAAACTCCGTTATTCTAAAATCCTTGTCAGTATCGAAGAATTCTTTGTTGGCCTTGTCGCTTTCCCCGTTCTTTGAATCGCCGCCTTCGTACCAGGAGGGATTAGATCCGTATGCGTCCTTTCCAATATTATAAGGTATATCAGCAATGATAAGCTGTGCCTTTGGAATATTGTACCGCTTGTAATTCTGAAAGTGATCGTTATATAATTCTATGTTCATACTTCCCTGTTATTATACATTTCAATAAATGTCTTCTTATACCTACAATTGGCGTGATGATCAATATTACCTCTTTCGGTTTCTGCGTGGCACTCCAAGCATTCCAATTGTAGGTTGTCGGCTAAATACGCCACCTCTGCCCTGCCGTCGTTCTGGCATTTATTGACGCTGATGATATGAGAGCAGCTTAAACGCCTTCTGGTACTGCCACACGCCCAGCAATATTGTTTCCCCTCTTCTATCGCCTGATCGGTAAACTCTTTTTTACAAGTCCTAATACGAGCGTCAATGGTTGTCTTTTTTACTTGATCGCCTTCCGATGTTTTGAAGCTCATTTTATATTCCTGTATTGAGTATTCTGTTATTAACCTTCCTTTTCTTCCGGTGTATTGAATCACTTACCTTTTAAATATTACTGCTACTATACCTATTACTATTATTACCAACAACACAAGAGCTAACCCTATCCATAAAGGAGATAACACCCACCACCAAGACCAATCAATATATTTTGTCAGTTTTAGAACGATGAAAACGATTGTTAAAAGCCCCGTGAATCCTATTCCTGAACTTGATGAAGATGAATTTTTACTCATATATTTATTTTAGTTTAAGTTTTAAAATTTGCCCGGCGCTGGTAAAAATCCTCCCTTTACTGATAGATTTAACGCCGGGCTATTCCCCCAAAGGAATGTTTTTAATATTCCATGCACTCGTTAGGTAATGGTATTACAATTTCAATTTCTGTAGCAGCGAATATTCTGCATTGCTCTAAGTAGTTTTCAAATTCCCAAGTGTCAAGGTCGGTCGTGCTTCTCGCTGTTGTGTAAGCCTCGCCGGTGCTTTTAAATGCCTTATCATACTTTAAGAACTTTTGCTTTAACATTTCGTGCGCCTCGTCCGGAAGAAAGCCGGTGTACTCTGAAATCATTGCTATCACCACTCCCCAATAATATCTGTTTTGGTTTCCGCTTCTTACTTCCCTGTCTCGCTTAATTTCAATCTTGTAAACATTGTCAAGGCTTTTGAAGTAGTCGAATAACTTTTGTTTACTCTCCTTCTTTCTGAAATCGCAAAATATTATCATTGTTTAGTGCCTGTCTTTGTTTTCTGAGCTTATTAAAGAAGATATCAGCCTCTTCTGGTGTACTAGGGTACATTCTATGATCCCATAGATATTTTCTATGTTCATCATCGCCTCCCGCCTTTCCAGAATACCTTACCTTTATTCCGGGGTCTTCAAATCCGTATGGGGTGTTATCTTCCATATTTAAAAGGGCAGATCGTCACCTTCACTTTCTGTGGTTACATTCCCTTTCTTTGCAGAATCATCAATGTGTAGTGCTGCAAACTGATTAGAAGCCTTTATTTTTTCCTTTAAGAAATCAGGAAGAGATTGAAATTTTTCCTCATCCCACTCATCGAAAGAAAGAATAAAAGAAGGGTTAATTTGATCAGGGCAAGTTGTTCCTTTTGCAAGTGGAGATATTGCCGATATTCTTTCGTAGACTTTTGAGGGGTCTTTTTCGGATGGCTTGTGAATTAAATTAATCATACAAGGTTTTCCTATAAGAGCTGTTATGTCAAATTTCTTGGCTTCTTCTTCTGTGAAAGCCTTACCCCTCCAAGACTCTAGCTCTTTTCTTAGGTTTGCTTTTTCGTACATTGAAAGCGTGTACTCTTTTGAAACCGACAAAGGTTGTTCGCCTTTTTTCTCGTCAAATACTTTTAATTCAAATGGAAGTTCCCATGTAATTCTAACTTTATGGAGCATTTTTTCAACACCCATATAAAGCTCTTTTACTGTTCCAATTTCTACCATCGAGTAGCATCTTGCTACGTAATTTCCTGCTGGTACTAATTCTCTTGTTGTGCCTGTGTTTTCTGCTGTGATTGCCATGTTCGTCTTTGTTTAAATTGTCAATTATTAGTTTTTAAATTGTTTACTTTTTTCGTCTATTGCTTTCTGTAAATCTTCGGGTATTTTATCTCCGTAGATTGTTTTAAAGGCGGCTACGAGATTATCAAATGAATCTTTAACCTTTGCGTCCTTTATGTATTGTATGCGCTGTAGTGTGATGCTGTTGCTCATGATAAATTGCGTTGTTGAATTTGAAAGTATAAAGCGTCAA
>Ga0068859_100006022_pt1 | contig 12320 bp, 9 predicted proteins | sample KBSSwiS22_FD_66585 | JGI IMG/M metagenome (GOLD analysis project Ga0068859, IMG submission 66585) | Switchgrass rhizosphere microbial communities from Kellogg Biological Station, Michigan, USA - KBS Switchgrass S2-2 | ecosystem: Host-associated > Plants > Roots > Rhizosphere > Soil ... | reverse complement strand
TGCCTGTGCCACGTACCCGTCTCGACGGATCAGCCGCGCACCGTCGTCTCGATGCACCCGCATCGGGTTAGGTAAACCGATGGAGGCCAAGGCAAGAGGGAACGCTGCTCAACCAGTGTGCGGTACGTGTGTTGTCCTAGCCTCACGGTGATGTTTCGATGGAATGCTGGCCATCAGGCCAGGAATCCCCGATAGCGTGTGGTGACCGCCCCATGTCAGAGTTTGCCGTGTGGTGCCGCGTGGTGCCGAAAGGTGGTGGCGGTTGAGCGGGGGGCTGGATCAGGCGACGCCTGGTCGTTCGGCGATGGCGGAGTACCGGCGGCGCCGGGCGCTGTACGTCGCGGAACGGGAGGACCGCCGTGCCCGGGCAGCGATCACCGCCGGGTCGGCCGCGCTCGGCGCCGCGCTCGTCGTCGTCCTGATCGGGCTGGTCGCCCACGGCTCCGCCTCCGTCCTGGTGCGCGCGGCCTTCGCCACGGCTCTGTTCGTGCTCGCGGTCGCGGCCGCCCGGTTCTTCCGGATCCCCCCAGAGATCGAGTCCTGGCGGCGGGACGCGGCGGCCGAGCGGCGCACCGCGCGGGCGCTGGACCGGTTGAACCGCGCCGGCTACACCGTCCTGCACGACCGGTCGACGTCCGACACGGCCGGCAACATCGACCACCTGATCATCGGCGCCTCGGGCGTCTGGGTCGTCGAGACCGACGCGCACCGCGGCCCCGTCCGCTCCAGCGGAGCCGGCGTCTGGGCCGGCAAGGCGCCGCTGCGGGCCCGGCTCGGCCTGGTCGCCTGGACCGGCGAGCAGGTGAGCGCCGCGCTGCTCGCCGAGCTGCCCGAAGGCTGGCAGCTGCAGGCGCAGACCGTGCTCGCCTTCGCCCGCGCGGACGTCCCCGGCGGACTCGCGCTCGTCGAAGGTGTGCTGTTGCTGCCGGCAGGGGGCGTCGCCGAGTACGTGCTGTCCGCCGGTGTCGTGCTGCGCCCGCTCGACGTCGCGATGCTCGTCGACGTGGCCAGGCGCGTCCTGCCGGCCTACGAGGTCACCGGCCCGCCGCCCACCTGGTCCCCACTGGCCAAGCTGCGCAGCCTGCGCCGCCGCGAGCACCTTTAGCCGCGGCTTAGTAGGACTGGTAACCCGGGGGGACGCGGACGCCGGTGCCGTCGGGCTCCTCGTCGTCGCGGTAGCCGGTGACGTCGAAGGCCTCGTCGTACCCGTCCTCGAGGGCCTCCGCGTAGGCGTCGTCGTCGTGGGCGGGCTCCCAGCGGCCGTCGGCGAAGTCGTCGGGGCTCATGCCGGGCGGGTCCAGCTCGGCCGGGTCGAGGTCCTCGAGGGTCAGGTTGGTGTCGTCGACCTCGCCGTGCATCTTCGAGCCGTTCAGCACGACCGGGATCTCCAGGTCGCCGACGACGTGCTCGACGTAGAACGCCCGCTGGCCGATCAGCCAGAGCGCGAAGCCCGGGTCCAGCCGGGGCAGCAGGTCGGCGGCGACATCGGTCAGGCCGAGGGCCTCCTGCGTCGCGGGGACCTGGTCGGTGGCCTGCTTGTAGAGGATGCGAGTCGAGGTCTCGGCGAGCAGGCCCTTGGCGATCTCCACCGAGTCGGGTGAGGCGGACAGCAGGTCGGAGATCCGGTGGGCGACGATCGCGTTCGCGCAGCCCCACTGCCGGGCCAGCTTCTGCTGCGCGGACAGCCGCCGGACCAGGCCGGCGAAGCGCATCAGCCGCCAGCACTCGTCGTAGACCACATAGCGCTGCACGCCGTCCTGGCGCATCAGCGCGGCCTCCATCCAGCCCTGCGCGCACGTCATGATCAGGGCGATCATCTCGTCGGAGCCCTGGACCCGCTCCAGGTTCAGCACCGCGATCGGCTTGTCGAAGTCCAGCGGCGACGTCGTCGGGCCGTCGAACAGACCGCCCAGCGCGCCGTTCGTCAGCCGGCGCAGCGTCAGCGTCGCGTCCCGGGAGGCGTCGCGCAGCTCGACCGCGGTCATCGGCAGGCCGGCGCAGTCGTCCTCGCTCGGTTCCGTCATCGCGTCCAGGACCTGCGGCAACAGCGGGGTCGCCCAGCGGTCCGTCGTCGCGCCGGTGATCTGGCGGGAGACGACGTCGAGGGCGAGGTCGATCGCGGTGTGCTCCGCCGGCGCGAGCGGCATGCCCTTGGCCGTCTCGATCAGCGACGCGAGCAGCGACGAGCGGGCCCGCTTCACCTCGCGGGCCCAGTCGTGGTCGTGGATGCCGCGCGGGCGCGGCGGCGCGTCCAGCGGGTTCAACCGGGTCGACATGCCGGGGCCGATGTAGGTCGGCTCGCAGCCGAGCCGGCGGGCCAGCCTGGTGTACTCGCCCTTCGGGTCGCAGGGCACCGCGGCCTGGTAGCCGAACGCCGAGCCGCGCGAGATCAGCGTCTTCAGCAGCGACGACTTGCGGGAACCGACCGCGCCGAAGACGGCGAAGTTCGGGTTCTCGATGACCTGCTGGCGGTAGAGCTCGAAGACGTCGAACACGAACGAGTTGCCGGACCAGACGTGCCGGCCGATGAACATGCCCGGCGCGTCGAGACCCGAGTCGACGACGAACGGGTAGATCCCCGCGATCTGCGCCGTCGTCTCCATGTGGGCGGGAAGGCGCAGCTTGTGGTAGGTCTGGCCGCGGAACAGGCCGCGCAGCGGGGACGGCTGGGCGCCGCGGCGCCGGGCCGCGCTCGCCCGCCGGGCCGCCGCCCGCTCGGCCGCCTCCGCGGCCTTCTGGGCCCGACGGCCGCGCCCGGAGCCCTTGGCGGGCTGGGCGGCGCGGCGGCCGCGGCCCGCGGAGCCGTCCGGGTAGGTGGCGGCGTCGTAACCGGGGGCACGGGCCGGGGAGCGCGCCGGTGCGGCCACGACCGGCCGGCCGCCGAGCGCCGCGTCGTCCTGGCGGACGAGGGCGCCGTGGCCGTCCTCGCCCTGGCCGCCCGCCTCGACGGTGGCCGGATCGTCGCCCTCGTCGTATCGGTGGCTCTCGTCGTACTCGTCACCCAGGTCGTACTCGTGACCCTGACTGTAGCCGCCGTACCCGCCCTGGGCGTCTCGATAGGCGTCGTCCCAGGCGTCGTCCTGGCCCGGCGCGCCGGCGCCCGCCGGGCCCTCGATGGCCCACGGGCGGTCCGCGACCACGGGCAGGTTGGCGGCCGGCAGCGCGTCGCGCGACGGCTCCCCGCTCGTCTCCCCGTGGGCCGGCGGCCGGTCGCCGGGCTCGGGGCTCATGAGACGCCCACGGCGAGCGGCAGCGCGCCGACGTTGAAGCCCTGGTCCTGCTCGCCGACGAGGCGCACCATCTCCAGCCGGCTGCGGGAGGCCAGCGTCTCCGCCTCACCGCAGGCGTCCGCCAGGCTGTCCAGGTCGTCGGCGGAGACCGTCACGAAGCCGTGGAAGCGGAACGCGCCGAAGCCGGCGACCAGCTCCTGCTCGCGGCGCTCCACCTCGTCGGCCTCGGCGACGTCGCGCTGCGTCGTCACCTTGCCGACCTTGTCACGCATCTGCTGCTCCCCGAGGTGGGCCATCCGGCGGCGGTTGACCGCCTTCTCGGCCTTGCGGCCCGGCAGCGGCTCGACGACCAGCGAAACGCTGCGCCGGCAGGTCGTCTCCATCAGCAGCGGGGCGAGGAACGCGGCCGGCGACGGTACCCGGGGCCAGCCGTTGATCCAGTAGGTGGTGTGGAAGCCCGAGTCGGTGCGGTAGTGGTCCCAGGACGCGACCGCGCGGACCGGGCCGGCGACCGCCGGGTCGATCCCGGACGGCAGGCCCTTCAGACCGCCCGCGAGGTCGGTGGACGCGCCGCCGCGGGCGTCGATCGAGTCGACCGAGTACGGGTCGTACGTCGTGCGGATCACGGCGGCCAGGGCGCGTGGCGGCAGCCAGCCGACCGTGCTGATCGAGGCGCGGGCGAGCGCGGCCTCCATCGTGCGCAGCTCGCCGAGCAGCACCGCGCAGGCCGCCCGGTCGCCGCCGCCGGCCCGCTGGATGGCCCGGCGGGCGTCCTTGGCGCGCAGCTGGAACGACAGGAAAGTCTCGTGCCGCTGGGCCACCGGGCCGGCCGCGTCGATCACCTCCTGGTAGGCCTGCGCCGCCCACGAGTCGTCGTGGTGGCCGCGGACCCGCCAGTGCCGCTGTAGCTGGTCGCCTGAGTCCGGCAGCGTCCGCTCCAGCCACTGGATGCGGGCCAGCCGGCCGCCGCCGGCGGTCAGGCCGGCCAGCAGCTCACCCCAGGCGTCGACCCTGGCCTGCTGGTCGCCCGACTCCAGCAGCGCGAACTGGCTGCCCTGGACCTGCAGGACGGCCGTGTAGGTCTGCTTGCCGGCGTCCTTGACGACGGCCACGTAGCGGCCGTTGCCGACCGGGACGGACAGCATGACGAGGTTCGCCAGCGGACCGGGCAGCACGGTCCTGGTGATCTGGTCCTCGTCCGGGCCCAGCCGGAACACGCCCCCGCGGAACAACGTCTCGCCCGTCACCTTCTGCATCGTGTAGCCGAACAGAATCGGCACCCACTGGTCGAGATTACGATCCTCGACCCGGACGAACGCCACAAAACCGAGGGCCACCGCCACCAGCAGCCAGGCGGGCGCCAGCAGCAGCGGGGAGCGCAGCGCGCCGATGACGCAGACCATCACCCCGACCAGCAGGCCGAGCTGCGGCCAGCGCAGGCCGAGCAGGATGCCGCCGCGCTCCAGCGGGCCGAACCGATAGCTGCGTTCCGCGACCATGTCCCCTATTCCAACGCAGTACTAGGCGAGTGCCGCCGGAAGTCCAACGCTGTGCGCGAACAACCGGTTGCCGGGCGGCTCGGGACCAGTGGACCCCGCCACTGGCTGACGGAGCCGGGCCTCGGGCCGGCGGGTCCGTCGCCGCTGGGCCCGTCAGCCGCCGCCATGGGTGCCGCCGGGGACCCGTGGCCGCGTCGGCGACGGCACCGGCGGGCGCGCGGCCGGCGTCGCGCGGGTTGTCGGCGCGGCCACCGGTCGGGCGGCCGAAGTGTGAGACGTGCCGGGGGCTGGGGCGGTTGCGCGCGTGGCGCCGAGGCGCGCCGGCACCCGGGGCGCCGCGGCGCGCGCGGGAATGGCCGCCCGGCCGCGCACGGCGCTGGTGCCCGCGCCCACCGACCCGCTGCCGATCGAGCCGGCGCCGGCCGTGCCGCCGCCCGCGCTCGCCGCGATCGCCGGCCGGCCGACCCGCGGGCGCCCGCCACCGGCGCCGGGGCGCGCCGCGCCCGGACGGACGGTGCCGGGGCGCCCGGCCCGGACCGTCGGGCGGCCCGAGCCGACAGCGGCCGGCGCGCCGGCCGGGATGGCGTCGCCGAGCACCCCGCGGTTGCGGGTCTGCAGCCGGGCGCCGATGCCGCGGAACGTGTCCCGGGAGGTGGAGCCGAGCAGCGCGCCCGCGCCCTGCCCGAAGGACGCGGCGCTGCGCCGGCCCGCGCTGCCGACCGCGCGCATCAGGTGCACGTCGGCGAAACCGAACAACTGCACGAGCAGGAACGGCGAGAACACCGCGGCGATCATCACGACGACGCCGCTGAGAATCGTCAGGGTCTGGTCGGTGGCCGAGCCGGTGTTGTCGCTGGCCATCCCGGCGCCCAGCGAGAAGATGGCGTAGATCACCGGCTTCGCGAAGATCAGCGCGATCAGGAACTCGGTGGCCCGCTTCATCCAGGCGCTCGTGGACATCGACGGCTGGCCCGCGAGGTAGATCGGGATGAACACGGCCACCGCGATGATTGCGACCTTACGGATGTAAAGCACCACGAACAGCGCGAACGAGAACAGCGCGACCAGCAGCGACAGCACCATGTCCAGCGCGAAGTTTCCCTGTTGCGGCAGGGCCCTCAGTTGCCCGACAAGGCTCGCGCCGAGGGGCTGTCCGTCACCGAATGCGTCCGCCATGCCGTCGGAGGCGGTCAGCACCATCTGCAGCAGCGTCAACGCGACGAACGAGCCCAGGATCGCCGTCCCGGTCGCCGCGAGCGCGCGGGCGAAGATATGCGGGTCGCCGCGCACGGCCCCCACGATGCAGGCGCACAGGAACAGCCCGGTGACAACCAGCACCGCGATGCCGAACGCGATGTTGTAGTTCTTCACCACGTAGTCGGCCCGCAGGTCAACGGCCGTCTTCTGCGCCGCGAAGCTGAACACCGACGACGAAAGATCGGCCGCCATGTTACAGAACGCAGTGCCGATAGAACTCAGAAAAGAATCGGCCGTGCCAGAAACTGCGCCGGTAATGGCATCTTTGACGCCAGAGAAAGGGTTAATTCCGATCGCCAGGACCAGGGGCTCTGAACTCACGACGCGGCTCCGACGAAGATGAAACGGTTGAAAGACTCAGAGCTTCTCTCGGTAATGTCCGGACCGAATCCGCCGTCTCCGGCGTCCTGTATCCGCCAATCCCCTGAATACCACTGCACTTTGCAGGAGTCGGTGCCCCAGCCGGCACGCGGCGCCTTGTTGACGTCGGTGCTGTCATACACGCCAAAGCTGCTAATTCCCCATATAGTGATACTGGCGGCTTGGGTGGTATAAGACTGGACGGTATATCCTGCAACTCGAATATCGAAATTAACCTGTGGAGACAGGGCGGAGTTGACCCCGTAGTCGGTTGAGTTCTTTGAGTCTGCGGCGATCACCTGATCGGAGAGCTTCTTGGCGGATTGGGGAACCGCGATCGAATTAAATATTTTTGCTATTCGGCTTGGTTCGCGGTTGCGGACGTCGCTGTAGGCCGAGACGTAGTTGCCGCAGGCGCTGATGGCGCCGGGTTCGGTGTGCGGATAGCCGACCGGGATGCCGAACTGGTTGACGCGGCTCGGCGCGCCTGGCAGGGAGCCGGTTGGGGCGGCGGTATTGTCGGCGCCGACAGAGGTCGCGGAGGGTATCACGGTGACTACGGTCGCAGCCGGCGACGGCTGGGAGGTGGTGGCAGACGTAGCGCCCGGGCCGCCGGCGTCGTTGCCGGACGAACCGCCGCCGGAGGTGTGCTGGCCGATGACTACGCCCGCGGAGCCCGCGGCGGCCGCGGTGACGATGCACGTCCCGGCGAGTACCGCGCCCAGCCGCCTGGTCGCGAGCTCCGTGAGGCTGGCCAACCCGCACTCCCCTTCCCTGCTGACCGGGACATCATCCCAAGACCGGCCCGCCGGTACCTGGAGAACATCTCAGGAAGATGCGGAAGGTTCGTCATGGACCACGCCGGGGGCGTCCACCAGCTGGACGACGGCCGGTGGGCGCATGCCGCCTGTGTTGTCGGCCTTCGGGACTCCGGACGAGGCACTGCTGCCGGTGGCGAGGAAGAAGTTGACGAAGGCGGCGGCGGCGCCGACGAGGAATGCCAGCCCGAAGCCGGCGAGCACGCCGCTCTTGCCCATGGAGGACGCCCGGTCCAGGCCCATGCGCTCGCCGAGCGCCCAGGCGATGCCGCCGAGCAGCACGGCCGCGACGGCGGCGATGATGGCATAGGCGGCCAGGCCGTTGACCAGGTCTTTCAGCGCGTTGATTCCAGGAGCTTTGGACTCGTCTGGGTTGACCTTGACGGTCGCGAGCAGCACTGTCGTCCGCGCGGACGCGGCGTCGACGATCATTGTGTTCCTTCCCGCGGGCACGTGCTCTACTACACGGGCCCCGCCACGGCCCCGGGACCGCGAGTCTGGCGAATCATACGACGGGCGTCCGCAGCGTTTTTGGAGTGCTCCCGCTGTGTCCTGAGTGGCCAGGTGCGGGCCTGGTCGCGTCGTGGGCCGTCGCCCGTGCCTTGACTGTTTCTTCGGCGGCGAGCCGAACCAGGGCCTCCACTACGGCGACGCCAAGTCGTAGATACGACCGGCGGGTACTGGCGCGCAGTCGCGGGATCCGTATAGGCGCACGCTTGCTCGGGTCGAGCCGGCTTTCATACGGAATTCCCACGATGGAGTCGACGTGGCGCGCGAGCCGCCCGGCGGCCGCCCGCGTGCGCGGTGACCAGCGGCCGCGGCGCGGCGAGACGACCGCGACGATCACGGGTGGCCGCCGGCCGTCCCGGTCGACGGGCAGCAGCGGGGCTGCCGGGTCGCGCAGCGCGGCGGCCGTGCGGTCCAGGTCGGCGGGAGCGGCGAGGCTCACGACGATGATCAGGTCGGCCGACCGCAGCGCCGTCGGGGTGAGCGGGGCCGCGACCGGGGCGTCCATCAGCATCAGCGGGTAGGCCCGGGTCAGCTGGCCGAGCGCCGTGCGCAGCGCTCCGGGGGTGACCGTGTCGTCCGCGGGAACCACCGTCGCCCCCGCGCCGTCGGACGTCTCGCCGCGGCGCAGCGGCACTACGTCGAGCGCGGGCCCGGCGCCGCCCGGGGAGCCGAGCAGCGCGCGCAGGGCCGTCGGCGTGCCGCCCCGGCGGCGGGCCACGTCGGCGACGGTGACGTCGCCGGGCAGCCCGACCCGAGGGCTCAGCGGGTCGCCGCGCGGCTCGTCCGGCTTCTCGTCCGGCCAGGCGGGCGGGCAGAGGTCCACGCCGAGCACCGACTCAGCCCGGGCGCCCGCGAGCACCAGCCCGAGGATGCCGACCAGCGTCGTCGTCCCGGAGTACGGGAACGCCGAGGTGATCCCGACCCGCCAGGAGCCCGGCAGGTCGACGGCGGCGCGGTCCGGCAGCGACTCCCGCAGTGGGATCTCGTCCCAGTCGCCGAAGTCGTCATCCCAGTCGCCGCCCGGCGGCGTGAACCGCCGGGCGACGGCGGCGCCGGCAGGCACGGCGGGCAGGGCCGGATTCGCGGGCTCGGCCGCTCGGGGAGCGTCTCCTTCGGGGTGCGGGGTCCAGGCGTCGTGCTCGGCGCCGTCGTGGCCCGTGTCACTGCCGCTTGTGTCACCGAAGTGCTCGTCGCTGGGACCCGAGCCGCTGGGACCCGAGCCGCTGAGACTCGAGTCGGCGTGGGAGCCCCCGCGGTCCGCGTCGGCGAGTTGGGGCTCCAGGGCCGGGGTGGCCGCGGCCCGGGCGCGGGGCGGCGGGATCGTCCACGGGTTGGCGGCGGCCGGCGCGGCGGGCTGGCTGCGTGCCGTCGCGGCCGGATCGGCCGGGGGCGGGGTGACGGACGGGCGGGTCGGCGGCGTCGTGCCCGCCGCGGGCCACTGCGCCGGGCGGCTGGATGGCGGCAGCACTGAGGGCGGGGCGGCCTGCGGCCGGGCCGGCGGCCGCAGGCCGATGGGTGGCGTCGACGGTTCGTCGTCCGCCTCGCCGCCGGGGGCCGTGGCGTGCGGCGTCGCCGGAAGCCAACCGCTCGACCGCTGGTCGCGTGGCGTGGCGGGACCCTGCGGGGAAGCCGGGCCCGTGGCGCGTCCCGGCGGGCCGGGTGCCGCGCCGGGCGCGGGCGGTCCCTGCTGGGCGGACTGTTGGAGCGGCCGGGTCGGGCCGTCGACGTGGATCGACGTGTCGTGGTCGGTCGCCGGTTGCGGGCCTGGCGGCTCCAGGCCTGCCGGCCCGTGGGCCTCCGTCCGCAGCGCCGCGGCTGGCCCGGAGCGGCCGTCGTCTGCCTCCCGCGCCGGGCCCGCTCGGCCGGCGGCACCGGCCCGACTCGCGGCACCGGTCGGGCCGGCGGCACCGATCGGGCCAGCCGAAGCGCGGGCGCGGGCCGGGTCGGCCGGCGGCCGGACGGCGACGTGCGGACGCGCGGTACGAGCCGGGGGCATCGGCACGGTCGGGCGGTCGTCGACGTGGGCCGGGCGGCTGAGGTCGGCCACGCGGACGTCGTGAGCTGGGCGGTCGTCCTGAGCCGGGCGGTCGTCGAGGTGGAAGACCTCGTCACTCTCGGGCGTGACGCGCGGCGTGGTGTCGCCCCGGCGGCGGTGACGGCGCCGGCCGCGGCCCGCGCGGGCGTCCTCGTCCCGGTCGGGACGGGCGTCCGTGTCCTCCTCGCCGGCGAGTGACCCGGCCGCGGACAGCTGGGCACCGATGAGCGATACCGGTCGCGCGTCGCCTTCTTCGCCGTACGGTGTCGGTGGCACATTGCTCACGTGCCGTCGCCCTCCTGGCTGGTTCAGGCCGTTTGGCTCCAGTTGGGATTACTTACCGTCACTTGCGGCGGGTCGCCACCAGATTCGGATAACCCGGGACGTAGAAGTATGACAAGCTCCCACAGAGCCTAACCATGGTTACCTAGGGTGGTACACCGTCCGTCACCATCATTGGGCCGCGACTGCGTGGTTGTGTCCCGAATGCCAAGGTGTCGTGCTTCCTGGGGTGCCATCGGCGCGGGGTGGGACGCGCGGTGGATCCACCGCGGCGATCCACGTGGAATGTGCGACCGACTGACCCGGGCGAAAGGGGCAGCCGCCATGCAGGAGGGTGTCCCGACGGCACCCGAGGGAGCCTCCGCCGGCCAGCCTCCCCAGCGTCTCGAGTCCTCCCGGCGAGTCGCACCGGCCGGCAGGTACGACCCGCCGGCGCGCGATGACGACGACGACGTGCTGACCGTGGACGAGCTCGTCGCCTGGCTTCGCCTCTCCGAGAGCACCGTGCTGCGGCTACTGTCCGAACGCGCCATCCCGGCCCGCAAGGTCGGGCACCAGTGGCGGGTCCGCCGCGGCCGGGTGCGGGACTGGCTGGACGGCCGGGAGTGAGGCAAGGCCCGGCCACTGCCCAGGACTCGGCGGCGCCGCCCGCCGCCGCCGCGCCTGCCCGCCCGGCGGAGCCCAGCCCGGCCGAGCCCAGCCCGGCCAGGCAGCGGACGGCTGGGCGGTGGGAAACCGGGCTGCGGAAAACCGCCCTGACCGCCGTGCTTCTCGTCACGTTCGCCGCCGCGGGCTGCTCGGCGGTGCGCGATTCGGCCGAGCGCGCGGCCGCCTCGGCGACCCCGCCGGCGACCACCGGGCCGCCGCCGGGGGCGAGCCAGGCGCCCGGCCCGCCGCTGTCGACCGCGTCGGCGCCGGCGGGCGCCAGCACGCCCCCCGACGGGTCAGACCCGGCCGCGGTCGCCACCTACTGCTTCGCCCGCTGGCAGTCGTTCGACGCGCGCACCGACGCGGACCTCGGCGCCGGCGTCCAGCGCGCCGTCGCCGACCACTGCTTCACCCCCGACTTCCTCGCCCAGCTGACGAGCGCCACCGGCACTGGCGCCACCACGGCGTCGCCGGGTGCCGGCGACGGCGAGGCCTGGAACGACCTGCGCTCGGCCGGTGCCCGCTCGACCGTGACGGTGCTCGCCGCCACCGCACTCGGCGACACCGCCACCACCGGCCGGGTCGTCTACCTGCTCAACGCCCGGACGGACTACTCGACCAACAACTCCACGCCGGCGCAGTCCGTCTCCACTCCGACGGTGACGCTGCTGCGCGACACCACCGGCCGCTGGCAGATCGCCGGGGCCGATCTGTCCGGCAGCGCCGGAGACGCACCCGGGCGCTAGGGGAGGGCGAGGCGGGGATGGCACGGGGGAGGCTCGGCGGCCGACGCTGGATGCTGTGGCTCGGCGCCGGCGGCGTGGCGGCCGTCGGCGGGATGATGTTGTTCATCTGCCTGGTCGTAGTGCTGATCGCCGGGCCGTTCCTCGGGGGGGACGACGGTGCGCCCCGCACCATCGTCAACGCCAAGGGCATCCCACCGGAGTTCCTCGGCCTGATCGTGTCGGCCGCGAATGACGCGGGCTGCGCCGAGGTGACGCCGGCGCTGCTCGCGGCCCAGCTGTACCAGGAGTCCGGCTTCAATCCGCGTGCGTCATCGCCGGTCGGCGCGATGGGCATCGCGCAGTTCATGCCGGCCACCTGGGCCGCGCACGGCGGGGGCGGCGACGTCTGGAACCCGACGGACGCGATCCCGGCCGCCGCCCGGTACGACTGCGCGGTCGCCGCGTCGGTGGCCGCGGTGCCCGGCTCCGGCCAGGAGAAGATGCTCGCCGCCTACAACGCGGGCCCGGGCGCGGTGCTGGCGTTCTCCGGCATCCCGCCGTTCCCGGAGACGCGCAACTACGTGCGCACCATCCTGGCGAAGGCGCGCGAGTACGGCGACGCGCTCACCGCCGGGGCGACGGTGCCGCCCGAGGCCGTGGCGCCGGTGGTGGCCTTCATGCGCTCACAGGTCGGCAAGGCCTACGTCTGGGGCGCTACCGGGCCGGACGCGTGGGACTGCTCGTCGCTGGTCCAGGCCGCCTACCGGACGATCGGCGTCCAGCTCCCCCGGGTGACCACCGACCAGCTCGCCGCCGGCCCCCGCGTCTCCGGCGCAGACCTCCAGCCCGGCGACCTGCTGTTCATCGCCGGCAGCGACGGCACGGTCGCCGCCCCCGGCCACGTCGGCATGTACATCGGCGACGGCGTGGTGATCGCCGCGAAGGGCGCCCGCTGG
>Ga0068859_100006019_pt1 | contig 12321 bp, 7 predicted proteins | sample KBSSwiS22_FD_66585 | JGI IMG/M metagenome (GOLD analysis project Ga0068859, IMG submission 66585) | Switchgrass rhizosphere microbial communities from Kellogg Biological Station, Michigan, USA - KBS Switchgrass S2-2 | ecosystem: Host-associated > Plants > Roots > Rhizosphere > Soil ... | reverse complement strand
GGCATACAGTAAGGCCGTCAATCCCCCGAAGGGATGGTATTGCACGCGAGGCTCGTCCGAAAAATGGGTCGGCCAGTCGTAAGACAAGGTTCGCGGCTTGACGTCGGCGCCTTTGGAAAGAAGCAACCTCACCATCTCGCCCGCATTTTTGTCGGCTGCCGCGGCGTACATCAGCGGCGTTTCGTTGTGCTCCCTCTCCACCGTGTTGACGTTCGCGCCGGCGTTGATCAACATCTGAACGATCGGCAATTCGCCCGTCTTGATCGCCAGCATCAACGCGGTCTCACCGTCCACATTGGCGGCTTCCACGCCTGCGCCCGCATCAAGCAGTGTTTTCACCATTCGGGCATCGGTGACCTTGACCGCTTCGGCCAACGGTGTGGCGCCGAATTCATTGGTGACGTCGGCTTTCGCTTTCTTCGCGATGAGAGCATCAAGCAGTTCGTAGTCAACTTTGAAGACCGCCCAGTGGATTGGACGTGTTCCGTCGGGCTGAGCTTCGTTCACGTCCGCACCAGCACGAATACTTTCGAGCGCAGCTTTGCGATCACCCTTTTGGATGAGAGTAGCAAGAGAACCCGGGCGAGTCTGCGCCGCGAGAAAGGAGGCCGTCATCACGCAACAGGCGGCGAAGATGAAACGTTTCACTCGTGTCTCCTTTCAATTAGCATCGGGCCCACTTAAATGACCGCCGGGTCCAGCTTGTTATGGTGAGCAAACATACCCTTGGCCACGTCGTAGAGGAATTTTTGCGGATCCTTCCACGTTCGAAACAATCCGTTAAGAACCCCCGCCTCCAACATCTCCTTCGGACCGTCCCCCTGAAGCGTCCGCTTCCATATGCGGCTGCGAACCTCTTCCATCATCTCGCGCTCTTCCTTGAATTCGGCACGGCTCATGACGGGACCAGCCGCGGGCACGATCAGAGTTTGTTCATTGCTGAGCTTGAGGATTGTATCCATCGCGTCGACGCGGCCGCCGATCCAGGCGCCGGTTAAATAATCCAGAGCTGGGTCGCGAAGCGGAGAGGCAACGTCGCCGACGGCCAGAACATTCGAAGTCTTGAAAAAGACATAGATGTCACCGTCGGTATGGGCCAGAGGCAGATGGCCGTACTCGATCACCTCCGGGTTGTTTGCCGTCCCTACTTGCAAAGTGCCGGTGGTGCGAAAGATTTCCGTGGGCTGGGCGGCTTTGGGGCGAGCCCGTTCATAGCGGTTCTCGTCAGGAAGCCAGTAGTCCGTTGACATCCACTGTCGCGTGTGCACGTGGGCGATGATTCTGGCTCCAGCAGCAGCGAACACCTCGTTATTGCCCGTATGATCGATGTGATAGTGGGTGTTAAAGAGTATTTCTGGCTTCGCATTGCCAGCGAAAGTTTTGATAGTGGCCTGGAGTTGGTCGCGGGAATTCGGAGCGCCGCAATCCACGAACACGAGCGTGTCGCTGGGAACCGCCCTGCAACACACCACGTTATTACCGCCGACGTTAATCACGTTCAGTCTGCCCGTCAAATTGCGAATCGTGCCCGGGGCCTGCGCGTGGAGCGCGCGGGACTGCGCCGACAAGGCGAGCGCCCCCGCCACAGCACCCCTAAGGAAGTCTCTTCTCTCCACTCCGTCGCCCCTTATTCCCCTGCTAAATCTCCGAAATCGTTCCTTTGCTGTCCCCAAACTTCGCCTGCGGCGCTCCAGCCTTCTCCAGCAATGTCAGATGGAGATTCGCGATTGGTGTTCTCTCCGGCAGCACCACATGCTGTCCGCCGAGCTTCATTTTGCCGTTCCCGCCACCAACGACGACACTCGGCACGGGGTAGTTGTCGTGACGATCGCTGTTGCTCATGTTCGAGCCGAACAGGAAGATCGAGTGATCGAGCAATGTTCCCTGCCCGTCCGGCGTCCCGGCCATCTTCGTGAGAAACTCCGCAAACTTCTGCACGTGCCAGGTCTGAATGATCACCAGCTTGTTGAGCCTGTTCAGATCGTCCGCATGGTGCGACATTGGGTGGAACCCATCAGAGATTCCGAGGTGTGTGTAAGCGCGTTGCGAGCCTTCCGCCGCCATGACAAAAGCAACGACTCGGGTCAGATCGGCCTGGTATGCCAGTGCGATCAGATCGAACATCAACTTGACCTGCTCTCCAAAGTCGTCCTGTTCTCCGACCGGAGCATCGGGAATCTTAAGCGCCGACATGTCCTTTGCCGCCGCAACCTGCGCGCGCCGTTCGATCTCGCGAACGCTCTCGAGATATCCCTCAAGTGCGGCGCGGTCGCCGCTGCCGAGACGACCTTGCAGCCTTTTGGTGTCATCGAGAATCAGGTCGAGAATGCTGTCGGTCTGCTTGCCGATCGCTGCGCGCTCCTGCGGGTTATCGCCTTCGCCGAACAGCTGCAGAAAGACCTTGCGCGGATTGGTTTCCATCGGCAGCGGTGAGTCCGCGTCGCGGAAAGACAACGTCGTATAGATGCTGTTATTACCCGCCGACTGTTGAACGATGGTTTCCGACGACACTTCCATTGACGGCAACGGCGTGTCCTGACTGATGACCTTCGAAATCATCTGATCGAGAGTCACGGCCATATGTGCCTTGCTGCGGCCCGTGTCCGGACGCGTGCAGCTAAGCCACGTTGAGGGCGTGAAGCTGTGAACGGAGCCGGACGTGGATGCGTTCTCGAGATTTCCGAGAGACGACACGTACTTCTTGTAGGGTTCGAGCGACGAAAGAATCGGACTGAGTTTGAAATCGGCGCCTGAGCCGCTGGATGTCCATTTATCCATAGCCGCGCCGTGCGACGTGTTGAACATGACCGCGCCATGGGCCAGGTAAAAGAAGCCCATTCGCAGCTTTGGAGCAGCAGCAGTTTGCGCGAGAGCCGTGGCAGCGGGAACCATGGCGTCGAGAAAGGGTAGGCCCAACGCCACACCGGCGGCCTTGAGTACTGTTCTTCGCGGGATATGCTTCTTTGTAATGAACATGTCACTCTTCCTTGCAGCACCGCGGAGCAGTGCGAGGAGGGTAGCCAGGGGTAAGCGCGAAGCGCGCAACCCCTGGTGTAGTGCTCTATATTCTCCTCGCACCCCTCTGGGGTGCGGGAACTCTTGAGCCTTGAACCAGGCGTGTCGCGCTTCGCGCTCCACACCTGGCTACCCTCCTTGCACCGCTCCGCGGTGCTGCCTCAACTATATTTCCACCACTCCGCGGCGCCGTCATTCCCCACCCTGCTTTCGGAACGCGTCGCTATTGACGATTCCCAAGACGATCGAAGACAACTTGTAGTTCTCTTTCTCGGCTGCGCGGACAATCGCACGAACCTGCGGCATGTCGAAATACTCCAGCTGCCGGTTGACCGCATACATCATCAACCGTTCCGTCACCGCGTTGACGAACATCGCAGGGCGATCGACGATTTGCGCGCGAAGCTCCACGACGCCATTGATGGCTAATCCATTCGGCAGCACCGTACTTGCATCAATCGGCGCCTTCGCCTGCGCGTCGATCGTCCGCCAAACCCCGATCGCATCGAAATTCTCAAGCGGCAACCCCATGGGATCGATCACGCCATGGCACATCTTGCAACTCTGCTTCTCCCGATGCTGTTCGAGCCGCTCCCGCACCGTCTTCGGCTGCTCGCCAGCTTTCTGGGAAAGATCGGTCGCGGTGTCCGGAGGAGGCGGCGTCGGAGGCGTGCCCAGCAGCTTGTCCATCACCCATGCTCCGCGCACCACCGGAGACGTGCGGTCGGCATAAGAGGTCCGCATCAGCACGGCCGCCTTGCCCAGAAGCCCGAAGCGTTCTTTATTGGTGAGTGTGATCCGGCGGAACTGCGGGCCGTTGACACCCGGAATCCCGTAATGCCTGGCCAGGCGATCGTTCAGAAACGTATGGTCGGCTGTGATGAGATCCACCACGCTGCGGTCGTCCAGCAGAATGCTGCTCACAAAAGCTTCCGCCTCGATCGAAAAATCCCGGCGCAATTGATCGTTGAATGCGGGAAACAACATGGGATCCGGCTTCACGGTGTCCAGGCTGTCGAGACTCAGCCACTTCATCGCAAAATTGGTGACGAGACTGGACGCCTTGGGATCCGCCAGCATGCGGCGCACCTGTTTTTCCATTTCACCCGGTTTGGTCAAGCCGCGGGACTCTGCAAGGGCCAGCAGTTCCTGATCGGGCCCGGTGTTCCACAGGAAGAACGAAAGCCGCGAGGCCAATTCAAGATCGGTGAGTGCCGGGGCGCCTTCAAGGCTCCGATAGAGGAAATTAGGACTGGCCAGTACCGCCGCCAGCACTTGCTCGATTCCCTGATCAAAGGTTCCCCCGCCTTTCCGCGCGGCTTCATAGAACTGCAGAAGACGCGTCACTTCGTCTGCGGCGACTGGCCGGCGGAACGCGCGATGCGCGAGGTTCTCTGTAATCTGACTTGCGCAGGGCGACTCTCCCGTTGCATTCGGATCGCAAACGAAAATGAGATCACGGCTGAGCGTTCTGGAAACACCTTTGGGGTTGAACGGTCCAGCAATTACAACGCCGTCAACCAGGCGGTTCCTCCTTCCCGGCGGAGCGCACGAGCAGGACAGAGTCAGGATGTCGAAGAAGGGGTCCGCGACATTATGCGGAGACTCCACGTGCGAGCGGTCGACGAAGGCTACTACGACGTCGCGCGTACCGGCTGCCACCTGAACGGGAACCTTCGAGAAGCGCTCCATGATTTGAGCGCGACCTTTCGGTCCCTTGGCATGAAGCGGCCAATCCTCTGGACCGCCGATCGTCTGGCGGAACATGGTCTTGCCATCCACCATAATGACCAGCGTGCTCTGATTCTCGAGCGTGGACGCGTATATCCCGATTAAGAGGTCGTTGATGGTGAAGCGATACTCGCCGTCGCTTGGAAAGTTGTGCTTGAAACTGATGCCGCCGCGAGTACCCAACGGGAGAGGCACATCGGGATTTGAATTGGCGGCGATGGTGTACTTCGTACTCGCCACAGCAGGATTTGGACTTCCGACTGCGAGCTTCGCGACTTGCCGTCCAGCGGCAACATACTGGCTCACGAATGCGGGAGACACTGTCAAGGCCGCCGCAATGTTGTCGAATCCGTCGAGCTGTCCGTCCTGAGGCAACACGTCCGTCGCTTTCAATTCCACGCCCACCAGAGCCTTGACCGATGCCACGTACTCCGTGCGGTTCAGTCGCTGGATCGGAACGTGTCCGGCACGAAGTCCCTTCGCCTGGATGTCGAGCGTGTTCTCCAACCAGCCGACAAAGGCGTCCACATCCTTTTGTGCAGGCTGCGGACTGCCGGGCGGCGGCATTTGATGTCCGCGCAACTTGCGCAGCGCTTTTTCCCAGATCTCTGCGTTATCCGCTGCGGCCTGGAGATTCAAGCCATCCAGCGCAAGACCACCGGTTTTCGTGCGGGTGTTGTGACAGGTGATGCAGTAGGTATCCAACATCTGTTGATGTTGATTTGTCTGCACCGCGGCTCTGGTTTGCAGAAACGCCGGAGAGGCGATCAAAGCCAGAACAGCACTTATATAGAGGAGGCGCTTCATGGCTTGGGTGCGATACCCTCGGTGATCTCCATCTTGGTTCCCCATGGGTCGGCGATGAACGCAACCCGCATGCCGGTCACGAAGTTGCTCGGGGTCAGCCCTTGCGTGATAGTGACGCCTTCGGCCTCCATCCGCTTGAGGAAGTCCGGCAGATTCTTCACCTCGAATCCGACGTGATCCAGTGAACGTCCCGCAGTAGGCTCGAGCTTTGTCTCACTCTTTGTCACCGCCAGACTCACACCGGGCACATCGACGCAATCGCTTCCATCGAAGCCCGCAGCACACTTCCCCGGAACGCCGCCCAGGACCTTTGCATACCAGGCCTGCATGGCCGGAACGTCCGGCGGATAAAGATGAATGTGATGGATCTTCACGGGCACCTGGAGTGTCGGGTCGCCCCAGAATTCCAGGCGAATTCCGTCGGGGCCAAGAATGTAGCCGTGTGTCGGCTTATCCTCTTCAATCTTGTATCCCGCAGCCTGCCATTTAGCCTTCGCCGCCGGCAGATCCTTCCACACAAAGCCGAGGTGATTCACGATCGATCCGACCGTGCCTCCGCTGGTCTGGGCTCCCCCGCGAAGCAGGATGAAGACGCCAGGAAACTGGATCATCTGCAGCCTCTGATTCGCCATCGCGACACCGCCCATCGTTTCCCAGAACTTCTGCTGGGTGGGAAGGTCGCTGACATAAAGATGGATGTGCCCGGCGCTGACTCCGGCAGCGTTCGGTGCGGCGAGCTGGGCCGCCGCGGGCATCGAAAAAGCCAGGGCCAAAAGGAGGACGGACGCGATAGTAGATTTCATCGCAGACACTGTACCCGGAATCGCGAGGAAAAAGGAAGGTTATGACCGCCAGGCTCACACCAAACGCCTGGGAACATCGCGTGAATCCTATGGTCCGCGCGAGAGGCCTGTAATGTTACTCGGCCGCCGATAACGCAGGCAGACTCTTTCCTCCATCAGCACCTTCCGTATAGCGCCGCAACTGCGCGAGATGTACAATCCGCGCCTCCGTTGCACGCACACGCACGCAATTTCACAGGACAGCAACCTGGACCTTGAAATGTAAGAAAGGTAGAGTCCATGAAACCTTCAGCAAGAATATTGTTTCTCGCGTCTACCGCGGCGTTGGTCGCAATCGCCAGTTTGACGGCTCTTGGAGAAACCGACACAAGGTCTCTTCTGCCGAATCTGTATCCATTCTCGAATCCATCAGGACAGCTGAAAACGCTCGGCGCATCGGGCGCCCTCGACTTGAGCAATCCATTTTTTCAGAGCCTGGGGACTAACGGCCGGAGTTGCGGCTCCTGCCATTTGCCGGATCAGGGCTGGAGCATTTCTGCCAGTAAAGTCCAGGACCGGTTTGATGCCACTTCCGGGCAGGATCCGATCTTTCGAACGAACGATGGCTCGAACTGCGACATGGGGATCGACACCTCGACCTTAGGGGGAAGGCAAAACGCATACAGCCTGCTGACCAGTCGAGGACTGATTCGCGTGGCCATCGACGTCCCGGATACCGCAGAGTTCGACATTGTGTCGGTTAAAAATCCATATGGCTGCAACAGCAAGTCCACGCCGTCGATGTACCGCCGCCCGTTACCGTCCGCAAACCTTCGCGCACTGAGCACACTGATGTGGGACGGACGGGAGTCGTTTGCTCCGCCAACCCAACCCATAACCTTTGCCACGAATCCGGGCGATCTGCGACTGGATCTTCAGCATCAGTCTGTTTCGGCAACGCTGGGTCATGCTCAGGCTGATACAGCGCCCACGGCGGCTCAACAGCGAGACATTGTCGATTTCGAAATGGCATTGTCCACAGCGCAGGCAATGGACAATGATGCCGGCGATCTCGGAACGCTGGGCGCGACCGGCGGCCCCGTTTCGCTATCGCAGCAACAGTTCTACGTGGGGATCAATGATTCGCTCGGGGGTAATCCGACAGGTGCCACCTTCACACCCATCGTCTTTTCGTTGTTCGGGCAATGGTCTGATTTGCGCGATAGCGCACCGGCTGCAGCAGCCAAGCGCGCGATTGCGCGTGGCGAAGCTCTGTTCAATTCCAGAACGATCAATATTACGGGTGTCGGTGGTCTTAACGATGATCTCAATGCTGTCAGCATCGCGGGAACATGTGGAACGTGTCACGATTCACCAAACTTCGGTAATCACTCTCTTCCGGTTCCCCTCAATATCGGCGTTTCGGATGTTGACGGGCCGCTCGACCTGAGCTATTTGCCGATCTTTACGCTACGAAACAAGACGACGCACCGAACCGTAAAAACTACGGATCCCGGCCGTGCACTCATTACGGGCAAGTGGAAAGACATTGGCAAGCTGAAGGGGCCCATTCTGCGTGGACTCGCAAGCCGTGCGCCGTTTTTCCATAACGGCTCTGCGGCGACGCTTGCCGATGTGATTGAGTTCTACAACATTCGATTCAATATGGGGCTCACGCAGCAGGAGAAGTCGGACTTCGTTGCGTTCCTGCAGGCACTTTAGGGGGACAGGGGATCAAAGCTGTTGTAACGTGTAGGCCTGTGAAGACCCTGTGTGTGGCTCCCATGTTTGTCGCCGCGCTGCTTATCGGCGCGGCGCAAACGCCTGCCACCAACGGCTCCCTCGAAGGCATTGTTCGAAACGCCGCGACGCGCGAACCGCTGGCGGACGTTGACGTCACCCTGCAGGAAGGTGGCGAGTCGATTGTCGCTGCCATGCGTCATGCGGTCCGCACGAACGCCCAAGGATTCTTCTCCCTCAAGGATGTCGCGCCCGGACGATACGATCTGCAGGCACGGCGAGCCGGTTACTTGAGTACGAATGACGACGCGTGGTGGGAAACGGAGATCCACGTTGACTCGCAGCAGGCGATTAGAAACCTCGTCGTTGAACTCATGCCTGCGAGCAGCATCAACGGGCGCATATGGAACTCAGAAGGCGAACCGGTTCCCGGCGTGCGTGTTCAGGCCGCCGAACCGCGGTACATGGAAGGATTCCGGGAGGTTGACCGCGGCCCATCCGCGACAACCGACGAACAAGGCCGATACCGCATCTTCGGACTGCTGCCTGGCGAATACCACCTGCGCGCCGAGTACACTCCCAGACACCCCGGACTCGAAACCGACACGGTCTTATATCCCGGCACGTTCGACGAGAGCGCCGGCAAACCGGTGATTGTTCCGGCGGGCGCGGACCTGACGGGAATGGACTTCGTGTTTCCGAAGCCTGTTATTCGCCCGACATTCACTGTGGCCGGAATGGTTGTCGGCGTTCCATCGGCCACCGATCGCAAGTCCACACCGACCGTTCGCCTGATGCCGCCTGATGGTGGACTCGGTCCGCGGGATCCTCGTCTGACCGAATACTCCGTGCGCGCGCGTTCCAGCGGTGAGTTTCAGTTTCGTGGAGTTCGTGCCGGAAAGTACGATCTGATTGCATGGGTCGAGGACGAGAAGCGAAACCTGTTCAGCTCCACGACTCCGATCGAGATCGGAGGCAATATCGAGAACCTGCAAATCACGTTGCAGCGTGGCGTCGATCTTCCCGTTCGCGTCACCTTGAATGGAGGCGCACCGCGCGGCGCCTTCGAAGATGCTATTCCCGAACTCAATACTCTTGCCGGCATATTCCCGACGTATCGCAATGAGCTCTTCTCCACCCTGGAGGGGTACAAGGCGGACAATAATTCCGGCGAATATATCTTGCCGCAGATACCGCCGGGGCGTTACCGCCTGAGTTATTGGTTGCGGTCTGTCGAAAACAGCATCATCGCGGACATTCAACAAGGCGGACGCAGTGTCTTCGACGACGGGTTTACTGTGGATACCCGCACGGCGCAACCGATCGAAATCGCCATCACAACGACAGGAGGCAAGGTTGAAGGCACCGTTCGCGACGCAAACGGGAAACCGGCACCTCCAGCAACGGTCGTGGTGATGCCGCTCGCGGAGCGCCGTGACAATCCCGCACTGTTTCGCGGAACCCTGTCGGACAAAGATGGCAGGTTCACCATTGGAGGTGTCGCCCCGGGCGAATACAAGATTTTTGCATGGGCAAAAGCTCCTTTTGGCGAGCCCTGGCGAAACGCGGAATTCATGGCGCAATACGAACAGCGCGGTCAATCCATAAGGGTCATGTCCAACCGTACTTCGACCGTTCAAGTCACAGTTCTGGGAAAGGCCGGCCTGTGAACGCGCTTCTTGTCGCCGCAGTCCTCATTCTCGTTCCGTTGCAAACCACACCGCAACGCGTGAATGGCGTCATCCAGGGAACTGTGACGCAGTTCGGACAGAACGCTCCCCTGCCGAATGTCGAGATCAGGCTGAGATCTGTCACTGAGGGATACTTCATCAACGCTTCGCCCGACACGGTAACCGATGAAGAGGGGCGCTTCGTAATTCGCGATGTGATTCCGGGCAAGTATGTCCTTCACGCGAGCCGGCCGGGCTACGTGAATCCTGCGATTAACGGCGTACGCCTGAAAGATGGCGGCGAAGACAGAGCCGTGACTGTTGCGTCGGTGCAGCTTGTGCAGAATGCCGAGCTGACCCTCGTTCGAGGCGCGGTCGTGGCTGGCCGTGTTGTCGATCCGAACGGAAGACCTGTCGTTGACATGGGTGTGGATGCGAGGTTTGTTGCGCCCAGCACTCAAAATCTAGACGGCGTTCCTTATTGGCTCGGCAAAGGGGGCACCACCAACGACCGCGGGGAATACCGCATTATCGGTTTGGAGCCGGGCCGGTATGCGATCGCGGCAGCGGAGGACCACGGACCTGCGACGCCAGACTTCGAGAAAACCTATTTCCCGGACACCACCGACGAATCCAGAGCAACAGTCGTCACTCTTGGAGTAGCCGAGGTACGGGAGCGGCTGGACATCACTCTCCAGCCTGTGGCGAAAACGAAACCTTTCAAGGTGTCGGGAAGAATTGTCAGCCCGACTCGCGCGTATACGGAAAACAGCAGAATCAGCCAAATCTATCTAATCCCCGCAGACGCGCCGGGGCCAAACGCATCCCGGGGCACCCTGCTTAACAACGAAAGCGATGCCGACGCTGAACCGAATCAAATCCCCTTTGAGTTCAAGGCGCGTCCGGGAAGATACGATGTCTACATCCAGGTGAACACCGACATCAGAAAAAACGACATCGACTCGGACGAGGGCGTTGCCGGCAAAACGACGATCACGGTACGCGACGAAGATGTCGAGGGTATTTCGATCACCGCCGGCGGTGTGGGTCTTCAAGGCCAGGCGTTGGTGAAAGATGAAACGGACGGCAAGCTCAACGGATATGCTCGACTCACGCTCGCTTCGGAAAACGTCCCGTCCCAACCCGGTAAACCGAATGAGGATGGATCGTTCACAATTCGCGCCGTAATTCCTGGTGTGTGGAAGGCCGAATGGGTCAGTCCGCAGAAGGATCTTGTTGTTGTCGATGTGCGCCAGCGCGGGGAGAGTGTCGTCGAGAACGGATTCGCCGTTGCCGATCGCTCGCCCGAACCCATTCAGATGATCCTGAGTCGAGTGGGAACGATTGAGGGTCTCGTACGCGATGACCAACCGCAAAGCGTCGCCGGCGCAGAAATCGTGCTGCTGCCGTTGTCGCCCAACGAAGGAAACTCTGCATTGATTCGCAGGACGTCTGCCGATGCTGCGGGACACTTCACAATTCAGACCGTTGCCGCCGGCGAATACCGTCTTTACGGGCTCAGCGTTTTGGAATTCCCGGCGGAGGCTATTCCCCAGGATCCCGTCACGCTCCGCGCACTCCTCGCTCCGCTTGCCGGCGAGGCGACGACCGTGACCGTTACAGCCGGCACGAATGCCGACGTCACATTGAAGCTGTCAAAGAGATAGGAGGAGGTCCCTCTCCCACCGGGAGAGGGGGTCGCGAAGCGACGGGTGAGGGATTGTCAGGTCCTGAAGATCCCTCACCCGGCCTTCGGCCACCCTCTCCCGGAGGGAGAGGGGCTAGCCGGTGTGGCGCTGGTCGGCGGTGCGTGCGGATTGCACGGCTTTGCGGTGGACTTCCAGAATATGTCCCGTCTCGCGCGCTAGCCGAGGACTCGCCTCGAACAGGTGGCGGACAACGTCTGGCGCGATCAGCGCGACCACCGTGTCCTCCATAGCGACGGCCCGAATGTCGGCGGTCTGACGTCCGTGCATGCCCGTTTCTCCGCAGAACTCGCCGTCATGAATCCTTGCGATTTCGCGGGCTTCGCCGCCTTTGATCACTTGCAGCGAGACTGAGCCGGATACCACAAAGTACACACCCTCGAGTTCATCTCCCTGGTTGAAGAGCCGCTCTCCCGCGCCGAAGGTCAGTGCTCGAGTGTGCCCACGGTCATCGGGGTTGATTTCCGGGAGAGCTGGAAACTGGCTCAGCAACTCTGCGGCATCGGGTTGCCCCGCGTTGACAAGGCGCTCCTCCTGTTGGTGCAGGGCGCGCGGCATGGTGAACCGGTAGCGTCTCGCCATATACCAGATGCGGGTGACCAGGTCGTTCTTCACGGACCACCGGTCTGTCTCGGTTGTGCTGTAGACCAACCGGTATTTGACGCTGAAGTCGCCGTAGCCCAACGTCGCCACGATCGGCTTTGGACTCGGCAGGACGCCGTCCGTCTGCAGTACTAGCTCGAGCAGGGCCTGGCGAACCTTATTGGGCGGATCCTGGTAACTGAAGCCAACCTCTATGAACTCCATGCGCATCGGATGCGGCCGCGAGAAGTTAACGATCGTCTCTTTGTTCAGCTTCGAGTTGGGTAC
>Ga0068859_100006017_pt1 | contig 12326 bp, 9 predicted proteins | sample KBSSwiS22_FD_66585 | JGI IMG/M metagenome (GOLD analysis project Ga0068859, IMG submission 66585) | Switchgrass rhizosphere microbial communities from Kellogg Biological Station, Michigan, USA - KBS Switchgrass S2-2 | ecosystem: Host-associated > Plants > Roots > Rhizosphere > Soil ... | reverse complement strand
ACGCACGCGGTGAAACTCATCTCAGTACTTCAGAAGCAAGCGGAGTGTAATTGCGTGAGATTGGAAAAGCAGTTTGGAGAAACAAAAATCGTCGGGATGGGCGAGTTCGACTCGCCCCCGTGGCGCTGGGCCTCGCGATAGCAGTCTGCGCCCTCCGGATCGGTCCGGATTAAACGCGCTGAACCACCAACGCGCTGTTCTTGGATCCGAACCCGATACAATTGCAGAGCGCCACGCGCACGTTGGCTTCACGGGCTTTGAGGGGAACGTAATCCAAATCACAATCGGGATCGGGTTCGTCGAGATTTATGGTTGGAGGAATGACATGCGTTTGCATGGCACAGAGCGCAGCACCCAGCCCAGCCGCGCCGCTCGCGCCTTGTGGATGACCCACCTGTGATTTGGTTGCTGACATCGGGACGCGACGCGAACTGGAATTCAACGCCAGCTTCAAAGCATTTGTCTCAATGCGATCATTAAGAACGGTCGAGGTCCCGTGCAGATTTACGTAATCGACCTGGCTGGCATTGATGCCGGCATCGTTCATGGCGAGAGTCATCGCTCGCGCCGGCTCGTCGCCGCCTTCCTGTAAACGCACACGATGATAGGCATCGCAGGTTGATCCGTAACCGGTAACTTCGCCGTAGATGTTCACGCCTCGCCGCTTTGCGCGATCAAATTCCTCGAGCACATAGATCCATGCGCCTTCACCTAAAACCATTCCGGATCGATTGCGCGTGAATGGGCGCGAGGCCCGCTGCGGATCGTCGTTCCATTCAGTCGTCAACACGGTTAGTAGATTGAATCCGGCAAGGATCCCCGGCGCTAAAGGCGCGTCCACGCCACCCGCCAGCATCATTTCCTGACGACCGAGCGCAATATGTTGCGCCGCGTAAGCGATCGCGTCAGTCGAACTCGTGCATCCAGTCGAAACCACATGCGACAGGCCGCGTAATCCAAAAGCCATCGAAAGTTCGCTGGACAAGGTCCCATGGGTCGCGGCCGGAATGATGTAGACGCTGGCTTTGGCATGCGATCGGCCGTTGTACCAGATGGCGTAGTGGTCTTCGACGAAGGGAAGACCGCCGCCACCAGTGCCCAGTTGAACGCCGATCTGCTGGCGCTCTTCCAGCGAGAGATCATTGGGCGCGATGCCCGCATCCTGAAAGGCCTCGCGGGCGGCCGCGAGGGCGAGCGGCACTGTGCGCGGCACATGCTTTCGATCTTTGGGCCCAAGCTGCGCCTCCCAATCAAAATCCTGCACCTGTGCGGCAATCTTTACCGGCGAAGCTGAAACGTCAAACGACTCGATCCGCCGAACGCCGCTCTGTCCGTTCTGAAGTCCCCTCCAAAACGCCTGTCGCCCTATCCCTATGGGTGTGACACACCCGAAGCCTGTTATTACGACGCGGCGCAGATGTTTGAATTGACTCAGCATGGCTTCGCGCTGATGTAACTTGGATTAATTTTTTGAGTGAGCAAAGGATAGCATCGCCTTAGCGGCAATAGCCAATATCTCGGTACGCACGCGTCCGGCGTGCTGGATTCGAGTTAACGACCGTTGGCGTGCCAGAGGCGTGCGGACCGCGACAATTTTGGTTGGCACTCCGTGGCACAGGTATTAGTATTCGGTGCGCAATGAAACCGCTGAGCTACAAGTGGCGCGCCAGTGACTCGGAGCATGAGTTGCGCCTGGTGCCGGTAACGGGAACCAGCGGCCGGCCGTATCTGTTTGGTCGAGCTGCGCAACGTCGTCAGCATTTTGGCGATCGCTTTTGGGAAGAAAAACTTTACCTCCAGCGTCTTAATCCTGATGAGTTGAGCGGTGCCATTCCTCAAAAGTAATTTACTTCTCATTCACCGGGCTTTAGCCCGTGATCGGCGAGCAAAGATCGCAAGGACAGTTTCAACGGTGGTCATTGGTTACCGCTGAGTGATTGAGTCGCAGCGCAAGCCGAGAAACCGTTGAAACGATTTTCTTGATCTTTGTGTGGGGTCAGATCACCGGGCTGAAGCCCGGTGTGAATTAAAATGGATCGGATGCTTGAGCCCAAATATTTTCACGACGAGGATCCGTGAAATGCGAAAACGCGCTTTAGCTATTGGACTGCTGATTGCCGTCTCAGCTTCCGCCTGTGGACGAAAGAGCACTGCCGAAGTGGCTGACGACCGTGCGACGGACTACTTCTGGACCAAACTCAGCGATCATGCAGCCTTTCCGGAAGGCTATAACTTCCCGTTGTTCAATCTTCGCGGCCAGCTTTGGGTTTTGCGCTCCGAAGGCAATTGGTTTTCCGCGGATGGCACCACGTGGACGAAAGCTGAGCTTCCGGCGCTCGGCCTGCGCACCGCCTACCAGAAATACGTTCAATTCAATGATGCCATCTACGCTCTGGGCACGATGGAAGGCGATTACCAGAATTTGAAGGTCGGCTCGCGAATTATGAAGGCCAGCGCCGATTTCAAGCGATGGAAGCAAGTCGCGGCTCAATCAGAATTGCCGGGACGTGTTTTCTATGGCGCTACGGTTTTCGCCGGCAAGATTTGGCTCGCGGGCGGCTTTGACGGCAAGAATTATTTCAACGACGTCTGGAGTTCCACTGACGCCGTAAAGTGGCAAAGGGTCGCGGACAAAGCTCCGTGGTCGGCCCGGAGCAACCCATCACTGGTTGTTTTCAAGAATAGAATGTGGCTCCTCGGCGGCGGGATCATCGACGGACCAATATCAAGTGAGGCATGGTCCACGGCTGACGGCGTTAACTGGAAGTTGGAAAACGAGAAGATGGCCGGCCGCTTCGGCGGATCGATCGTTGTCTATGATGGAAAGATTTGGATGGTGGGTCTGAACCGCAACAACGAGTTCCTGAGTGCCGTCATGTTTTCGGATGATGGAGTGAACTGGATTGAGCAGTCGGCCCCCTGGACACCACGGGGCGGCGTCGCAACCTGTGTCTTTAACGACAAGCTCTTCATGACCGGTGGTAAATATTCGATTACCGAAAACGGCCAGATCAGATTCATCTACAGCAACGATGTCTGGTACATGTCGGGCTCCAAACCTGCCGCCTCACAGAATTAGGTAGTGGGGTAATCAGATCTAGTATTGATTCACTCAGCCTCAGGCTTCGTTTATCATGTGCGGCGTAATGACCACCGCCGTGCAAAAAGCGCCGCGCATCGCTCTGGATGATGCGGTCGAGTGTGCGGCAGAGCTTTATGACCTGCGTGTTTCGGCCTCAACGCTCCCGAGTGAACGAGACCAGAACTTCCTGCTGCGCACCGCCTCAGGTGACCAGTTCGTTCTCAAGATTGCCAACTCTGAAGAAGCCATCGATTTTCTCCAGCTGCAGAATCAGCTTATTCGCTTCCTCACCACAGCCAGGGTTGATTTGGAGTTTCCTGAGATCATTCCCACCAAAACTGGTGAAGATATTGCGGCGATCACAACCGCCGATTCTCAAAAACATTTTGTGCGGCTGCTGACGTGGCTTGACGGCGTCTGCTTCGCAGAAATCAATCATCCCGATCGCAAACTGCTGGCATCACTGGGCCGCGCGCTGGCGCAGATGGATGCCGCACTCGACGGTTTTTCACATCAGGCGGCGCATCGCGATTTCCTTTGGGATCTGCGCAATACCGCACCGCGCGACCTGTCCGGATTGTTACCGGATGATCGTCGCCGTCTGGTCGAACGGTTCTTTGCGGAATGGGAAAAGGTCGATTGGGGCAGTCTGCGTTTCAGCATCATCCACAACGACGCGAACGACTACAACATTCTGGTCAATGAACCTGAACATCGAGTCAAGGCGATTATCGATTATGGCGACGTGGTTCACAGCGCGACCATCTGCAACCTGGCCGTTGCGCTCGCGTACGTAATGCTCGACAAACCGGACGGGTCGGCGAGCGTCTCGCTCGCTGCGGGCGGGCCGCCCGCGTACCCAACGGATCCGATCGGCGCGGCGGCCCAGGTAGTCACCGCTTATCATGAAACTTACCCCCTCACCGAAGCCGAGGTCGATTCTCTTTACACTTTAGCCGTCACCCGCCTCTGCTTCAGCGTATGTATCGCAGCGCGGCAAACCCGCGACGTTCCTGATAACGAATACCTGAATATTTCAAACGCGCCAGCGTGGTCGCTCCTGGAAAGGTTGCAATCCATTCCATTCGATTGGCCGACACGAGTCTTTCGTTATGCGTGCGGAATGCCAGTGGTCAAAGCGCAGACTTTACGACCGCGTCGTACAGCGGCCGAGTTACTGACCGCACGCCAGAAACATCTGGGCCCTTCACTCAGCGTGTCGTATGAATCTCCGCTGCACATAGTCTCCGGCTCGCGACAGAATCTTTTTGACGCCGGCGGCCAACGCTACCTGGATTGCGTCAACAACGTTGCCCATGTCGGCCACAGTCACCCGCGCGTCGTGCGCGCCGGCACCGAACAGATGGCGATCCTTAACACGAACACCCGTTATCTGCATGAACATGTGATCGAGTACAGCGAGCGGTTGTCCGCGATGCTGCCTGAGCCCTTGCGCGTTGTATACCTGGTCAATAGCGGCAGCGAAGCGAACGAACTGGCGCTGCGTCTGGCGCGAGCCCACACGAACCGGACTGAGACAATCGTGATTGATTGTGCCTATCACGGCAACACCAGTGCGATGATTGATCTCAGTCCTTACAAGTTTGATGGCCCGGGCGGTCATGGGTGTCCCGCATGGGTCCACAAAGTTCCGCTGCCCGATGTCTATCGCGGGGAACATCGCGGCGACAATGCCGGAACGGAGTACGCTCGGACTGTATCTAGTGCAGTAAAACTCGCTGAAAGAAACGGTGGGGTCGCCGCCTTCTTTTGCGAATCTGCGGTGAGTTGTGGCGGCCAGATCATTCTGCCGTCCGGTTATCTGCGTGCAGCCTTTGCGGCCGTCCGATCCGCGGGTGGTGTCTGCGTCGCTGATGAAGTGCAAACCGGTTTTGGCCGCGCCGGTACACACTTCTGGATGTTCGAGACCCAGGACGTCGTGCCTGACATCGTGACCCTGGGCAAACCGATTGGCAACGGACATCCGCTCGGCGCGGTCATCACCAGTCCGGAAATTGCGGCGTCGTTCGCCAATGGCATGGAATACTTCAATACCTTCGGCGGCAATCCGGTTTCCTGCGTCACCGGCCTGGCAGTCCTCGACGTTATCCGCGATGAAGAACTGCAACAGAATGCTCTGGGAGTTGGCGACTTCTTGAAGCGCGAATTGCGTTTGTTGCAGGACCGGCACCGTTTGCTTGGCGACGTGCGCGGTCTTGGTCTCTTTCTGGGGATTGAACTCGTTCGCGATCGCGATACGCTGGAGCCCGCCCGCCGGGAAGCGACCCAAATCGTCGAGCGGATGAAAGAGCGCGGTATCTTACTCAGCACGGACGGACCGTTTCATAACGTCATTAAGATCAAACCACCGCTGGTTTTCTCGATGAAGGATGCGGATGTTCTGGTGTCGAATCTGGATTCAGTTTTGAGGCGTTAACTATCTGCTTAAACAAGCGGGCGCGCCGGAGGCGTGCGTACCCGCTAAGAAGCTTGTTTGATTACAATCGAGGTAAGGTTGTCTTCAGACACCAGCGTGACTGTTACTTTTTCGCGCTTCAGAATGGTGGAGGTCGAGTTAACGCGTAGCGTTTTCGTCGGTTTGAGATTTGATTCGTACCACGCCTGCACCTTATCCAGGGCGTCGGTCGTTTCGAGTTGCAAGACAGCCCCGCCTCTGTCGCCGATATCCACGACAGTTCGGGAGCCGGGATAAATCAACGATCTGCTGATTTGAACACTGCTTGTGCTGAGGCGCCCTGCCCGCAGCGACCACAGCACCCCAACGGACACGACAATCAAAAGCGAAAGCACTATGCCAATGGTGATGAGTTTAGGCCAGGAGCGCTTCGACCTGATCAACGAAGCAGAAGGGTTAGCGAGCGACTGCGAATTGACTTCATAACCGGGTGTGGTTGGCCGCGGATCCAGACGTTTTGTAGTTGCCGCGTCTTGCGACTGGCCAAAGATGGCGGTGACCTGTTCCGAACTCGGAGGGGCTTCGATTGTAGGCTGACCACACTGGCGGCAGAAACTGGTTCCTGATATTAATTCCGCGCCACACTTTGGGCAGATCGCCTGACTCATTTCGGAACTGAGAATACGCCTGGGAAAAATTGCATGCAAGAGTCGGCATTTTCAACAAGATTTTCGTTGTCCAGTAAGGGGTTGGGGAAGTAGAGTAAGGACCCTGTTTGATATGATTCAGTTACCCTGGAGCTAACTATGAAAGCTTATTTGTGGCTCGCGGTTTTCCTGAGCTTCATTGGGGTTGGTTGATTCGCCAGTTTGTGACGACTCCGAAATTGCCCATCCGTTTTTATCTCGAGGCCGGGCTGTTCGAAACGAACACCCACGGAGATATCCTGCCGCAAAACCGTCGCCTGCGTGATGTCCTGGAAGCCAAAGGCTATTCCGTCGTGTACTCAGAATTCGCGGGCGGACACGCGTATGAGAACTGGCGTGACTCACTGGCGGACGGATTGATTGCGCTGGCCGGCAGGGTAGAGTAACGAGGATCTCTGAGCCTGGTTCACAAGCTTGGAAGATTTCTTCCACGAATAAGCGGTTGGCGGTGTTCTAATGTCGGGCTTTCCTGCGTTTTTGCGTCGTGTCAGAAGCCCAACCGTGAGGGAGGGCCTCGGTTGCATAACCAGCCCTGGCTTTACACTTAGACCTCTGACACGACGCCGATGACCGACAGAGAGTACCGAATTTCTAACTTAAACCAACTGAATCAGGACAACTATCATGACTTTGCAGGGGAAGGTAAATGGAGTACCCGGGTTTCTGATAATCATTCTTATTTATCTCTGCTGCTCTGTCGGCGCCCAAACTCAGCAAGGTCCAACCGCAGCTTCCGGACGGCCCAAACTTTCTCCTGCTCAGTGGCGCGAAGATCTCCAGTTCGCCGTCGATACTTTCCTGGCGCGTGATCGCAGCTTTAGTCCTGAGGCGCGAGCTCAGTTTCGCGCAGCAATCGGCCAACTCCAACAAACGGTCGAAAGTAAGACGGACGAACAAATAATCGTTGAGCTGGCGAAAGCAGTGGCCCTCGCACAGAACGCGCATACCCGTCTCTATCTGGTGCGTAATCGGTCTGAACTCCGGCGTTATCCAATTCGCGTCTGGTGGTTTCCTGAGGGCTTGTACGTGGTGCGAACCACGCCGGACTACGCCGCCCTCCTCGGCGCCAGGATTTTGTCGATCGCCGGACGCAGCGTTCAGCAGGTGAAGAAAGCTGTCGCTCCGTTGTATGCCGGAAATGACGCCTGGCGAACCTATCTCAGTGCTTACACGATGACGAGTCCGGACGTGTTGATGGGTTTGCGCCTGATTCCGGAAAGCGGCAAAACCGAAGTCGTCTTCATGGATCGCCGGGGACGTAAAAGACGGCGCGTGCTTGAACCTTTGCCGCTGCGTCGATCAGATCAGCCTACGGAAAGCTGGTGGGACCTTTGTCCGAAGCGACCGCGTAACGATGGCGAGTGGCTTAGCGCAATGACGCTGCCGGTCGAGCGGCAGCCCTTGTACGTGTTGGATACTGAACGTTCGTATTGGTCACACTACTTACCAGAAGATCGAATCCTCTATTTACAATTCAACCGGTCGGGCAATGCGCCCGGTGGAGAGTCTCTGGCTGAATTTGGCCGGCGCACTATCGCTGAAATTCAAACGATGGCCGTCAACAAGATTGTGTTCGATGTCAGGTTCAATACGGGCGGTGACTTGAGCATCGGCCGGCCGTTCATCAACCAACTCGGCGCCTTCGCGAAAGATCATAAAATCAAAGTCTATGTCATCACCGGACGCGCAACTTTTTCCGCCGGGATTTATCATGCGATGCAATTGCGCCAGTTCGCCGGGGCAATTCTGGTGGGCGAACCAATCGGTGATATTTTGGAAATCTGGTCTGAAGGTGGAAACCTGCTGACGCCTAACTCAAAATTGTCGCTGCACTTTGCCGATCGACTGCACAGCTACTCGCCGCTGGTGCGGCCGGAGTTTGATCAATATCTGGTTAAAGATACCGACCTGAGCGTTGCAAATCCAGGGCCCGATGTTTTAGTAAAGATGACCGCCCGTGATTATTTTGCCGGACGCGACCCGGCGCTCGATTGGGTAAAGCGAGTGGGCAGAAAAAGTCTCAGGTAAGTTCCCATTGAGGTTGAAAGATTCGGAAACAGGGTTAACCGCCCGTTGAAACCTGCGCGGTGAAATACGCAACTTACCCTGAAAATTTCGCGACAGATAAGTTTCATTATCGCTGGCAACAACCACGAGGACAGAATTCTCAGGGAATGACTCAACCCTTTTCAGACTCTGACTGGCAGCCACCGTCTCACTGGCAAAAGATCACCACGATCGAAATGCACACCGGCGGCGAGCCTTTGCGCGTCTTCACTTCAGGCCTACCCGAGATAAAAGGCGAAACAGTTCTGGAGAAGCGCCGCTATTTTCGCGACAACTACGATCACATTCGCACCGGAACCTTGTGGGAGCCGCGCGGCCACGCTGACATGTACGGGGCGATCATTACGCCCTCGGCCGATGCCGACTTCGACGTCTTTTTCTTGCACAACGAAGGCTACAGCACGATGTGCGGGCACGCGATCATTGCCCTGACAAAGCTCGTATTTGAGATCGGTCTCCTCCCAAAGGACGGTGAAAATCCTGGAGTCACCTTCAACGTGCCGGCAGGTAAAGTCTACGCGCAGGCCACGATCGAAAATGGCCAGGTTCGCGAATCGTCTTTCAGAAATGTCCCGTCGTTTCTTTACCTGCAAGACCAGCGGGTCGACGTCCCGGAAATCGGAACAGTGCGTTTCGACGTGGCCTATGGCGGAGCTTTTTACGCGTTCGTCGAGGCGGCGCCGTTGGGTCTGTCTCTTACCGCCCGCGATTATGCAAAGCTAATCGATTACGGACGCCGGATTAAGAACTCGGTCGCGCAGAGTTTTTCGATCAAACATCCATTCGAAGATGATTTGAGTTTTCTCTACGGAACGATCTTCACGGGACCGGCGTTTGAGCCCGGCCATCACAGTCGAAATGTTTGCATCTTTGCTGAGGGCGAAGTCGATCGCTCGCCCACCGGCACCGGCGTCAGCGCGCGGGCTGCGCTGCACCACGCGAAAGGCGAGTTACAGCTCAACGAGCAGATTACGATTGAGAGTATTGTCGGCAGTCTGATGACTGTGCAGGCGGTCAAGGTCACAAAGTTTGGATCCTACGACGGAGTCATTCCTGAAGTCAGCGGCACGGCTTCGATCACCGGTCGAAACGAATTCTATTTTGATCCTGACGATCCGTTCCGGGAAGGCTTTATCCTGCGGTGAGGTCTTACTCCGGTGCAATCTCGCGATCCAAAGGCCAGCGGTCTCCAATGAACTCGAGACCCACGCGAGTGATGCCATCAGCAGCGACTTCGCGCGAACGGATCGCCGCAAAGATCGAGACGCCGTCGGTCACGCTACTCAGCTTGAGAATTCTTCCCACGCCAACATCCAAGTTGGTAGGAATGCAGGTCCCCAGCGTGCTGATCGTTTCTGTCACCGTGTGTTCCCGCTGGCAGGGCTGTCCATTTCCATCCAGTGTTTCCACCAGAACTTCGAGCGGAATTACCAGACGCGGTTCTCTTCGTTGCTTGGCAAATTGGGCCCGCGCCAGTCTCCACGTTGACGCTGACCCAACGTTAACCAGCAGCGGGTCATATCTGGTCGTGGGATCTTTCTCAAAGCTTAATGGCGGGTGCTTGCCAATGAATCCGACCCCGACCCGAAAGCGGGCCTGTTCGTCTGCTTCGGTAGTGGAGACGGCGGAAGCGTGTCGCACCAACCCCCAGACGGAATACATCGTTTCGGAATAGTCAAAGCAACGCAACTGGTGCGGCAAAGGAATAATCAGTTGGACCAGGCGGCCGACGTCAATCGGACGAGTCAGGAGAAAGCCTGCTCCGAAGTGATTCACGTCAACCAGCCGTGACGATTCGGTCCATTGGAATTCAGCTGTTTCTCGACAAACAACGTGAATCGGCAGCCTCAAAGGCAAACGCGCCCGGCGGCGGGTGAACTGTCTAATTATTTCCACGGAAGACCCCTGGTTCTTAGAATTTGAGAGGGTCGGGGCTGGTGAGCGGGGGATGTCAGTATATCGAAAAATTTGTTGGGGCGGTGATGTCAATTTGCGCGAATCACCGTGCGGTACGCATGCCTCCGGCGTGCTTCCTTTTGCACCTCTGATCAGAATCTAAACCACTTCCAGAAAAACTCGATCGCATCCCAGCCCGGTACACACGCCCCCCGGCGTGCTTTGACTGGCGCCCGGCGTGAGCATGCCGGAGGCATACGTACCGATCGCAACACCGAGACGGTCGCGCTCCAGTCAGCTCCAAAAAACAAGGCCGAATGCAATCGCATCCGGCCCTTTCGATCCAAATAGGATGTTGGACTACCCAGCCTTGGTCCCACACTCGTCGCAGAACTTCGCGCCGGGTTTCAGGTCGTTCTGACAATTCGAGCACTTTGCCGGAAGTTGTGACGTTCCGCAATCGCTACAGAACTTGGCTCCAGCTTGCAGCGCCGCGCCGCACTTGATGCACTTCTGCGATGAAAGCCCGGTGACTTCCGGCGAGGCCTCTTTGTGCCTCATCGCATCGCTCATCGCGCCGGCCATCGCGTTGCCGACCGCGAACCCTGCGCCCAGCCCGGCCCCTAACCCCGCGCCGCCGCTGGGATTTTGCGCAGCGTCGCGCATCGCCTGTGCGGCTTCGAATTGAGTGTACTTACCCATGTCTCCAAGCACGCCCATCGAAGTCCGCTTGTCCATGGCTGCTTCGACTTCTTCGGGCAGCGAGATGTTCTCGACGACGAACTTCGTCAGTTCCAGGCCGAGCGTCTTAAACTCTTCCTGCAACTTCTGTTTGGAAAACTTGCTCAGCTCGTCATAGTTCGAAGCCAGGTCCAGGGCGGCGATCTTTGATTCACCCAGAGCGTCAGAAAAGCCGCTCACCAGGGTGCGGCGAAGCTGGCCTTCGATGTCTTCGGTAACGAAGTGGGCGTTCGTGCCGGCGATTTGTTTGATCAATTCTCGCGGATCGGCCACGCGCATCGAATAGATGCCGAAAGCGCGCAGACGCACCATGCCAAAATCAGCATCGCGCATCATCACAGGATTGGACGTGCCCCACTTCAGATCGGTGAATTGCTTCGTGTTAACAAAGTACACCTCGGATTTGATTGGTGAATTGAACCCGTGCTTCCAGGCTCCAATTTTGGAAAGAATCGGTGTGTTTCCGCCCTCGATTGTGAAGCGGCCCGGGCCGAACACGTCGGCGATTTGTCCTTCATGCACAAATACTGCCGCCTGTGACTCGCGCACAATCAACTGCGCGCCGTTCTTAATCTCCTGGTCGCGCACCGGAAAGCGATACATCATCGTATCGCCACTATCGTCGAGCCATTCGATGACTTCGATAAACTGTGCGGTCGGGCTGAGCCGGTCAAGAATTCCCATTGTGTTTTCGATCTCCTTCGTGCTAACAAGCTGTCCTTTAGCAACGTCATTATACGCGTAACAGCAAACCAATGTTCAAGGTACTGCAGCACCCGAGCCCTATGCGTCCTGGAAAGAAACTAACCCGTATGATCTTGTCGACAGTGGCTTTGGCGACTGTTGCGCTCACGTCACCGAACCTCGCAGGTGGCCAGCAAAAACGAAGTTCATCGGCCAAAACCACAGCGCCGCGGTTCGAAAGCGGTAAAGGTGCGGTTGTTCCCTTTACCTTTGAATTCAACATAATTGTGCTTCAGGTGCGGGTTAATAATTCCCGGCCAATGAAATTCTTATTCGATACCGGCGCCGGCATTTCGGCACTCAACGTGAGCAAGGCGCGGGGACTGAATCTTAAGAAAGCGGACAGTTTGGACGCCAAGGGTGTCGGTGGGGCCGTTCAGGGATACCTCGCCAAAGGGGCCTCTTTAAGCGTCGCCGGCGTCACCGTGTACAACCAACCGCTGGCGATTTTGCCGTTAGGTTTTCCCTGCGAGGCAGCCGATATCGCGGGCATCATCGGATATGATTTCATCAAGTCGTTTGTCGTGGAAATCGACTACGACGCAAAGACCCTGACTCTTTCTGATCCGTTGAGGTATGAATACAGCGGACGCGGTGATCTGATCCCTCTGATCATCTCTGGTAACACGCCCCGCATACGCGCGCAGCTCCGCATGCCGAATGGCCCAACTCT
>Ga0068859_100006013_pt1 | contig 12329 bp, 9 predicted proteins | sample KBSSwiS22_FD_66585 | JGI IMG/M metagenome (GOLD analysis project Ga0068859, IMG submission 66585) | Switchgrass rhizosphere microbial communities from Kellogg Biological Station, Michigan, USA - KBS Switchgrass S2-2 | ecosystem: Host-associated > Plants > Roots > Rhizosphere > Soil ... | reverse complement strand
GATCGTCAGCGACGGCAGGTCCAGTCGAGCCCGGGAGGCTTCCTCGGCGTAGCGGGCCGAGTTGACGGCGTCTCCCCGATCCCACGCGTACGCGGCCAGCTCGCGCAGGAGCTCGACGTCGTCGTGAGCGTGCGGCAGGAGGCCCGCGAGCTCGCGCTCGGCGCCCTCCCGGCGCCCCAGCACGAGCAGCAGGCGCGCGCGCTCGCGCGCCACGATGGGCACCGCCCGCGCCGAGGGCGGCAGGGCGTCGAGGCGCGCCAGCGCCAGCGCCGGAAGCCCCGCCGTCTGCTCCTCGCCGGCCAAGGACAAGGCGGCGGGCCAGCAACGCGGATCGGCCACCAGCGCCGCCCGCCACAAGTCCGCGGCCGCGGCCGGGCGCCGCTGGTCGCGTGCCACGTCGCCCAGCGCCGAGAGGACCCGCGCCCGCTCACGCGGATCGCGCACGAGCGGGAGGGCACGCTCCAGGGCCCGCCGCCGCTCATCGTCCTCGCGCGCCGCGGCCGCCAGGCCCAGCAAGGCAGCCGACGACGACGAAGCGGCCGTCGAGGCCTCGAAAGCGGCGGCCGCCGCCTTGGCGTCACGGTCGGCGGAATCGACGTTCATCAGATAGCGGCCGAGGTCCAGCCAGGCCTCCGCGCGCGCCGCCGCCGTCGCGCCGGACCGATGCGTCCGAGCGCGCAAGAGGTCCTCCAGATTTCGAGGCAAGTTCCGAGGCAAGTCTGAGCCCCGCGAGGAGCCGGCCCGTGTCTGTCCCTCGGCCCCCTCACCTTCCCGAGCCGCCGCCCCGGCGAGGGCCTCGCCTGGGCCCGGCTCGAAGGAATCCTCGAACGCGAGCGCCCGGCCGTCGAGCCGGGTCAGACGCGCGAAGAGCTGCCAGGCGCTCGACCCCACGACCGTCTTCATCAGGAGACGGTTCCAGCCCGCCTCGAGGTGGACCGCCACCGCGTCCTGATCGAGGCGGGCCGTGCGCGCGCGATCGGCGGTGAACACCGCGCCGCCGTTGCACCAGACCTTGACGGGGCCCGGGCTGCCGAGGCGCAGCGCCGCGTCGGTCGCCCGCGCCACCTTCACGAAGGCGAGCACGTACCCCACGGCCTCGGTCTCTGGACGGAGGAGCGCGTCCAGGTGCAGGGCACCACGGTACACGGCCCCCTCCGCGCGCCGCCAGCTGACGTCGCGCTCCTTGCCCGCATACCCGCGCGCGCCGTCGGGAATCCCCGACCCCTGCTCTGACTCGGGCGGAAACGCCACCCCGAAGCTGCCGCGCCCGTCCCCGAACGGGCCGATCACCCACAGGTGTCGAAGGCCCCCGAGCGGCCCTCGCAAAGTCGCCGCGCGCGCGTCGTCGCCCTCGGCATCGGCCCGCCGCGCGAGCCAGTCGCGGGCCCGCGCCGCCACCAGCGGATCGGTCCGCGCGTCGTCCACCAGGCCCCCGATCACCCGATCGAAGCGCCCCGCGGGCTCACCGTCCGCCAGCTCGAAGAGCGCGACGAGCGGCCCGACCGCTTCGGGCCGCCCGACCGCCGCCCGCAACCGCGCCAGCTCGCCGGCCACAGCGGTCGAGAACGGATCGTCGTCGGCCCGCGCCGACGCGCCGCCGAACGAGCCCACCGTGACGGCGATGCCGACGGCGACAGCGACGGGAGCGGCGGAAGCCGTGATGGGGCGGGCGATGCGTCGAATGATCGCTGGAAGGTCGGACGATCGCGCCCGACTGGCGCGACGGAAGAGCATCGCGCGGGAGTATACGCCCCGCGCACGCCGAAGGCGCGTACCCGGCCGCGGTCGGGTGGACCGGGCCTCTCAGCCCGCTACTCTTCTCGCTCTTGCCGCTTCTCTTTCTCTTCGTCGGTGAACTCGATGCCCCCGTGCCGAGACACCAGGAGGAGATCGCGCCCGGCCCCCGCGCGATAGTCGTGGCTCGATCCTGGCTCGGCCTCGACGATGGCGCCCGGGCCGTACACCTGCCCGCGGTCGTACATCATTCCGTCGACGACCAAGGTCGTCTCGCCGCCCCGGTGCCTGTGGCGGGGAAAGGTCGTCCCCGGCGCCATCCGGACCACGCCCGCCTCGAGGCCGGCCATTGAAGGCCCCGGCAGGAAGTGGAAGTAGCGCGCGCCCCCGGGGAACACGGACCACCCGACGCTCTGGTCGACCCGCGCGAGGATCTCGCGCACGGCCCCCTCCGCCAGATCGAAGAGCCGCCCCATCGACCCGAAGAAGGGCCGAAATCGTTCGACGCTGCCGACGGTGTCGAGCAGCCGCTGGCGCAACGCCGGCGGCGGCATCTCGGGTTTGACGCGCAGCTGAGCCCAGGCGGCCACCGCCTCCTCGGCGGCCGCGGCCTCGCGCGCCAGGACCGGCGACGCCTCGAGAGCGGCCGCGAACCGGCGCCGCGCCTCGGGGTCGAGCGCGTCGAACACGAATTCAGGAAGCACCTCGTCCGGGCGGCTCATGGCGTCCGGCCTCCCCCGGCATCCGGGACCTTCAAGGCCTCTCGCAGCGCTCCGAGCGCGCGGGCCATCCGCGACTTCACGGTCCCGATGGGGATCTGCAATCGCTCCGCGATCTCCGAGGACGAGAGGCCGTCGAAGTACGCCAGATCGATGACCGTGGCCAGCTCCTCCGGCAAGCCCAGCGCCAGCAGGCGCACCCGCGCCGCATCGACCCCGGCGGCCGGGCTCCCGGCGCCACCCTCGGTCGGCGGCGGCTCGACCGAGACGCGCTCGACGACCTTCGCGTCGCGCGCCCGCTTGCCCAGGCGATCGAGGGCCCGGGAGCGCGCGCGGATGGTCAGCCACGCCACGACGCTGCCCCGCAGGGGCGAATATTCCGCCGCGTGCTGCCACACCTCCAGGAACACGTCGTGAATCAGGTCCTCGGCCGGAGCCGCGTGGCCAAGGATCCGCTTCGCGAGCCCAAGCAACATGGGCGCGTGCAGATCGTAGAGGGCCGCCAGGGCTTGCCGGTCGCCGGCGGCGATCGCCGCGACCAGCGCCACGTCGCCCCCCGTCCCCCGCGACTCAGGCCGTGACAACGAAGCGTCCTTCAGCATCCAAGCCCCGAAGCTATCAGCGGCACGCGGTGCGTGACAAGCCAGCCGCAGGGGGGACTTCGTCCCCCCTACGAGACCCCCCAAAACGCGCACGGGGGACTCCGTCCCCCCTACGTGACCCCCAAGAGATCAGAGCCGGGCCCGGATCTGGAAAGCTGGGGGTGTCTCCGGCGGGCAAAGCCCGCCTCCGATCCCAGTACCGCCGCCCATCGGAGGGCCAGCTCGGGGTGCGCGGCGAAGCCCCTTCTCTGCGGAGAAGCACAAGTGATCCGAGGCCCGAGGCCCGAGGCCCGAGGCCCCTTTTTCCGCCCCCCTAGTCTCCGTCGCGCTCGGGCTTGCTTCGGCCGGAGGCGTCGCGGGGGGCGCGGGCCACCCGGCCCGGGGTCCCTTCCCCGTTGCCCTCGAACACGGCGCCGATGGCCTCGCGCAAGGCGATCCGCGCGCGGTGCAGCCGTGTCTTCACGGTAGGGACCGAGATCCCGAGCGCCTCTGCCGTCTCCTCGGTCGAAAAACCATCCACGTCGCGCACCAGGAACACGGTCCGGTAGATCTCGGGCAGGTCGTCGATCGCCTGCTGAAGCTGGTGGCGCATCTCCTCCGAGAGGAGCTCCTCGTCGGGACGGCGCGCCCAGTTCTCGCCCACCGGTCCCAGCTCGCCCACGTCGGTCGAGCGCGTATCGAGGAACCCCGGCTCGAGGTCCTCGGTCGAAACCTCCGGGTGCCGGCGCTGCGAACGCAGGCGCATCAGAGCGGCGTTCGAGGTGACGCGGTAGAGCCAGCTCGAGAACTGGGACTCGCCCTTGAAGCCGTCCAGCTTGCGCCACACCGAGAGCAACGTCTCCTGCACGATCTCCTTCGCCTCCGTCTCGTTGCGCACGAAGCGGAAGGCCAGGCGGTAGACCTTGTCCTGGTAGCGATCGACCAAGGTCTCGAAGGCGGCGAAGTCGCGCTGGCGGGCGCGCGCGACCAGCTCGTCGTCGGAGAGCGCGGAGAGCGCCTCCGATCGAGCCTCGGTTGACGGTTGTTCCTCGGGCGCCATTTGAGGACCGACGATTCTCCCAGATAATCCCGTCCACCGATAGACGTCGGCGACGGTCGGGGCATGCTAGAAGCCGGCGCATGTTTCGCAACCCGACCCTCCCACTCGTCCGTAGGTGGCGCGGGGTATCACTGGGCAGGCGGACGCTCGGAGCCTTGACTCTCACGGCCGTGGTCTCCGGCCCCGGCACCGCGATGCCCCAGGCCCGATCGACCACGCCCGCACCGGCGGCCGCGTCCCCGACCGCCCCTGCGTCGCCGCCCGTGTCCAAGGGCGCCGCGGCTCCGGGCACGGGCTCGCCGCTGCCAGAGCTGAAGGTCGAGAAGTACGCGCTGGCGAACGGCCTCGAGGTGATCCTGCACGAGGATCACCGCGTCCCGCAGGTGGTGGTCGACATCTGGTACAAGGTCGGGTCGAAGGACGAGGAGCGGGGCCGGACCGGCTTCGCGCACCTCTTCGAGCACGTGATGTTCCAGGGCTCGAAGCACGTGGGCGAGGACAAACACTTCGCCTATCTGCAGAAGGCCGGCGTCTCGAACGCGAACGGTTCCACCTCCGAGGACCGCACCAACTACTTCGAGGTCCTGCCCGCCAACCAGCTCGAGCTCGCGCTGTGGCTGGAGAGCGATCGCATGGGCTTCCTGCTGGACCGGCCCGGCCTCAAGGAGACCTTCGACGGGCAGCGCGACGTCGTGAAGAACGAACGCCGCCAGCGGATCGAGAACCGGCCCATGGGCCTCGTCAACCGGGTCACCATCGAGGCGCTGTTTCCCGAGACGCACCCCTATCACCACGAGGTGATTGGCTCGATGGACGATCTCTCGCGCGCCACGCTCGATGACGTGGGCGCGTTCTTCCGGCGCTATTACGTCCCGAACAACGCGACCCTGGTGCTGGCGGGCGACTTCGATCCCGAAGCCGCCCGCGCGCTGGTCGAGAAGTACTTCGGCCCGATCCCGTCGGGCCCACCCGTGACCCGCACGTTGCCGCCGGCGGTCACGCTGCGCGCCGAGACGCGCATCGCGCTCGAGGCCAAGGTCCAGCAGCCGCAGGTCTTCATCGACTTCCCCACGGCGCGCGGCCTGTCGAAGGGCGACCACGAGATGGACCTCCTCGCGCTCGTGCTGGCGGGCGGCAAGGCCTCGCGCCTGTACCGACGGCTCGTCTACGAGCTTCAGATCGCCCAGAGCGTGACCGCCAACCAGCAGAGCCAGCTGCTGCAGAGTGTGTTCGAGATCTCCGCCTCCCCGCTCGGAGGCCACACCCTGGACGAGGTCGTGAAGGTCATCGACGAGGAGCTCGAATCCCTGCGCACGAAGCCGGTCGAGGAAGCCGAGCTCGAGCGGGTCAAGAACCAGCTCGAGTTCGACCAGATGCGGAGCCTGGAGCCGGCGCTGGCGCGCGCCGAGCGCATGCAGGCCTACAACCTGCAAGCGGGCGATCCCGCCTATCTGGCGCGCGATCTGGCCATGTACCGCGCCGTCGACGCGGCGGCCTTGCGCGCGGCCGCCAACCAGTACCTGCGCAAGGACGGTCGCGTCGTGGTGACCGTGACTCCCAATCCGGACGCGCCCATCATGGGGCGGATCAAGGCACCCTGATCATGACGACCAGCAACCGATTCGCGTTCGCGGCGCTGGCCTCGGTGGTCTCGCTGGCGTTGCCGGCGCCAGGCTGCGCCGCCTCGTCGGTGCCGCCGGCCGCAACCGGCGCGCCCGTGGCCGCCCAGGCTCCCTCGCCACCCTCGACTGGCTCGACGAAGGTCGCCCTGGCTCCGCCCGCACAAGCCGCCAAGGCGCCCCCGCCCGCCACGACGCCCGACGCCCCCTTCCGCGCCGAGGCGCCGCCGCCGGGGCCCGAGCCGGCCTTCCGGGTCCCTGCCTTCAAGCGTTTCAAGCTGAGGAACGGCGCCGAGGTCATCCTGGCCGAGTTCCACGACCTCCCGCTGGTCGAGGTCCACCTCGTCGTGAAGACGGGCGGCGGCGCCAACCCGCCCGGACAGGCGGGCCTGGCCGATCTGACGGCGAACATGCTCGACGAAGGCACGAGCACCCGGAGCGCGCTCCAGATCGCCGAGCAAACCAGCGCCCTCGGTGCCGCGCTCTCCACCGCGTCGTCCTGGGACGGCTCCAGCGTCACCCTGTCGAGCATCGCGCGCAACTTCGAGCCGGCCCTGGCCATCTGGGCCGACGTCATCGCCCACCCCGCCTTCGCCGAGAAGGAGCTGGCCAGGGTCCGTGACAACCTGTTGACCGCCGTGACCCGGCGCAAGGACAGCCCGCCCACGCTCGCCAACTTGCTGCTGGCGCGCGTCTTGTTCGGCGAAAAGCACCCGTACGCGTGGCCTCTGACCGGCGTCGAGGAGACGCTGAAGAAGATCTCGACCGCCGACCTCCGGCGCTTCTACACGAGCTACTACCGACCCGCCAACGCGACCATCATCGCCGCCGGCGACATCACGGAGTCCGAGCTGCGCGCCAAGCTGGAGGCTGCCTTGCGCGACTGGAAGCCGGCGCGCTCGACCGCCCCGAAGATCGCGACGCCCTCCGCGCCGGCCGGAAGGCGGATCTACCTCATCGACAAGCCCGACGCGCCCCAGTCGTCGATCCGCGTGGGATTTCTCGGGGTGCGCCGGACCGATCCCGACTATTTCCCGATCCTCCTCATGAACCAGATCCTGGGCGGCGCGTTTTACCGGCTGGACATGAACCTGCGCGAGCGCCAGCAATGGACCTACGGGGCGCGCTCGTCGTTCGAGATGCGGCGAACCCCCGGGCTGGCCTCGGCGGGTGGCGAGTTCGTCGCCCCCCACACCTCCGACGCGGTGGCGGAGATCCTGAAAGAGATGCGCGTCATCGCCACGTCCGAGGTCACCGACGAGGAGATGACCCGCGCCAAGGAGAACTTCGTGCGCTCTTTCCCGGCCCGGTTCGCGACGCGGGCCTCGACGGCGTCCTTGCTCGGAGAGCTCGCGCTTTATGGCCTTCCCGATTCCTTCCTCACGGATTACGTGAAGAACATCCAGGCGGTGACGAAGGCCGACGTGCTGCGCGTGGCCCAGCGGTTCCTCTCGACGGACAAGATGGCCATCGTGGTGGTGGGGGATCGTGCGTCGCAAGAGACACCGCTCCGGAAGCTGGCGCCGCTGGAGGTGCGCGATCTCGACGGCGCTCCCGCCGCCGCCACACCCACCGCCCGCGACGTCGGCCCGCGTCCCGGCACCTCCAACTGAGCGCCCCAGCCCCCACCGATAGAGGCCGAGAGACGACCGGAGGCGACGGGAAAGCCTCGGTAGCCGGCGCGGCGCGCTGACAACGCGGGTAAGATTGGCGGCGATGAGCCACGAGCATCACCACAGCTCGCCGGCGGGACACCACGGAGCCGTCACGGCCCCCAGCGCGCTCACGGCGGAGGCCGTGCGGCGGGTCTTCGTGATCACGTTGCTCCTCAACGTCGCGGTGGCCGCCGCCAAGGGCGGGTACGGCGTCTTCACCGGATCCATCGCGGTGGGCTCGGACGCCATCCACGCGGTGCTGGACGCGTCGTCGAACGTGCTGGCGCTGGTCAGCCTGCGCCTGGCACGCGCGCCGGCCGATGATCGTCACCCTTACGGCCGGCAAAAGATCGAGATCCTCGCGGCGGTCGGCATCGGGGTGCTCATCGTCTTCGGTCTCTTCGAGCTGTGCGAGGCGGCCGTCCGATCTTTGCTCGGGAAGGCGGCAGCTCCGCACGTCGGCTGGGGCGGCTTCGCGGTCGTGGGGGCCACCATGGTCACGAACTTCTTCATCGCCCGCTACGAGGAGCGTCGCGGGCATGCGCTGCACAGCGCCCTGCTGTGCGCCGACGCCCAGCACACGCGCTCCGATCTCTACGCCTCGATCGCTGTCTTGCTGTCTTTCGTGGGAGTCCGGCTGGGCTGGGGCTTCGCCGATCCCGTCGGTGCCGTGTGCGTGATCGGGCTGGTGGGCCGGGCCGCCTGGCTGGTCTTCCGTGACAACGTGCCGACGCTGCTCGACTCGGCCGTGCTCGATCCGGCGCGCGTGGCAGCGCTGACCGGGCAGGCCGACCGGGTCAAGCAGGTCACCCGCGTTCGATCGCGGGGGCTCAGGAACGCGGTCCACCTGGACGTGCGCATCGACGTCGACCCCTCCATGAGCGTCTCGGACGCGCACGACCTGACCCAGGAGATCGAGCGGACCCTGCGCGCCGAGTTCCCCGGTCTGAGCGACGTGACGATCCACGCGGCTCCCTCTCCAGCTTCGACCAAATCCTGACGAAAGGCCTGCCGGAGCTCCCACCAAGACCACACCAAGCCCCGACCAAGACCACACCAAGACCCGACCAAGCCCCTTCACGACAAGAGGCCTCTTCTTGACACCCCAAGGGGCCCCGATAACATACCAGGCCCGAGGTCTAGACTCAGCTCGCGAGACCCATTATCCGCCCGCGCACCACCAAGGCCCGACACCCTTAACAGACGTCCCACCAGGTTCGACGGGGTCCGCGCAAAAGCCGCTGACCTCACGAGGAGAGAAAGAGATGCAAGGACTTGCCCAGTTCCTAGAGCAAGGCGGCACGTTGATGTACGTCAACCTCGTCGTCTCGATCATCACGCTCGCCATGATCGTCGACCGGGCCATCTTCTTCCTCGGCAAAGGGTCCGTGAACGCCAAGGCCTTCCTGGAGCAGATCCGGAAGCTGGTCCTCGCGAACAACATCGACCGCGCCGTGAAGCTCTGCTCGGCCACCGAGGCCCCCGTGGCGCAGGTCGCGCGCTCCGGCCTGCAGCGCACCCACCGCGGCGAGATCGCCGTGGCCCAGGCCATCGAGGAGACGCTGGTGGACGTCACCCCGCTCTTGAAGAAGCGCGTGCAGATCCTCTGGTCCATCGCCAACATCGCGACCCTGGTCGGCCTCCTCGGCACCGTCGTCGGCCTCATCCGCGCGTTCGGCGCCGTGTCGGCCGCCAAGCCGGAGGAGCGGTCGGCGCTGCTCGCCAAAGGTATCTCCGAGGCGCTCAACAACACCGCCATGGGTCTCGGCATCGCGGTCACCTGCATCATCGCCCACGCGGTCCTGTCTTCGGCTTCCAAGAAGCAGGTGAGCGACCTCGAGACGTTCGCGCTCAAGCTGGAGAACCTCCTGGCCGAGTCGGCCCAGGGCTCCGCGAAGGCCTGATCGATGACGAGGGGCCAGGTCCGGGCGGCCATGCGCCGCATGCGGGATCACAACGAGGAGATCGAAGAAGAGGCCGGCGAAATCAACCTCGTCCCGTACATGGACATCGTCACCAACATCATCATCTTCCTCCTCGCGTCGGTCGTGAACCAGGTGGCGCTCGGGAACGTGAACGTCTCGGTCCCCACCCTGTCCAGCGCCGGTGCCTCTTCTGTCGATGAGCCACCGCCGAAGCCACCGCTCAACCTGACGGTCACCGTGGGTGCCACCGGGTTCACCATCGCGGCCTCGGGCGGAGTCCTGCCCGTCATTCCGAAGATGCCGAACGGTCAATACGACTACAAGCAGCTCACGAAGAAGCTGGTCGAGATCAAGTCGGCTCCCGACAACGTGGACGAAACCAAGGTCAACTTCAACGCGGACTCGAACACGTCGTACGACATCGTCGTCGCGACATTGGATGCCATGCGCCAGGACGACAACGGCAAGGCGCTGTTCCCGGACGTGGCGTTCTCGGCGGGGATCATCTGATGGATCAGCAGATGTCGCGTCTGGCGGGGAAGAAGGCCATCCGGTCCTTCGCCCGGAAGCTGGCCGAGCCCGAGGTCATCAAGGACCTGAACATCACGCCCATGATGGACATGATGACCATCATCTTGGTGTTCCTCTTGAAGACGTTCTCCTCCAGCTCGTCGACCATCACATTCGATCAGAACCTGAAGGTTCCGTCCTCGACGACTCAGCTCAAACCCAAGGAGGCCCTCTCCGTCACGGTGACGAAGAAGGTGATCCTGGTCGAAGGCGACGGCATCGCCCCCATCGCGGGTGGCCGCGTCGACCCGTCGGTCAAGCGCGACGGCGAGAACGGCTACTACATCACGCCGCTCGTCGACATCCTCGAGAAGCACGCCCGCAAGGAAAAGAAAGTGGCCGAGCTGACCGGGATCCCCTGGGAAGCGCAGCTGATGCTGGTCGCCGATCAGACCACGCCTTACCGCCTGTTGACCGAGGTCCTATATTCCTGCGGCCAGGCCGGCTACGCGAATTACCGGCTGCTCGTTCTCAAATCCAAGGACTAAGGACCGTCAGGGGGGCAATGGCACCCAGCCGATACCCAGCCCCCTCCCCGCGACGCGCTCTTCCTTGCAACGGGGCCGGAGCGTCCCTATGTTGCGCCGACGTTTCCGAATGGGTCGGCGTGTTATAAGGTCGCGCTTCGTCATCTTCCCGCGATGGGGCTCGTCGAGCTCCACCAGAGACAAACCCGACTAGGAGCATCGTTCATGCGCGGACGTTCCGTCTTGCTGGCTTCTTGTTTTGCGGCGGTCCTCCTCTCCCTCCTGGGCGTGTCGACGCCGGCTCGTGCCAGCGAGGCGTCGCTGGTGCTGCCCGACCTGGGGAGCGTGACGTTCCTGGGCGGGATGCCGGGCAACCGGCTGCTCATGGGCGGAATCGTGGTGTGCTTGCTGGGCCTGGTGTTCGGCCTGGCGATGTACACGCACCTCAAGAACCTGCCGGTCCACAAGTCGATGCTCGAGATCTCGGACCTGATCTACGAGACCTGCAAGACCTACCTGATCACGCAGGGCAAGTTCATTCTGCTACTAGAGGTGCTGATCGGCATCGTCATGGTCGTGTACTTCGGGGTGCTGCGACACTTCGAGCCGGCCAAGGTCGTCATCATCCTGATCTTCAGCTTGATCGGCATCGCCGGCAGCTACGGCGTGGCGTGGTTCGGCATCCGGATCAACACGTTCGCCAACTCGCGCACGGCGTTCGCCAGCTTGCGCGGCAAGCCCTACGCCATCTATGCCATCCCGCTCAAGGCCGGGATGAGCATCGGCATGCTCCTCATCAGCGTCGAGCTGGTGATGATGCTGGCCATCCTCCTGTTCCTGCCCGCCGACTACGCGGGGTCGTGCTTCATCGGCTTCGCCATCGGCGAATCCCTGGGGGCCTCGGCGCTGCGCATCGCGGGCGGCATCTTCACCAAGATCGCCGACATCGGGTCCGACCTGATGAAGATCGTCTTCAACATCAAGGAGGACGACGCGCGCAATCCCGGCGTCATCGCCGACTGTACCGGTGACAACGCGGGCGACTCGGTCGGCCCCAGCGCCGACGGGTTCGAGACCTACGGGGTCACGGGCGTCGCGCTCATCACCTTCATCCTGCTGGCCGTGGCCGACTCGACGACCCAGGTCCAGCTGCTGGTGTGGATCTTCGCGATGCGCATCATGATGATCGTGGCCAGCGCGCTCTCGTTCCTGATCAACGAGTCGGTCGTGAAGGCGCGCTACGGGAACGCGGACAAGATGAACTTCGAGAAGCCGCTGACCCAGCTGGTGTGGGTGACCTCGATCGTCTCGGTGGTGATGACCTATCTGGTGTCCTACCTGCTGATCCCCGAGCTCGGCCCCAACCACGACACGACGCTGTGGTGGAAGCTCTCGAGCATCATCACCTGCGGCACGCTGGCCGGGGCGATCATCCCGGAGCTCATCAAGGTCTTCACGTCGACCGAGTCCCAGCACGTCAAGGAGGTGGTGACCGCCTCCAAGGAGGGCGGCCCCTCGTTGAACATCCTGGCCGGGCTCACCGCCGGCAACTTCAGCGCGTACTGGATGGGCGTCGTCATCGTCACGCTGATGGGCGTGGCCTACGGGTTCAGCACTCTGGGCCTCGACATCCTCATGAAGGCCGAATCGGTCTTCGCCTTCGGTCTGGTGGCGTTCGGATTCCTCGGCATGGGCCCGGTGACCATCGCGGTCGACTCCTACGGCCCGGTCACGGACAACGCCCAGTCGGTCTACGAACTGTCCGTGATCGAGACCCTCCCGAACATCGCCGCCGAGGTGAAGAAGGACTTCGGTTTCGACGTGAGCTTCGAGCGCGCCAAGCACCTCCTCGAGGAGAACGACGGCGCGGGCAACACGTTCAAGGCCACCGCCAAACCCGTCCTCATCGGCACCGCCGTCGTCGGCGCCACGACCATGACCTTCTCGATCATCATGACGCTGACGGCGGGATTGACCCAAGGGCTCTCGAACCTGTCCC
>Ga0068859_100006011_pt1 | contig 12332 bp, 8 predicted proteins | sample KBSSwiS22_FD_66585 | JGI IMG/M metagenome (GOLD analysis project Ga0068859, IMG submission 66585) | Switchgrass rhizosphere microbial communities from Kellogg Biological Station, Michigan, USA - KBS Switchgrass S2-2 | ecosystem: Host-associated > Plants > Roots > Rhizosphere > Soil ... | reverse complement strand
CGCCCAGAGCCTTACGCTGCTACAGTGGCCCGCTTAGGACAACTCTGAAATGTGGGCGCATCGCGCCGCTACCCCAGGACTTACATGCGCCACCTGTGATGAAGGTGCGCCTTCCACCCCGACGCGACCCTCGACACGTCCGCTCTTCGGGTGGTTGGACCTGAGCCGCGCGAGCGTCGTCTTCCTGGAGCGGTTCGAACGTCTGCTCCTGGCGCGACCCGGACCAAAGCCGCGCATGGCGGCGTGGCCACCATGAGCGCTTACGGTTAAGTGTCGGCCGTTTTTCTGGGCGAGCGCTTGGCCGGCGCGGACTTCGCGGCCTGACGACCGCCTTGGCCGAGGCCCATGCTCTTCGCCAACGCCGAGCGAGCGGCAGCATAGTTTGGCGCAACCATAGGATAGTCCTTGGGGAGGCCCCACTTCGCCCGATACTCCTCGGGGCTGAGGTTGTACTTGGTGCGCAGATGTCGCTTCAGGCTTTTGAACTTCCGACCGTCTTCCAGGCAGATCAGGAATTCGGGATTGACTGATTTCCGTATCGAGACGGCGGGCGTCTGCGTTTCAACCGGTGCCGGCATTGCGCCAGTGCTGATGCCGTTCAGGGTGGCATGAACCTGGCCGATTAGATTTGGCAGCTCGGCCGCGGACAGGCTGTTGTTGCCAACATAAGCAGAAACAATATCGGCCGTCAGTTCGATGACTGCGTCACGCTCGGGCATAGGCTTCTCTCGCTCCTTGTTGCGAGTGGCATTACACCTGTTCTTGCAAAAACAACATCACGCCCCGGTTTCGTCTCGGGGTTAATCTATCCTGGCGGCCTGGTTCTCGGAGGCGACCGGGAGCCAATTTGTAATTGGGCTTCGTCATCGGACTGCGCAGGCGAGCACCGTCGCCGGCTGACTGTCGGTGAGCGATTCAGGTCCGCCGGCGGCGAAGCAGTCTCGCGCCGTTGATGAGCCAGCGAACCGCATCCTCGTCGAGCCCCTCGACGGCCGCAGCCAGCCTGGCGTCGGCGCCTTGCGGCGGTTTGTCCGAGAATAGTTCCGCGTACCCAGCGTCGAGCGCGACTGCGAGGCTCTGGATGGTCTGGAGGTGTTGACAGGTTAAAGTCGCAAATGGGTTTTGGCCCCGAATCCCGGCTCAGCTCGGCTGAGCGAATTGTGGCTTTAACCTGCCAATACCTTCGCAGAGCGGACGGTTCCGACTTCGGCTGAGGGTGGAAGTCGGTCGTTAGCGTCCTAGGGAGCGAATTGTGGAGCCGCAGTGGTTAGGCGGTGCTCCCAGGACGCCTGCAAGCCACTCGCTCCGGCCTTCGGCGCGGCATTTTCAGAAGTTTGGATGGATGGATACCGCGAGACCGACCATCGAATCGCGCCGCGGCTTATCGCGGAGGGCTCCGCCAGGATTCGGAAGTTGCCGACGCAAGTAGCCGAACGAGATGTGGGTCTCGTCGCGCTCCCATCCGATCCCAAAGCGGGTGTTCACCAGCGTGTTGGCGGAGCGGGTCTCGTGGTCGGCGCGCCAACGGGGATCTTCCTGAAGCTGCTGGGTCGAATTGCTTGCCGCTGCGTAGAGGTAAAATGGGCCGGTCCTGCCGAACGCCAGCTTCTGTTCCGCGCCGCCGCCGCGCTCCCGCGCTTCGGTGCGGCCCGCAAAAGCGGCGCTGTGAAGCGCGGCGGCGGTGGCGGGCGGAGAGAGCGGTTCAGCCACCGCCGAATCCAAGGTCGCCAAGCTCACGAGCACAGCGGGAAAAAACAACAGCCGCCGCATGCGGCAAACCTCCAGACTCGCCGCTTTGGCGGCGCATCCGAGAAAGAGGTCTACTCGGCCTCCGGTTCCAGCACGTTCTGATGCTCGCGAAGTGGACCTTCGGAACAGCCGCGGAGGGTGATGGGGTGGCCCCCCGGCGTCGCAAGCGATGACGTAGCGATCGCCGAGAAACGCGACGCATGACGATCGAAGGGGTATGATGCCGGTCGCTAAGGAAGTGCCACCGAACATGGACGGGGCAAAGCCGATCACCATCCTGGGCTTCGCCGGCAGCCTGCGCAGGGCCTCGTACAATCGGGCCTTGCTCCGCGCCGCTGCGGAAACCGCGCCGAAGCTGATGCAGGTCGAGATCTTCGACCTCGCCCCGGTTCCCCTCTACAACGCGGACGTGGAGGCGGAGGGCGAGCCGGAGGGCGTCAAAGCCTTCAAAGCGGCGATCGCCGCTGCCGACGGGGTGCTCATGGTCACCCCGGAATACAACCATGGCGTCCCGGCTGTGATGAAGAACGCGATAGACTGGGCGTCGCGTCCGCCCAAAGCAGCGGTCCTGGATCGCAAGCCCGTCGGGATCATCGGCGCATCGCCGGGTGTCACCGGCAGCGCGCGGGGGCAGAGTCAGCTCCGCCAAGCCTTCGAGTTCACCAACTCCTACGCCATGCCCCAGCCGGAGCTGCTGGTGTTCCGGGCGCATGAGAAGTTCGACACAGACGGACGACTTGTCGACGAAGCCACACGCGAGCACCTTGCGACATATCTGGCGGCTTTCGAGGCCTGGGTGAGGCGTCTGTCGTGAAGCCGTCCAACCGAGCGGCGGCTTGGCCACCCTTGCCCTACGCCCGACTGCGTCCGACGGCCGAAACCTTGCAACTCTGGACCCAGGTCGTCGGCAAGGTCGCCCTCGCGCGCACGCCCTGGTTCAACCATTCGTGGCACGCCAGCCTCAGGGTCTCGGCGCGCGGCTTGTCGACGCCGCTCATCGCGAATGGCGCCACGGCGCTGCAGCTCGAATTCGACTTCATCGACCAGCAGCTTGTCATGCGGACAAGCGACGGCGGCGAGCGGCGCATCGCCCTTGAGCCGCGAACGGTCGCTGACTTCTACAGCCTAACGATGGACGCCTTGTCGAGCCTCGGCGCCGCCACCCGCATCGTCGCCGTACCGAACGAACTCCCCGATGCGGTCCCTTTTGCAAAGGACCATGCCCCGAGGGTCTATGAACCGGACATCGCACAGGACCTGTGGCGCGCGATGGTGCAGATCCAGCGCGTTTTCGTCCGTTTCCGGTCCCGCTTCATCGGAAAGTGCAGTCCGATCCACTTCTTCTGGGGCGCAGCCGACCTCGCCGTCACACGTTTCTCCGGCCGCGAGGCGCCCCCACACCCCGGCGGCCTTCCCCATCTTCCGGACATCGTCACGCGCGAGGCGTATTCGCATGAAGTCTCAAGCGCCGGTTTCTGGCCTGGGGACGAGCACGCGCCGGAGCCGAGCTTCTATTCGTACGCCTATCCAATGCCGCCGGGATTTTCCCGCGCGCCAGTAACGCCGCCAGGCGCTCGGTTCGACGAGTCGCTCGGTGAATTCCTGCTTCCTTATGAGGTGGTGAGACGCGCCGCGGATCCCGACGAGGTCCTGCTGGCCTTCCTGCAGAGCACCTATGAAGCCGCTGCGAACCTCGGCGGCTGGGACCGTGCGACGCTCGAATGCGAGGAGGGCCGGGTCGGACGTCCGCGCGTAGTCGCTTGGTGAGCGTGGTCAGCTCCCGGCTTGAGGGCGAAGCGCGGAGCGGCGCTGTGCAAGCTGTTCCGGCGCCGGCCTGGGTCACCGCCCTCGCCATGGCCGAGCCGGCAGGTGAAGCATGACCCCCCGCTCACGTTGCTCGGCGGACCAACACGAGCCCGTCCCCCATCGCCGCCGCGGGAGGTTATGCCACCCCCTTCGGCGACCCCGCCCGGCGATGCGTGATGCCGCCGGGCGGGGGGTGCAAAGTCTGGGGGGCCGAGCTCGGCAACCGGGGCCGGCCTTTCGCACGCGACGCTGCAGGTTTTGCCTCCGTTCTTAGGTCCGAGTCGTGAGCGGTGAAGCCTTAGGCTTGGCTGTTGATATTGGGGTGGCGGGACACTGAAGGCTGCCCACAGGTCGTCCCGCGACGTACTTCCAGGCTCATCTCTGCCAGGAGTAAGCGCAGTTCACGTGCCAGTTGTCGTGGGGCTTATAGGCCAAGCAGACGCGCCCCCTATCAGGTGCCTCGAAGCCTTGCTCCCATAGGAAGGCGGCCAGCCGGCCATCCTTGCTCATGATCGGACGGCTGAACGCGTTGGAAAGGAAGGGTGCCGGAGTGCTCCACGCACAGTCAGGCTTCCATGGCGAAGCGCGGCTCGCCCTGACGTGAGCGGCCAAGCCCTTGGACAGCTTCAGCGGCACAGCTAGCGGAGCGGCAAGCCGGTCAATCGACGATGCCAAGAATTCTGGCGAAGAGTACGGACTAAGCCTGTCCATGAAAGTTGGGGGATGGGTCCCATTTGGATCAGCCTGCCCGATGAAGAGCTGATTGAGGATTGCACATTCGGCTCGCGTCGCGGATGGAGCGGCCAAGGCCGGTGAGGCAATCCATGCGACGACCCCTAGGAGGCCAAGCTTCAGCACTGTGGCCTCAGGTCCATCAGCTCCACCCTGCATCCGTCGTTACCGAACATACCGCTCCAACGTCCGCTAAGGGTCGTCACCGGTCGCGGCCTTGCCTCCGGGAAGCCGACGTTCGCAGAGCCTCTTCGGGGTGGGAAGCGGACATTGGGCACTGCCAAGGAAACCGCACCCTACCCCCGTTTTATCCCTTCTTAGGGCTCTGGCCCATGAGGCGCTCGGCGGCCGCGCTCTCCCTTATTTTTTGAATGGATGATGGCCGCTGCCGCAAAGACGGGGCAGCAGCGGAGCGAAGCAATTTGCGCTGACAATACCCTGGTGAAAGTGGAAAAACTCCTCGCCGCTAGTGGTGCGGCGGGTGCGCGGCGGACGCGTTCGCGGCCAGGCAATACGCTTGGCCGCCCCTTGCGGAAATGGGATTACAGATTGCATCGCGTCCCAATCGCACGGGAGAGTTGCGTGATTCCCGTTAGCTTTCTCAATCGTCGCGCCTCGCTGGCCTCGCGCATCGATCTCAACTCCGGGGAGATCACCCAGTCGGACGGCGTATTGGGCATGATCACTCCGGCCGAACGGCGGGCCCTGTCCGCGTTCGGTGAACACATCTGGCGCCACGGCGCGAGGCAGGATGGCCTGATCATCGACGCGGGGCCATTCGTCGGGGCCTCGACCCTCGCGCTGGCCGAAGGCCTGCGGCGCTCCGGCCTGACCGAACGGGAACGCCGGCAGCGTATCTGGTCCTACGACCTCTTTCGGACCACCCGTGGGATGGCGGCTGGCTTCTTCGGCCCGGACGGCCCCAAGGCCGGCGATAGCTTCCGCGCCCTCTATGAACGGAACCTCGCGCCGTTTTCGGACGAAGTTCGTGTCCTGGAAGGCGACATCGCGGCCGCCGACCCGCCGGACCGGCCGGTCGCGATCCTGTTCGTCGACATCCTTTGGAACTGGGCCTCGACTCTGAGCTTCTCTAGGACCTTCTATCCGAAGCTAGATCCCGGCCGGTCCGTGGTTCTGCATCAGGATTTTTCCTACCCCTACTATCCCTGGCTGGTCATCAGCATGGGCCTGCTTCGCGATCAGCTGCCGTTGGCCAGGACGGTTCCGTACTCCACCGCCGTCTTCGATGTGCGCCGCCGACTGCGTGCGCGCGACATCGACGACCCGAGAAACGTCGGCGTCCGGCGCGCTTTGGAGATCTACGACTATTTCATTGGCCTGATGGACGGCTACCCGCGGGGCGCGCTCGCGCTGGGCAAGGCGCTGTACCTGGCCTCGCATCGGCGGACATCCGAGGCGCGCCGCCTCGTCGCGGAGGTCGAAGACAGGCACCGGGACGAGCCGCTGGTGTTGCAGTACGTCAAATCGATCTTGAACTATGCGCGCCTGGCGGACGACGGTGCGGCCCGGCCGCTGGACGAGGTGTCTGGATTCTGAGCCTACCCGCGTAGCGTTCAGGGTCGCCTCGGAGCGCTGCCGGCCCACTCCCTCGCAGTTGCAGACGCTGGGCAGTCTCTCACCGCTATTCCGAAGGCCAACGCGACTGCCCGGGCGTCCACCTTCGCGAGCTATCTGGGCGTCGCGCGGGCGCGCCTCACGCGGCGCCTCCGACGGAGCTCGGGGTCTTTCGTCTTCGTGACTGAGCGAGATGTATCGCTTCCGAGAGGAAGCGAACCGTCGGCGGGCTGGTTGTACAGCTTGAACAACATAAGATTTAGTGCATCATGAGGTGCAACTGCTAATTGTAAGTGAGCAATCTGCGCCTCCGTCCGATCCCATTTATCGTTGAATCTCACAGATGGACTTTGCTGAGTTTCTGTTTCCCCGCGGATTGAGCGTATCGCCGTCCGGAATCGAGCGTGTCCTCGTCGTGGGCTCCTGCCTGGGAGAGGTCTTTTGTTCGGCGCTGAGCGCGCTTCAGGTCGGTCCGAAATTCGAATTCGTGCAGTTCAACAATGTGTCGGATTTGCCCGGCGCGCCGCCCTCGCCCGTAGAAGGCTATGACTTCCAATATGTGCAAATTCCGCTTCGATCGGTGCTGACCGACCAGATCGTGCGTTTTGCGGATTTCTCGAATCCGACGGTTCACGAGGCCATGGTCGACGGCGCGTTTCAGCGGTGTCGGCTCCTGCTTGAAGCTGGGCTGAAATATAATCGCGAGTATGGCCTGCTGACCGTCGTCAGCAACTTCATCTCTCCTCAGGTGCCGGTGGTCAGTGCGCTGGATCGGGTCGGCGGACCCTATGATTTGAGTGCGTTCGTGCGGCGTCTGAACGCCTATCTCGGCGAGCTGTGCGAAGCCCTGCCGAATGTCTACCTTGCAGATTTGGATTCCATCTCGCAGTCCCTGGGCAAGCGCGGCTTCGTTGATGATTTCCTCGGGTTCTACGGTCACGGGGCCTACTGGTCGCCGGGGTGGCGGGAGTTCGACGTCGGCCCAGGCTTCAACGCCCCTTCTCAAGGGCGGATAGAAACGCCGCCGCTCCTCGAAGAGATCTATCCATATCTCGGCAACGATATGTTCGTCGGAGTGTGGCGGCAGATGGAAAGCATCTATCGCACGGTCCGCCAAATCGACCAGGTCAAGCTCGTCATATTTGACCTCGACGACACCCTTTGGCGCGGGCTTCTCGCCGATCACTATGACGATGGCGGCGCATGGCCGGTCGAGCACGGCTGGCCCTTGGGGGTCTGGGAGGCGGTTCATCACCTGAGAGCGCGGGGGATAATGACCGCGCTCTGCTCGAAGAACGATGAGGCCCTGGTTCGCGCGCGTTGGGCGCGAGCCGTATATGAGGGGTGGCTCACGCCCGACGATTTCCTGTTTCGTGAGATTAATTGGCGGCCGAAGCCAGCCAACGTCGCCGCAATCATTGAGCAAGCGTCTCTGACGCCCCGAAGCGTCGTCTTCGTCGACGATAATCCGGTCGAACGGGCCGCGGTGGCGGCGGCCTTACCAGGCATCCGAACGATCGGAGGGAATCCCTATGTGACGAAGCGCGTCCTGCTTTGGTCCGCAGAGACTCAGGTCGCGACGATCACGCCGGAAACCGCTGGCCGGGAGGCGATGATGCGCGGGCAGAAGTTGCGAGAAGCTGAGCGGCGCACGCTCTCGCGAGATGAGTTCCTGAGGGGCCTCGGAAGCAAGATCGAGTTGACGCTCGTCGATGGCCCCGAGCATCGGCAGTTCGCGCGCTGCCTCGAGTTGATCAACAAATCCAATCAGTTCAACACCAACGGACAGCGACGCGGAGCCTCGGAGCTCACGAAGTGGGTCCGAGAGGGCGGCCGACTGTATGCATTCACGGTCGCAGACCGGTTCACTAACTATGGCTTGGTGGGCGTCGTTCTGTGCCGGGGCGGCATGTTTGAGCAGTTCGTCATGAGCTGTAGGGTGATCGGGTTGGAGATCGAAACCTCCGTGCTGGCGCACATCATCGAACGGGAGCGGGTCCTCGGCATCGCGAAATTGACCGCAGTCGTCGAGCGGACAGAAGCCAATGCAGTCTGCCGAGATGTCTATGCGCGGATGGGCTTTAGTCCGGCGGGAGATGGCATCCTCGTGCTGGATGGTGAGGGCGCGGTCACTCCTATTCCCTTCCATGAGGTGCAGTTCGGACAACCGGCTGCGCCCGCGTAGGCGCCTGACTGGACTCTCGTATTCGGCTCGTTGGATCGGCCATTTGAGCGAGCGGTACAGGTCAGCCACTCCCGCCGCAGAGCTCACGATCAGCCGATGATGACAGCTTCGCTGCTCGCCGCCGCAGCCCTTGCAATCACTCCGACGGCCGAGGAGGCGCGAGCCGCAATCTGGGGTGACCTTCAACTCAACGCCACGATCGGCAACGGCAACTGGCTCGCCGCGCTCTGGTACAACGCCGGTGCAGAGAACCGGCCGACACCTGATCTTCACATCCGCGACGTGGATTGTCGCAGGCACGCGGGCTCTTACAGATGCAGGTCACGTTGGTCCGAGACGGTGGGGTGGTGACCGTGTCGGGCGAAAAGGCTCCAGAAGTACTCACTTATGAAGCTGATCTCCGGCAAGGAGACCAAGCGGCTTGGGTGGTCGAGCATCTGCCACCACCACCTAAAGGGGGCCACAGTCGAACCACGATGCACTGCAGCCGCCCGCCCAAAGGGTGAGCGTGCATTGAGTCGGACATGGGTGGTTCTCGGATAGGCGGCTACGAGGCTGTCACCCTATTCCAGTGAAGACTGAGCCCACATCCTGCCAGCGCTCGTCTGCCGCCCTGTGTAGATGGTGGATGCTTCCAGCGCCTGCGGTCGGCCCTCCAGAGATGCTTATTTCGACAAGGGCATCGTCGCCATTGGAAGAAACTATAGGCAACGATAATGCAAATATCGTGGCACGATAGAACGCTAAAGGTTGATTTCCCTCTCCTACCCCACTCCGTTCGGCTGGCTCGTCGCCGTGCTTAATTCCCCTCCGATCCAGATATGCGCCAATCTCCGGACACGAATTCAATGCGCTACGAGGCTTCTCCGCTAAAAATGCGCGAACAAGCCCGTTCGCCGGCCGCTCACCGCCCCATTGGTCGATGACAATTTCACCGCCGTCTGAGGCGGAGCCCTCTTCGCGTGGTATTGGAGAGTCCGCCACCACCCACGGGATCTTATTTATCCGTCTCGCGGTGAAAGCTTTCACGGTCGAGAGTGCGACATCGCATTCTCGCTTGCCCGCTTGCCCGCTTGCCCGCTTGCCCGCTTGCCCGCTTGCGGCCGGTGCGGTTGGTCGGCGGCTCGCGAGCTTCCGTTGGCGGTGGCGACCAGTGCGACTGCTGCGAGCGCGAGAGACTTCATAAGGCTCTTGTAAGGCTACGGCTTAACGTCTGCCATGGGTGGATAGCGGCCTTACAGCCTGACATTGTTCGGCCGGTTTTCCGGGGAAAATCAGGAAGGGCAGGGCCAACTTGGGTCCGGCGCTGACTTGTCAGCACCACTTAGCCTGTCGGCTCCCCGTGACGCTTGTCGGCTTGACGCTATCATAGCGTGTGCACGTTTTTAGAATATTCTCTAGGTTGCGCGTCGTGGGCCTTTCCGGAGCTTGCAATGTCGACTGAAATGCAGACCGTCACAACCACAGCGGACTACCACGTTCTGGCGTTCGACCAGCTCATCTTCACAAACCAGCCCGCGTTCCAGCTGAGTCAGCCGACCATATCGGGTCATTGGGCGAACCCGTCGCCGCATCTATGGATATCGGGAGAAGTCGATGTCGTCATAAACTCGACGTCGACCGCCGGCAGCTTCGACTGGTACGGCATTGTCATCAGCAATACGTTCGACAGCACCCCCTACGTCACCTTGGATCCGGGCGCGACACTGAAGATGAGCGTCGTTGGCGGCGGCGCGATCGGCTACTTCGCCGGGGGCAGCGACGCTCCATCGACGTTCGACAACGCTGGCACGATCTTCGTCAGCGCGGACGGCCATGCACTCGGCGTGGGCAATGGGGGCAATAACGACCTGCTGATCAACAGCGGCCTCATCACGGTCACGTCCAACACGTCCGACGCGACAGGACTGAAGGTCCAGAACTATGGCATGACTGTGCAGAACAGCGGCTACATCACCGTATCAGGACACGGCCAAGTCATCGGCGTCGACATGGGCCCCTCCGGAGGGGCCGAGGTGTTCCACAATACGGGAACCATCGTTGCGCATGATGACAACACCGCCTTAAACAGCGTCGGCGTCTTCTGGGGGAATGGGCCCCAGACCGGTGGCAGTTTCGTGAACGACGGGACGATCGAGGCCGACCGGGCTCTGGACGTCTACATCACTTACGGAACGGCGGACGAAAACCTCATCACAAATAATGGCCGCATGGTCGGCGACGTGTGGCTCAGCGGCGGCGGGCCCGAGACGTTGGTGAACAATGGCGTGATCACCGGGGCCATCCGTTTGATTGGTGCGGGCAGTGTCTATGACGGCCGCCTCGGCTTGGCGCAGGGGCCTATCACGGGCAGCAACAACGGCGGCAATACTCTCCTTGGGGGCGACGGCGCCGAGACGATTACGGGGGGGTTTCACGACGACTCCATATCGGGCGGCGCAGGCGGAGATGTCATCACGGACGCCAGCGGGAACAATAATCTCGATGGCGACGCGGGCGATGACACGATCATGAGCGGAGCGGGCGCGGACTTCATTCGCGGCCTCGAGGGGAACGATTCCATCGATGGCGGCGCCGGAGCCGACGACGTGAACGGGAACCGTGGCGACGACATCGTCCACGGCGGCGACGGAATCGATTTCACGCGCGGCGGCCAGGGGGATGACCAGGTCTACGGCGACGCCGGCGACGACCTGCATGTGAACGGAAACATCGGGAACGACACCGTCCACGGCGGCGATGGCGCCGACAGCGTCTACGGCGGTCAGGGGGACGATCAGATCTACGGCGACGCCGGCGACGACTACCTCTCCGGCGATCTCGGATCCGATACGCTCACCGGCGGTGCGGGCGCCGACACCTTCCACCTCGGCGTGAACAGCAGCCACGACTATGTGACCGACTTTAGCGCCGCTGAAGGCGACCGCGTGCTGCTCGATCACGGCAGCGCCTACACCGTGACCTGGACCGGGTCCGACTCGGTCGTGACCTTGAGCACGGGCGAGCAACTCACGCTCCAGGGCATCGACTCCGCGTCTCTGCCGAGCGGCTGGCTGGTCGTCGGCTGAACGTCCGCGATGGGTCGTTCTCGCGCCTTGGATGTCGGCCGGCGACCGGACCTTCGCGACGTCCGCTTCCTGGCGCGGGCGCCAACGGGGCTGAACGACCCCTTTGCGACCTTGGCGAAATGCTCAATCGCGACAAAGCTTCACGTCGGCGGATCGGTCACGCGGAGCTTAGGCCCGCGGTGACCGCGATCTAACCAGCGCGCGCGACCCTTAGCGCACCCTACCCATCAGATCAGGCGGCTGGCTATCGCAGCCCAAATTCCGATTGCGCCCAGTGCTGCTGCAGAAAAAGTGTAGACGGGCCAGACCTGCCGATACCCGCTTAGAGCGTCATGATAGAGGAAGTGATAAGCAGCCAGCGCTGCGAACGCGGAGACTATTCCGCATGTCCACAATCGTCCTGAGGGTGCTGGCAACCCGGATAGCTTTCGTCCTCTTGCCTGCACCGATAGAACGAGAAGGAACAGGCCTAGGCCGCACGCGCGCACGAAGAGGCTTCTCTCGGTTCCAACCGTCAGCATAGCTCCGATCGCAAGCACCACGATGGCGGTGGCTTTCGTCGCGAATGACAAAGCCGCTTTCATCCGCAAAAGCTGTGCTGTGATGCCGGTTCGGTCAATGGCCGAGTCCCACCCCGAGCCGCCGATCCGAAGGTCAGCTCCCCGGAGGCAGGCGTGGGACCGCTCACGACCCGTTTCAGACATTCGTCGTTCGGCCCCACTGAAGGCCCGGAGGTGGTTGGTCTCCATAGCGGTTCGGTCCCGTGTTTCCGGGGACGGCGCCAAGCCAGGTCATCAGACCAAAGATCAGAAGCGTAACGCCTCCCGCAACCGCGAGGGCATGCTGTGGCACCACAACAAATCCGACGATGATCGCGGCGATCTCAATCCCAAATGCCGCTAAGACCCACCAGCCTGTGCGGCCAATATCGTGAAGGCGCGGGATGGCCAGGAACATGAGGACCACTTCACTGATGTGCGCGCTTGAAGGTGCAAACACCCTGATCAGCACTATCAGCAACACCAACATCCCGACACTGAGCCAGAAGGTTGCCCGGTTGATCCGTCCTTTCAGGTAGTTCATCAACCGCGCCCCGTCGCCCAGAGCCTTACGCTGCTACAGTGGCCCGCTTAGGACAACTCTGAAATGTGGGCGCATCGCGCCGCTACCCCAGGACTTACATGCGCCACCTGTGATGAAGGTGCGCCTTCCACCCC
>Ga0068859_100006010_pt1 | contig 12333 bp, 12 predicted proteins | sample KBSSwiS22_FD_66585 | JGI IMG/M metagenome (GOLD analysis project Ga0068859, IMG submission 66585) | Switchgrass rhizosphere microbial communities from Kellogg Biological Station, Michigan, USA - KBS Switchgrass S2-2 | ecosystem: Host-associated > Plants > Roots > Rhizosphere > Soil ... | reverse complement strand
CAATCGTTATTGGTGAAAGAAGGTTTGTTTGAAGGTTGGCATTAAAGATAAAGTGTTTTGGGGAAATATCTAAACCTAATGCCTTAGTAAAAGAGTATCCTTTACAATTGGGTTCCTATATTTTTTAATGAAAGAAATTCCAGCTATCACCAATAAGGATCCAAAAAGTAAAATTATTTTAGTTACTCCAATTGATGCTATTAGCAAAACGATTCCTGCTAGAGAATGATAATGTTGTCCTGTAACATCATATTCGTTTCCAGCTTCCATACCAATAGCAATATATAAACACCATAAAAAAAGACCACAAACAACCACCATTGCAATTAGCGGTTTTTTTGCTGTTTGAAATTTAGAAATCCTGACAATAGTATGCGTCGCACCCGGAATATTTTGTTTAAAGAATTCGAATATCTCACTTCTGATTTTATCATCCTTAACTTTCAAATGCTCATAATCGCCTTTAAAAATAACCTCAATGTATTTTTTGCTTTGTTGTAAACTTATTGCAGAAATATAGTGTAGCGGAATTTTAAAAGACTTTTTTGGAGGAGGATTTTGCATTTTAATATTTAATACATAAGCTTCAATGTCATTCACAAGAGGATTTGCTTTATAAATGCTGTCATTTAACAAGGCAATGATTTTATCATCATCCTTTTCTTCGCTTATCCAGATTTTCATAGGTATCTTATATTCTTGATCCATTTAAAATTATATGGTTTGATGAAAAGCAATCTTGGTTTACATACCATTGCTGACTCGAATAGTTCTCAAAAAAAATCTTGAATTCTCTAAAAAATTATTCTTCAATGAATCTTTTTGCTTTGTTAAAAGCTCAAAACTAAATTCTACAGTATTACCTTTTATAGTTGTTGCTGCTAATAGTTTTTTTGAGTACTGAGATTTTACGGAATCATATAGATCTATGATAAATATTGAAAAAAGCCGATCACCAATTTTTTCTACTGTATCTGATTTTATTCTATATGTAGCGGGATCTACTTTCATACTTTCTTTTTGATATTGGTGCGATTTTAAAAAATTGGTACTATCGAAATTGTCATGAAAAGGGAAATATCCAGAATGACTTATTGTAAAACGTTCTATAGAGTCTTTAAGGTCAAACCACATCCATCCTGATTCTTTATTAATGGGTAACCCCTTGGGTTGAAATCTGTATTTTATTCTATCGCAAAGTGAGCCACAATCTGAATGGTGCGTCCAGGAAAAATTGGTATCATAACGCGATGGTAAAGATATTGTGACTGTGCCTAAACTATCTACCAGCTTGATAATATTAATTTTTGATTTTTCCGGAGAGGGAATAACGGCATCAACTTTTGAAATGTTATTGCAGGCAATAAAAAACGAAATTGATAATATTAAAAGAAATATCCTCATTGTTCATAAATATACAATTCTCTAACTTAAATCAAACATTACAAAGTTGGTAAACAAAAAAACCGAAGCTTTCAAACTTCGGTCTCAAATATCTATAGTCCCCCTTCAAGGCTTAAAACTCCGCACTCTTCGGATACCTCGGAAAAGGAATTACATCCCTGATATTACCCATGCCTGTTACAAACTGCACCAAACGTTCAAAACCCAAACCAAAGCCTGCATGCGGACAAGCACCGAATTTCCTGGTATCCAAATACCACCACAATTCTTCCGCAGGAATATGCATCTCTTCCATACGTTTCAATAATTTATCCATACGCTCTTCCCTTTGAGAACCTCCCACAATTTCACCAATACCTGGTGCAAGGATATCCATTGCAGCAACGGTTTGTCTGCCGGGTTCGCAATTATCATTCTGGCGCATGTAAAATGCTTTTATCTCCGCAGGATAATCAGTAAGAATAACGGGCTTTTTAAAATGCTTTTCTACCAAATATCTTTCATGTTCACTTTGTAAATCAACGCCCCATTTATCAACCAGGTATTGAAACTTTTTCTTTTTATTGTGATTGCTCTCTCTTAAAATTTCAATCGCTTCAGTATAAGTCAATCTTTGAAAATCATTATCCACCACAAAGTTTAATTTATCCATCAATCCCAATTCACTCCTGTCGTTTTGTGGTTTTTGTTTTTCTTCTTCTTCCAAACGCTGCGCTAAAAATTCAAGGTCTTCTTTGTTATGCTCCATCGCATGTTTAATTACATACTTGATGAATTCTTCAGCAAGGTTCATATTATCTTCCAGGTCATTGAAAGCAACTTCGGGTTCAATCATCCAGAATTCAGCCAAATGCCTTGTAGTGTTACTATTTTCTGCTCTAAAAGTTGGGCCGAAAGTATAAATATCACTGAAAGCCATAGCCGCTAATTCGCCCTCTAATTGTCCACTTACGGTAAGGTTAGTGCTGCGGCCAAAAAAATCTTCTTTGAAATTTATTGAACCATCATCATTCTTTGGTGCAGTACCATCCAGTGGCAATGCAGTTACTTTAAACATTTCACCGGCACCTTCTGCATCACTTGCAGTAATGATGGGTGTGTGTAAGTAAACAAATCCTTTATCATTAAAAAATTTATGGATTGCAAATGCTAGTGCATGACGCACACGAAATACCGCACTAAATGTATTGGTACGAAAACGTAAGTGAGCAATCTCCCTTAAAAATTCAAGACTGTGTTTTTTAGGCTGCAATGGAAATTTTTCTGCATCACTATCACCCAAAATTTCTATTTCAGTTGCTTTTAATTCTACTTTTTGTCCTTTGCCCAAAGAAGGAATTACTTCACCCGTTGCTTTAATACAAGCGCCGGTGGTAAGGCGTTTTAAAAGCGCCTCATCAAACTTGCCCAGTTCTGCAACTATTTGAATATTATTATTGGTACTGCCATCATTTAAAGCTATAAACTGGTTATTGCGGAATGTACGCACCCAACCCATTACTGTGGCCTGGTAATTAGCTTTATCGCTGGCCAACAATTCCTTGATCCTGATTCTTTTATTAAACATAAATTCTATTTGTGGAGTGCAAAGATAAGAGATTGTGTGGACGGGGGTTTCAGTGAACCAGATGATTATAGAAAATCTAATATAAAAACCTCCAGAGCCAGCAAACAAATCTAAAAGAAAAGATATAGATTTGTAAAAACAGATTTAGTATGAAAGGTTTTTCTTTACTTGCAGGTCCAGATCGGAAAGGAAAGATTCTTCAAATTGATGTGAAAGAATTGGTGAAAAACCCTCAAAAATTTGAAGAGATGATTGATGTACTTATCGCAACGGAAAGAAAATCTGAAAAAAGCATTCCCTGGGAAAATGCAAAAAAGCAACTCAAAAAGGCAGGTAAATTATAAGGCTTTTACTACCGGTATATCTCTTTACGGTGGCCAATTTTACGAATATCAACTATTTTAATTTCGTCTTCAATAGCATAAATGATCCTGTAATCTCCTACCCTTATCCTATAGAGATCTTCATCAGAACCTTTTAGCTTTTTTACACCATCGGGCCGCGGGTTTTCTGCAAGGGCATCAATAGCTTTTTCAGCTTTTCTAACAGTTGCTTTGGACAACCTGTTAAGTTCTTTTAAAGCGGATGATTTGATGGAAATACTATACATTATCCAAAGCTAACAAGTATTTAAAACGCGATGATAAAAAAGATTGGCATAGACTATTTTTTGTTGAAAAGCAGCGCTATAGCCAATCTCAATAATACATTTTTAAAACCTATCTACATTATATAACTGGACGATATGCCTTTACTGAAGGCCAATTAGCTCACAAACCCCTTTCCTAAAAAAAATTGCATTTTTTCCAAAAAACACCGTAATATTGCACTGGAATCCAACTGATAAGGTCTATCCAATCGTTTGCTTCATCAGCTACTCATATTCCATCAATTATAAATTCTCAATTACATTTTCAGATTTAAGACGGTTTTTTGAAGACATTATTTTCAACTTTTTATGTACGATATTTCACAACTGAACGAACTGCTCGTTCCTGAATTGCTTGACGTTGCAGAACAATTACATATTTCAAACGCAAAAAAATTAAACAAGCAGGACCTGGTAACGCAGATCCTGGATAAACAATCCCTTATGAGCACAGCAAAAAACGAAGAGGAAAAGCCCAAGCGCAAAAGGATCATTAAACCTGCTGCAGGTGCGACTCCTGCTGCATCCGCCTTGCCGGAAGCTAAAAAAGAAGTTGCTCCAAAAGCTAAAAGGCACGAGCATGCAGAAAAGAAACAACCGGTAAAAAAAGTGGTTGAAGAAGAGGATATGGAAGATTCCGAAGAAGAATTGCAACCAATAACAAGCGAGCAAAGCACCATCCCTGCAGCTATTGCACAAATGCTGCAGGCTGAAGATGGCGATATTCAACTTCCGGAAATGTTACTGGAAGAAGAAAAGCCGCAACAATCAAAACCTGTTCAGCAACGCAGGGACCAGCCTTCTTTCAATATAGAATTTGATGGCGTTATTTTAGGAGAAGGTGTTTTGGAAATGATGCCCGATGGTTATGGTTTTTTACGCAGCAGCGATTATAACTACCTCTCTTCTCCCGATGATATTTATGTTTCTCCCTCACAAATAAAATTATTTGGTTTAAAAACTGGTGATACTGTTTACGGTAGCGTTCGTCCGCCAAAAGAAGGCGAAAAATATTTTGCCTTGTTAAAAGTGGATACTATTAATGGTAAAAGGCCCGATGAAGTAAGGGACCGTGTACCTTTCGACTACCTGACACCGTTATTTCCGTTTGAAAAATTAAATCTTTGTACTAAAGCTGATAATTACAGCACCAGGATAATGGACCTGTTTACACCAATTGGTAAAGGACAACGTGGATTGATTGTTGCCCAGCCAAAAACGGGTAAAACCATGTTGCTGAAAGAACTGGCCAATGCTATTGCAGAAAATCACCCGGAATGTTATTTAATGATTGTACTGGTGGATGAAAGGCCGGAAGAGGTTACCGATATGGAACGTAGTGTACGGGCCGAGGTTATAGCCTCAACTTTTGACGAACCTGCAGAAAAACACGTGAAAGTAAGCACCATCGCTTTGCAAAAAGCAAAACGTTTGGTAGAATGCGGTCACGATGTGGTGATATTGTTAGATAGCATTACCCGTTTGGCAAGAGCACATAATACCGTTGCACCAAGCAGTGGTAAAGTGTTAAGTGGTGGTGTGGAAGCTAATGCAATGCAAAAGCCAAAACAATTTTTTGGTGCGGCACGTAAAATAGAAAATGGCGGATCATTAACTATCATTGCAACAGCACTGGTGGATACTGGTAGTAAAATGGACGAGGTGATCTTTGAAGAATTTAAAGGTACCGGTAACATGGAACTGCAACTGGAACGTAAATTATCTAACCGCAGAATTTATCCTGCAATTGATATTGTATCTTCTTCTACAAGGCGTGATGACCTGTTGCTTGATAAAGATACCTTCCAGCGTATGTGGGTATTGCGTAAGCACATGGCAGATATGAATCCTGAAGAAGCGATCAATACTTTGCTGAAGAATATGAGAGGAACGAAGGATAATGCAGAGTTCCTTACCAGTATGAATGGATAAGTTATTAATGAATAATTGATAATGAAAAAATGAATAATTAAGGCCACTGAAATTTCGGTGGCTTTTTCTTTGGTAACTTAGAGCTGGATTAAAAATGGCGATACAAAAACTCACCATAGAAGATTTTTTACAGCTTGCTCAAAAGCATCCTGTTTTTGATGTACGCAGCCCCGGCGAATACACACATGCACATATACCCAATGCAATCAGCCTTCCTTTATTTACTGATGAAGAAAGAAAAGTTGTAGGCACCGCTTACAAACAACAAAGCAAACAAGCCGCCATAAAAATTGGGTTGGATTATTTTGGTGTTAAGATGAAAAGCATGGTGGAACAAGTAGAAAATATTACTTCAACATTTAAGAAAGAAAGCATTGAATTTAATGCACCAGTTCCTCCGCCAGCTGGCGGAGGGGGCATTGTACTCGTACATTGCTGGCGTGGTGGCATGCGTAGCGCAGGTGTGGCCTGGCTGTTAGATTTGTACGGATTTAAAGTATACACATTAGTTGGCGGCTACAAAGTGTATCGCAAATGGGTGCTGGCACAATTTGAAAAAGATTATGCCTTTAAAATTATCGGCGGTTATACAGGCAGTGGAAAAACTTTAGTGCTGCAGGAATTGGCTCGTAATAAAAATACAATTATCGATTTAGAAGCGTTGGCCCACCACAAAGGTTCCGCCTTTGGCGCATTGGGAGAAGCACCACAACCCAAGCAGGAAATGTTTGAAAATTTGCTTGCTCAACAGTTGTCTGTTGTCAGTCGTCCGTTGCCTGATGCAAACGAACCATCAACCGCCATCTGGCTGGAAGATGAAAGCCAGCGCATCGGCAACCTGCAAATACCCATGCCGCTCTGGTACACCATGCGTAAAAGCCCGGTATATTTTTTGGATATACCTTTTGAAGAGCGGCTGAATCATATCACAGCAGAATACGGAAAATTTCAAAAAGAACAACTGGTGAATGCCATTATCCGGATACAAAAACGCCTGGGCGGACTGGACACTAAAAATGCCATCAATCACCTGCTGGAAAATGACCATAAAGCCTGTTTCAGGATTTTGCTGGGGTATTATGATAAATTATACCAAAAAGCCCTTCAAAACAGGGAAAATCTTTCGTTGCTACTAAATAAAATAGCCTGTTCGGGCGTTGATACTGCAACCAATACCCAAAATATTTTAGCATGCGATACCGTAACTACATAGCACTGGCCGTTTTCTTCATTTGTTGCTCACTTAAGTTATCTGCGCAACAGCAGGATGTTACTGGCTTATGGACAGGATTTATGTACAATGATACCACCCAGCAAAATTACCGTTACGAAATTGCCATTAGCCAGGAAAAAAACAAGTTAACCGGTTACTCTCACACCTATTTTATTTTAGATGATAAACAATATCATGGCGTAAAAAAGTTAAAGATTAAAAGAGACGGTAACAAAATTATTACTGAAGATGATGAATTGATAGTGAATAACTACCCAATACCCCCGGCAAAAGGTGTACATCAAACCAATAAACTTGTGCTGGAAATTAAAGACACGGTGATGATATTAAGCGGCATGTACAATACCAACTGGACCAGGGACTATCATCCGGTTACAGGTTATGTGCACGTAGAAAGGAAAAAAAATTACAGTCAGAGTGCGCTGGTGCCACATTTGCAGGAACTGGGCCTTACCAAAAATCTCTCTTTTCTTAAAGAAGAAAATAATCCCCCCGCTGAAGAAACTATTGCAGTGTTAAAACCCTTACGGTCAAACGAAGAAGAGATGCAGATAATGACTGCTGCAAAAAAACAACAACCGGATAATACAATCAAATCTTCCAATGCACCCGTTGTAAAATCAGAAGCGCTTAAACCCGTAGAAACAGTGGTGGCAAAACCGGTAACACAAAAACCAGCGGAGCCTGTTGTTACCAAAGTAGCGCCACCGGTTAAAGCCAAAGAACCCCCGGTTGTCAATACACCACCAGTAAAAAAACCAGAGCCTGTTGTTGTTGCTAAACCAGAATCTCCCAAACCAACACCTCCTGCTGTTGTAAAAGCACCTCCAGTGGAAACAAAACCTGCAGTCGTTAAAATTGCAGCACCAATAGATCCAACAGCTGCCGTAGATGCTGCTAAAAGAAAAGTGGAAAATATACAGGCATTATATTTTAAATCAGATAGCCTTCAACTAATACTATACGATAATGGTGAAGTAGATGGCGATACTGTGAGTGTAATAATGAATGGAACCGTAATCATGCCAAGAGTAGGTTTAAGTACCAACGCTGTTAAAAAAACAATTGATACCAAAGATGTGGGTGACAGCATTCAGTTAGTGATGTATGCCGAAACCTTAGGAACACTGCCTCCGAACACAGGCCTGCTGATAGTATACGATGGAACTGACCGCTACGAAATAAGGTTCAGCGGTGATATGCAAAAAAGTTCAGGAATAGTTTTCAGAAGAAGAAAAGATTAGCCACAGATTGCACAGATTACACAAATTTTTTTTCAATAAAAAGGGATTCAGTCAGCTGAATCCCTTTTGTCTTTCTAATCTGTGAAATTTGTGTAATCTGTGGCAAAAAACTAATAAGCCGCAGGCTTATGAAAAACCCAATCCCTAACTTAGCGGAATGAATTCCATAAAACTCACCCAATATTCTCACGGCGCAGGCTGCGGCTGTAAGATTGCCCCCAAAATACTGGACGAAATTTTAACCAGCAATTTTGCCATGCCCGACAATGATAAACTCATCGTGGGCAACCATAGTAAAGACGATGCAGCAGTGTACGATTTAGATAATGGCACCGCACTCATCTCCACCACTGATTTTTTTATGCCTATTGTTGATGATCCTTATGAATTTGGAAGGATCGCTTCGGCTAATGCTATCAGTGATATTTATGCCATGGGTGGCAGACCTATCTTAGCCATCGCTATTTTAGGATGGCCGATAAATGTTTTATCGCCAGCCATTGCACAAAAAGTAATTGAAGGCAGCAGGAGCATCTGTAAAGAAGCCGGTATTCCATTGGCAGGCGGACACAGCATTGATTCGCCGGAACCCATTTTTGGTTTGGCTGTAAATGGTTTGGTATCTATTGAAAACATCAAACAAAATAACCAGGCCAAAGAAGGCGACGTATTATTTTTAACCAAACCATTAGGAGTTGGCATTCTTACAACAGCAGAAAAAAAAGGCATTTTAAAAGAAGAACACGTTGGTATTGCAGCAAAACAAATGATGCAATTGAACAAAGTGGGTGAAACATTAAGCAAACTAAAAGGCGTTACTGCCATGACGGATGTTACTGGCTTTGGTTTGCTGGGGCATTTGGTGGAAATGGCAGAAGGCAGCAGCTTAAGTGCTGTTATTGATTTTGAAAAAGTGCCTTTGATAATTAAGGATATTAAAAATTATGTCGATCAAAAATCTGTACCAGGGGGTACCCACCGCAACTGGGATAGTTATGGCGATAAGATTGGAACAATAACTGATTTTCAAAAAGCAATACTGGCCGATCCGCAAACCAGCGGCGGTTTATTGATTGCCGCAGATAAAAATACTGTTGCAGATGTACAGGAGATCTTATCACAAAATGGGTTGACCAAGTTTATAACTCCCATCGGTACACTAAATAAACAAACTGAAAAAATTGTTTCCATTGCTTAACCGCAGGAAAACTAAAACTTTACATTTATGAGAAGCGTATTTGTAACCGTACTTTTAATACTTATTGCAGCCGCAGTAGCTTTATCCATTTTTGTTTCGGTAAACTTTTGGTGGCTGGCCGCAACATTTATGATTCTTTTTGCTTGGGGCTTGTATGATATGATACAACCCAAACACAGCGTAATGCGCAATTTTCCTTTATTTGGAAGAGCAAGATGGTTAATGGAATATCTGCGCCCTAAATTATACCAATACTTTGTTGAAAGTGATACTGATGGCAGGCCCATCAACCGGATTGACAGAAGTACGATTTACCAACGGGCAAAAAAAGAAACGGACAGCATGCCTTTTGGTACACAACTGGATGTGTATGCAGAAGGTTATGAGTGGATGACACACAGCATTGCTCCAATGAATTTTGATAAACTCAATCATAACCCACGTGTATTAATTGGTAACAAAGATTGTAAACAACCTTACAGTGCCAGCATATTTAATGTGAGTGCTATGAGCTTTGGCAGTTTAAGTTATGCAGCCATAGAAGCGTTAAACTCCGGCGCTAAAATTGGGGGCTTTGCGCACAACACCGGCGAAGGTGGATTAAGCCCTTATCATTTAAAACATGGAGGAGATATCATCTGGCAAATAGGTACCGGTTATTTTTCTGCACGAACAGCAGATGGTAATTTTTCCGAAGAAGCATTTGCAAAAAATGCCATACTGCCACAGGTAAAAATGATTGAGTTAAAATTATCACAGGGTGCCAAACCGGGGCATGGCGGTATATTGCCTGCTGCAAAGAACACTGCAGAAATTGCAGCCATACGTTTGGTAACACCTAATACCACCGTGTACTCGCCGCCGTATCATTCTGCATTCAGCTCACCAAAGGGGTTGATTGAATTTATCGGGCGCTTAAAAGAACTGAGTGGTGGAAAGCCGGTTGGCTTTAAATTATGTATCGGTCATAAAAGCGAATTCATTGCCATTTGCAAAGCTATGATAGAGCTGAATAGTTATCCTGATTTTATTACTGTTGATGGTGGTGAAGGTGGCACCGGCGCTGCACCACAGGAATTCAGCAATTATGTTGGCGCACCATTAATGGATGGCCTTGCCTTTGTACATAACATGCTGATGGGATTTAATATTCGCCAGCATATAAAAATTATTGCAAGCGGTAAAGTGCTCAGTGGTTTTCATTTAATAAGAGCAATGGCATTGGGTGCAGATGCCTGCAATTCTGCAAGAGCAATGATGATGGCATTAGGATGCATACAAGCTTTGCAATGTAATACCAACAAATGTCCCACTGGAGTTGCAACACAAGATAAAGGCCTTGTAAAAGGGTTGGTGATTGATGATAAAAAACAAAGAGTAGCTAACTACCACGAAGACACGGTAAAAACTTTTGTAGAATTATTAGGCGCAGCTGGTATTAGTGATAGCAATAAACTCACCCGCAGCCATATCTACCGTCGTGTATTCATGAACGAAGTACGTACATTTGAAGATATTTATCCCAGTTGTGAAGCTGGTTGTTTTATGAATGGTAAAGTACCAGAAAAATATGTGCATGATATAGAGAAGGCTTCGGCAGAAAGGTGGAACTAAACGCAAAAGAAGTCAAGTCTTTAAGACTTGACTTCTTTTGGAAAGCCAGCCAGCAAGGCATTTAATTCTAACCAAGTATAGCTTCTCTTGTTTTGAAGACTCAATTATTGAAGTAGTTTATCAATCTTATCTGCCAGTTTTTTATCCTTATCCGTCACAATATCACCAGCATCGTGAGTGCTTAACCATATTTCTAATTTGTTATACACATTGGTCCATAACGGATGATGGTTCATTTTTTCCGCTTCAATAGCCACCCTGGTCATAAAAGCAAAGGCCTCTGAAAAATTCTTGAACTCAAATTTTTTATACAGCGTATTGTTTTTTTCTTCCCACATAAAAAATAATTTATAATTGGTTAATGAATAATGAATAATTTTTTAAGGATGAAGAGAATTATAATTTTCGTGTGATCTTGCTGATAGAAAATATTATCAATTATCCATTATAAAATTATTCATTAAAATATCAGGTGTTGTTTGTGTTTGATCTTTTCATTCGTCATTTCATTCACTAACTGCACACCGGGTAAAGACCGGATGGATTGCATCAGCGATTTTAATTCTTCAGCAGATACAGTTTCACCTTTTATCAACCATAAAAAATCCAGGTGTTTAAATTCAGGCAACAAGTATTCACCATCAAACTGGTTGTTGTACAAATAATGCACCAGGCAGGTGGAGGGCACTGCATATTCGTAAATAGAAAAGAAATATTTACGGTCTTTTTTAGTCAGCTGAATTTCAAAGTCGTTATTCACCCTGAAATTAAAACCCAGAATCTGGTTCAACTGCCAGCTAAACTGGTAATCTTTAATTGGTGCAACAATGCCCAGCAACAAGGAATCTTCAAAAAATTCCTGCGCTAAGGTTTCATTGTCAATTTTAAGTTTCATTTATGCGATGCCACTATTTTTTAAGATGACTTTAGTTTCTTTTTTGGTTGTTAACCAACGATTTTTCTGTGATAGGATTGTATTCTAAAGTGGAAGTAAATTCCTGAAATCTGCAGAGGGAGAAATGTATTTTTTTATAGCTGTTTTAATTCTTTTAAAAAGTCTGCACCGCATTTTGGTTTCAACCTTCCTTCCTCAACAAGTTTCATTTCTTTAAACGCCTGTAATAAGATAAGGCGGCTTTTCTTTTCTTACTTATTCCCGTTTTAGGCAAATCTTTTTTCTTTTTAAAGTTGCCTCAATAGTTTAAAGTTAACTATTTAAAAAATTATATCAAACACCAACTCCTCATTACCCCGCTTCACTTTTACTTTTGTAGCATCACCTTTATTAAATTTACCCAATGCTTCCATATAAGTTTGCACGTCGGTAAATTTATGGTCGCCCAATTGCACAATTACATCTCCTGCCTTAATGCCCACCTTCTGTGCAGTTTTACCTTCACTTACACCATCCACTCTTACGCCACTGCCACTAAAAGTATAATCCGGCATAATGCCCAGTGTAACTTTAAAACTGCTTTTGCTGGCCATGGC
>Ga0068859_100006006_pt1 | contig 12340 bp, 6 predicted proteins | sample KBSSwiS22_FD_66585 | JGI IMG/M metagenome (GOLD analysis project Ga0068859, IMG submission 66585) | Switchgrass rhizosphere microbial communities from Kellogg Biological Station, Michigan, USA - KBS Switchgrass S2-2 | ecosystem: Host-associated > Plants > Roots > Rhizosphere > Soil ... | reverse complement strand
AAATCATCCGTGGTACAACGAGCGGGGTACTGCGACTGTCGCACAAATGCGTGGCTGGGTGCTTCTTGGTTTCGCGCGAACGGGAGTGTCGGACCACGCGCTGCTGTTTGTACTCGAAGAACTCGACACCGGGATCGATCCTTATCTCGTGGCGACCGCGGCCTGCGCCCTGCGCTCGTATGCAAAGCCCAATCCGGCCCTCGCTCCTTTCGTAATGCGAGCGCTCACGCAAAATCGCTATCGCGACGATCCGGTATCGTTTCTTGCCTATGCTGACTACTCGCTCGGGCCGGAAGCCACTAGTCCTGTTCGTGAACTGCTGCTCACGCTCGCGTGGCTTGGTCCACATGCGCGCAGTGTGCTGCCCGAACTTGAAGCGACAGTTAAATCAGGAGGGCTGTCAAAGAAGGCCCTGGTCGAGGCCCACCGGACTCTGGAAGCCATTCGGGGATCTGAAGAAGAACCTGATTGCTGCAAGCTACCGGACGGTCTCATCAGCAAGTTTTCGTGGGCTGCAAAAGCTCGTCGCAGCTCTGAATCGATCGCTTCAACAGTTTTTGAGGACCAGGATGGCGCCGGGATCACGTTCAACGAATTCTTTCAGGGGCGCCCATCGATCGTGGTCTTCTTTTATACGCGTTGCGACAATCCGCTGAAGTGTTCGCTCACAGTCACGAAGCTCGCTCGAGTTCAAAAGCTGTTGGAGTCGCGCAATCTCGCCGAACAGATTCAAACAGCCGCCATCACTTACGATCCTGCATTCGACGTGGCTGAACGTATCCGGCGTTATGGCGAGAAGCGAAGCGTGCGCATGGACGCGTCCCATCGAATGCTTCGCGCAACGAACGGGATCGACTCTCTGCGACAGCATTTCAAGCTCGGTGTCAATTTCGTCGAATCGCTGGTGAACCGGCATCGCCTCGAGGTATACGTGCTCGATCGCAATGGACGAGTTGCCGCGTCCTTCGAGCGTCTTCACTGGGACGAGCAGGAGGTCGTGGATCGCGCGGTCGAAGTATTAGCCGAGCGAAAGAAGCCTGCGCGCATTACCACGCCGATGATGGGTACACTCGCGTCCATCGCGATTGCGTTCTTCCCGAAGTGTCCGGTTTGTTGGGCCGCATACCTGAGCATGCTCGGCGTCACCGGCTTGATTCAGGTTCCGTACTCTCCCTGGCTACAACCGATATTGGCGGTTCTCATGATCGCAAACATCACGAGTGTGTGGTTGCGAGGCCGGGCCACCGGTCGCATGATTGGTCCGTATCTTGTCACCCTTGGCGCACTCGTAATCCTCGCATCAAGGTTCAACAGCGGCTCACTAAAACTGGCGGCTCTCGGTATTGTTTTGACTCTGACCGGTTCTTTGTTGGGTGTGTTCACTGCTCAGAGATCCTCAGCTCACCTGAATTACTAACAAGATTTGTCCCGAACCCTGCAAAGTTTTCATGCTGTCAAAACTGACAGTTATCCTTTCTTGATATCCGCAAGATAATTCACCGCCGGAGCTAGCAGGGCGCCAAAAAACCTACCCTATGTTTACAGTCCAGCGTAGACAAGTAATGAACCAAGCCTCGCCCACCCATGCGTGAGATAGATCGAGATCATTTCATCGCCTATTAGGATTGGTGGCGGTGAGTAAGCGGCGAAACAAAGGAGAGAAGGCCTGATGAAACGAACATTAGTGATTACCACCGTTGGTCTCTTGCTGGTCGTCAGCATGGCATTGCAGCCTTCGACGGCCCAGGACACTGGCTCCCCAGACAAGGAAAAACTCGGCAAGGGTTTTCCCATCAAGCCGCCCTATTCGCCGTATGTTGCTCGCAACTATCCAACGCGACCATTCTTTGGCGACACCCATTTACATACGTCCTTTTCGTTCGATGCGGGAGCGTTCGGCGCGCGCCTGGGGCCGAGAGATGCTTACATCTTCGCCAAAGGCAACGAAGTCACAGCATCCAGTGGCCAGCCCGCGAAGCTATCACGACCGCTCGACTTTCTCGTTGTTTCCGATCACTCGGATCAGATGGGATTCTTCCCGGATCTGTTCGCCGGCAAACCATCATTACTTGCCGATCCGACCGGCAAGAGATGGAACGAGATGATCCATAACGGCAAGGGCAACGAGGCGGCGATGGAAATTATCGTTTCTTTCTCGCATGGCACGTTTCCTAAAGACCTTGTCTATCTTCCCGGAAGCGCGGCGTATCGCAACGCGTGGCAGGAGACAATTAAAGCAGCCGAGGAAGCCAACGAACCTGGCCGTTTCACCGCCTTCATTGGCTACGAATGGACCTCGAATACTGGCGCCAACAATTTGCACCGCAACGTAATTTTTCGTGATAACGGGGACAAGGCCACTCAGGTTGAACCCTACACGACCGTGAAGCCGCTCGGCAGTGACAATCCGGCTGACTTGTGGAAATGGATGGCTGCTTACGAACAAAAGACCGGTGGCAATGTGCTGGCGATTGCTCACAACGGCAATCTTTCAAACGGGCTGATGTTTCCGACCGTCGAGGCGTTCGGCAAGAAAGTAGATCGCGGATATGCAGAGACGCGCGCGAAGTGGGAACGTCTGTATGAAGTGACGCAAACCAAAGGCACCGGCGAAGCTCACCCTTATCTTTCGCCGAATGACGAGTTCGCCGACTTTGAACTTTGGGACAAGGCCAACCTCGATGGCAGCGTGCCGAAAAAAAAGGAGATGCTCGAATTCGAATATGCACGCTCTGCGTATAAAAACGGATTGAAGTTGGAGCAGTTACTTGGCGTCAATCCGTACAAGTTCGGTCTGGTCGGCAGCAGCGACGCGCACACTGGCCTGGCTGCCATGGAAGAAGACAACTTCTTCGGCAAAACGACGCCGCAGGAGCCCAGTCCGGAGCGGTTGACCAAAGCCTTTATCCATGACGATAAGACTGGCGTGACAGTGATGGATTGGGAAGTCGGAGCTTCCGGCTATGCGGCAGTGTGGGCCACGGAGAACACTCGCACTGCTATCTGGGACGCGATGGAACGGCGCGAGACTTACGCCACGACCGGCACGCGCATGATTGTGCGTTTCTTTGGCGGCTGGAATTTCGAACCAGGCGATGCCCAGAATCGCCTGCCGGCGGCAATTGGTTATGCGAAGGGCGTACCGATGGGCGGTGACATGAGCAATGCTCCTGCCGGAGCAGCGCCGACTTTTCTAGTTGGGGCGCTCAAAGATCCGATGGGAGCGAATCTCGATCGCATCCAAATCGTAAAGGGCTGGCTCGACGCCAATGGCCAGGCTCAGGAGAAAGTCTATGACGTGGTTTGGGGTGACGCCGAAAAACGCAAACACGGCGCAGACGGAAAAGTCCCGGCGGTAGGCAGCACCGTTGATATTGAGAACGCCACCTGGACCAACACGATCGGCGATCCTGAATTAATCACGGTGTGGAAGGATCCGGATTTTGATCCGAAGCAGCGCGCTTTCTATTACGCGCGCGTGATGGAGATTCCCACGCCGCGTTGGACCGCTTACGACGCCAAACGCTTCGGCATAAAAGCGCTTCCCGGAACCCGCATGACCATTCAGGAGCGCGGATACACCTCGCCAATCTGGTACACGCCCGGGAGGTAGCGATGAAAAAACTGTTGCACGAGCCTTTGGTGCACTTTCTGTTGCTCGGACTTCTGGTGTTCGCCGGCTTCAGGTTCACCTCGCGGAATGAAGCCGCCGAACCGGGCAAGATCGTCGTTACCCTGGCGCAGATTGAATCGCTCGTCACTGGATTCACCCGCACCTGGCAGCGGCCCCCGACAAATCTCGAGTTGGAAGGATTGATTCGGGAGTACATTCGCGAAGAAGTGTGCACCCGTGAAGCGCTGGCCCTGGGGCTGGACAAAGACGATTCAGTCATTCGCCGGCGACTGCGACAGAAACTCGAGTTTATTTCGGACAGCGTCGCTTCACGTGCTGAGCCAACCGATGAAGAGTTACAGAAGTATCTGCAGGCCCAGGCCGGCAGCTTTCGCAGCCAGCACCGATTTACCTTCCGTCAGGTTTATTTAGATCCACAAAAACACGGTGAGAATCTGAATAGCGACGTTAATCAGTTGCTGGCGCAACTGCGGCTCGCGGGAAGCCAGCCCGATCTGTCGAAGATGGGTGATTCGTTTTTGCTCGAACAGGATTTTGAGGCTTTGTCTGCCGCTGAAGTTTCCAGGCAGTTTGGTGAAAAGTTTGCCGCGAAGCTTGCGGAACTACCGGTGGGGGAATGGAGTGGTCCAATTGAATCTGGTTATGGAGTGCACGTCGTGATTGTCACTGACCGCAAGGATGGATCGTTGCCTGAGTTGGCTGATATCCGCGAAACAGTGAAGCGCGACTGGGTGAATGCCCAGCGTTCGGAAACCAACGAGAAGTTTTATCAGGCACTGCTAAAACGTTACACCGTGACGATTGAGTCCCCGCGACTCGCGTTTGCGAAAGAGGCTTCGAAATGAAGACCAGGAACCCCTGGCGCACACTATGGTGCGGGATCATCTTCGGACCGCTGCTGTCGGTTTCTACTGTTTGTGCTCACGAGGTACGGCCCGCTTATCTCCAGCTACATCAGAGCGGCGTTGAGACCTACGACGTGTTCTGGAAAGTTCCAGGGCGCGGCGACAATATGCGTCTCAGCCTGGATGTGGAAATGCCAAAGAACTGCAGCAACACTTCAAACCATCGAGGCGTCTTTGGCGACAACACCTTCATTGAAGAATGGACCGTTAAGTGTGCGGGCGGATTAACGGGCGGTACGATCCAAATCGCAGGGCTAAATGCGACTATGACCGACGTGCTGGTGCGCCTCGAGCGATTGGATGGCACGACCCAGGTTACGAGGCTCACTCCTGCTGCTCGCTCATTCAGAGTCGAGGCCGCGCCCAGAACCATTCAAGTGGCCGGAACATATATGCGTCTCGGCGTTGAACACATCCTCACCGGCATTGACCACCTTCTCTATATTCTCGCTATGTTGCTGCTCGTCAAAGGATGGCGGCGCGTGATTGCAACCATGAGTGCTTTCACTGCGACACACAGCTTGACGCTCACGGCTGCAGCCCTCGGCTGGGTTCACGTGCCGCAACGCCCCGTTGAGGCGTGCATCGCACTAAGTATTCTGTTCGTTGCAAGTGAGATTGTTCGTGTGCGTCAGGGTCATTCGGGGCTAACAAAACGTTGGCCCTGGGTCGTCTCGTTCATCTTCGGACTACTGCACGGCTTTGGCTTTGCGGGCGCACTCAGCGAAGTTGGGCTTCCACAGAAAGCCATTCCAGTGGCGCTATTATTTTTTAATCTCGGTGTCGAGGCCGGACAACTGCTTTTCATTGCTTCAGTATTAGGGATAGCAATCCTGTGGCGGCAAGCACAGCCGCGCATCGCGCTTCCCAGACCAGCTTGGGCTTGGCGCTTGCCGCCGTATGCCATCGGAGCGGTTGCAGCGTTCTGGTTTATCCAGCGCATCGGGGCGTTTTAATAGGACATATCTCCTCCTACACCGACGAAGCGCCATCAATGATCGTTTGTGGCCCAACCAGCCCTTTGGTTGAGGCTGGAGCCGGTTGGGCTCATCCCGTCTCAATCATTGTCGGCCGGGCGGTGGAACGTTAACTAACGATCCGAATAAGCCGTGCTCTTCTTCGGCAGGTCCGGCCGTAAAAAACAGCGTATTTGTCAGCCCGTTTGCGCTGGTTGCGCTCGTACCATGACCAAACTGAAGCGCCCAAAGGCCGTCAATCTGGATCGGTTTCCCGTGGGCTGAATGAAGCAATCCGACAGCTTCAAATTCGCCATCCGGGGTGAGCGTCGCCGGGTCAAACGCGTGGATACGACCGTCTCCAAAGTTGCCGACTAGTAAGTCTCCGCTGAACCTTCCGAAATTAGCAGGCGCAAGAGCCAGCCCCCACGGAGAGTTCAGTTCTCCCATCGAAGCGACGCGACGAATAAACGCCCCCGATGTGGTAAAGGCATCGACGAACCCATTTCCCGGGCCGGCAACATCATCTTTTTTGTCTTCGTCCTGGAGCGCATACGTCACATAAATCGTGCCGTCGATGTTCTGGATACCGAATGGCGCAAATCCGGCGGGAAGCGCCGGATCTGTGAAAGCCCCAGGCATTGTAACGGCATGAAAAGAGGCATCGAAGATGTCAACGACGCCATTGTGAAAATCCGTCGCATACAAGAACTGCCCGTTGGTAGCACTATCAATGGCAAGACCTTTATAGATGGCGCCATGAGCAGGGGCCTGCGCATTGGGCACGACGGTAACGACAGGGACGCCGCGGAATGCAGAGAGTGTTCCGTCCTCACTGGCGAAGATGAAACGGGCGGCACTCGTGCCGGCGCCGTTGTTAACGACAAAGCCGCTGCCACCATTAAAAACAATGCCAGTCGGATTTCCCTGCGCGCCACCAGCGCCGGGCACCGTAACCGTCAACGGAAAGGTGCCGGTCGGAACATTGTAGAGCGTAGACTTTCCGGTTCCATTGTCAACGATCCACCAGGGTGTTGTTGGACCAGACACTAAGCCCCACGCGTTAACAACATCGGGGTTGATATGGTCCGCCGGTACAAAGCCATCAGAAACAAGGTTGTGCTGTGCGTAGAATTGCGATGGTCCAGCAGCGGTAATAGCCGAAGCAGTTACGAGTGCTTTTTCAGCACCATATATGATCGCGCACACTGTAGCTATCACACTAAGAATCGTCACGACGCGTTTCGATCTATCTGTCATAATTCGCTCCCTTCCGAGGTAATCCATGATTAACCAGGTGCGACAACTCGGCGGCGTACGCGAACGCCGACAAGAAGCAATGAACGTCGTCAGGGGGATACTAAGCGGCAATCAAGGCCGCGGGCTCAAGCTGTTCGATTTGAAAGGGGAACTGGTGGGGAAACCTATTACCGTTCGCAACTAATGTCAAGAGGTCGAGGTTATTGTGACAGCCTGCGTAGGCAGTGATTGCACACCTGAATAGCATCAATAGTAATGGTTTAAGCCTAAGGCTTGTTAGAGGAGAATCAATTCGTGCGATTTATATTTCTACTGGCGATTGTCGGTGGCGTGACTCTGTTCGCGCCGCCGCGATCACCGAAAGTGCCGTCGTTTGTTCTAAGCGTCGGAGCGCAGGAAAAACACGGCTCAATTTCAGGTATCGTCACGGGACCGGATTCGATGATTATAGTCGCCGCGCGTATTACTGCTGTGCCGCAAACCTCCGCAGGCGCCGCGGCCCCGGCCCCACCTTTGGCTTATACGGACCAAAGCGGGGGCTTTCGGTTTGATTCACTGCCTGAGGGCAAGTACGAACTGCAAGTGGAAACGCAGCGCAGTCTGTTGCTGAAACGGTTTACCACCTCGGTTGCCGTTCGCAATGCGGAGAAGACGAATGTTGACATTCGACTTCAAACCATCGAGCAGTGTAATGGCGAGAAGTTGGGCCATCTCACCTCCGCTGACAAAGATGAAATCATAAAGCTGCTGCTCGCGGACGCCCTCACTCAAAAAGACAACGATGCTCTTCTCTCTACGGTAAACATTGAATCGCAGCGAATCTCTAATCCCGCGGGACTCAGGCTCGTTTTACTATCGCCAAGCGAAATTCAGGCACGAGCGAACCGACAGGGCGACTTGATGTATCTGGAGTTTGGGAAATTTGAACCTCACGGATCTTGTGCGGCAGTTTCATTGAGTAATCTGTGGGCTGATGGCACCAGTACGGTAGAGACTGGCCCGAAGAGTCGTCTGGGCGAAAGTTGGTTTTACTACATTTTTTATAAACGATCCGGAAAGTGGGTGGGTGAATTTGTCGATGGCTGGATTTCGTGAAGCCCATCAACCTCATGGCGAACACTCTGTGGTCCATAGTCAACGAAACGATTACATTAGGTTGATTAAAAACGGCATGAGGCAATTCTCCTAAGGAAATTCTCCTAATTGCAAACTCCAGGCAAACAGCAAGATTTAAGCGAAAAAGCGAGAGTTGCTGAATTTCGTGTGTTCGAACTCAGTATGGAAGGGCCACACTCTCACGGCGCCGTTTCGTCAACCGTTTGATCTACTTGCAATCTACGAACACAACTTTGGCAAAGAGAAAGGCCGCCGGAGCCGATTCCAGCGGCCTTCGCAATGTCGTGGCTCCAGAATTAACGAAGAGCCCCGGTGCGGGAAAACCGCACGCCGGGATCTGTGCGCGGGCTGTCGGGAACTGGCAGTCCTAACGCGCTCAACTTCCTTTGCGCCGACATAAGCAAATACAAGCACCATGAGTTCGGGGAGGTAACTTTAGGCCAAGAGTGCCTGAAAATCTCTCGTTTGCCGTAACTGAAATGCCGCATTATTGACTGCTTCTTCCAAATCGTTTTCCCAAGTTAAATAGGTTTGACGCAGTACAGTGCGCTTTATAATCGCCCACAAATAATGATGGCCAGATGGAAGGTTGTTAAACTTAACATTCCAAGTTAAAAGCCAGCGTGCTGACCCGACCACCTCATCATCTGCTCGTTTGCCGGCCTCAATCATAAACTCCTCTAGAAGCGTATCGGAGACTCCTGAGACCTTAGCTAGATATAACGTTAGGGCAAACTCCAGATTGCTGGACCGATCATTAAGTTCCTGTAGTGCGGTTGATGGCCAATCCAATCCTTGTGTCTCTAGTTTGACGAGAAAAGGATTTCTGTTCGTAGGAAACTCATTTGAGAAAGTTAGCGCCAATAAACCGTATTCCCAAAGATATCTGGACTCAAAGCTGTCGGCTGCTTGATTAATTTCCTCAATTGGTGCTCTGGCGAGAATAAGTGCGATGGCCCGGATGATAATCCTCTTTTCCTCACGCGCTGCCATTAGAATCTGATCCTGCCGTTCGTGAACACCTTTTCGTAAAGAATCAAAGTCATTTCTCGCGTGCAGCAGATGAAAAGTATAAGCAAGGAGTAACGGTTGCTTTTCAGCAGGAGCAAATAGTTTGGGGAAAAAGTACCAATCTTTGTATCTAGAAAACATGACAGACAAGAAATCCGGCCTATTCAATTCCCGAGCTATCCTTTGCGTTTGATGAAATACATCGATCCATCTATGCAATTGATTTATGGATTGCATTTGCGATTCTTGTTCCTGGGCTCGTAGCGCGAAGTGCTCGGCGATGCCAAATTCCCTACACTCAACCAAAGCTTCGGCGGCGCCAAGCAATGCTTGGAGTCGTGTGTCATACTCCGCAGTTGAGATTAGGAAACCGGTCAAATTCCCAATCTGCTCGGAAACAAATGTTTGGCCTCCGAATCGTAATAGCCTGAGCCAATTGGAAATCAACTGAAGATTTGCCTGAATTTGGAGCGTGAAGTAGAGATCATTGCGCGACGTATCTTGTTGCAATAGGAAGCGAACAAATTCGAAGGCTTTTGCACGGCTAACGTGGCCCAGCGACCGCGCGTAGTGAATAGTGTTATCCAGAATGTCGTTTTCAATATATTGCTTTTCCCAAACCTCCTTTGTCCCTATTTTTTCTACAAACTGACGAGCGTGTGTTCGAGATGCCTCATGCAGACCCTGAATGAATACCGCGAGCCGTCCGAGATTACTCTCTCTCAAAGAGTATGCAACATATTCGTCGATATCGATTAGCTCGGCTACACGCTGAGCCCTGGAGGTGTCTATCGCCGCGGCCACACGGAAAAGAGAACCCAAGTCCGTTAAGTCGTCGGCGCGATAATCTTCCGGTAGTCGTGGTCGTCTATCCCGCTTTTTATAGCGCTGAGGTCGACTTGTTGTAGAGGCGGATTCGGGATGAAGGCGATGTATGTAAATGTCGAGCGCTTCGGTGGCAATACCAACATCAATTTTTGCGAGTGCAAATAAACCATTCGTGATATGTAGAGTTGAATTCTCCGTCCGGAATTTTCCGAGGATCTGTTTTCTGAAGGTCCCCAGCGTATCGACGCCAATCAACTGCAGTACGTTGGATATCGTGATAGGTATACTCAATAGATGAGACAGCAAGAACCCAACTTCGGTTAGATTACAACGCGTCAGCCAAATACGATTTAGTTCTTTGATGAGATTGTGGTTGCTTAATAGATGGTCTAATAATTTCTCTCGCCGATCCGTTTCCGGATCGGCAGCTGCGAGGAATCCTCGTATGAGGTGTCCGTAGTTGTAGACAAACCGAGTGTAAATATCATTAATAAAATCCTCATAATTCAACCGTTGACCGAACCAGTCAGCGAGTTCTTGCGACACTTGAGCAACATTGTAGAGTGAACGTCCCACCATTGAGACGCGATGTATATCTCGTTGGAAATCAGTCAGGATCACAGATCGGTTGACAGTTTTTGAAACTTCATGAGCCAGTTGAAAGCTTATGGAGTTGCTGAGTTGGTTGAGAACAGAAGCCACCTCGTTATAATGCTCTTCGATCTTGATGAGTTCCTGAATTTTCTCCTTCAGTCGAAAAGCAACAGGAACGGCTAAGCGCTTATTCAACCTTGAAAGAACAAACAGATCATCACTCAACGTAATCACTTTTGGATCGTTGCGCAGCAGCCGCTCGATTAATCCGGGATTGTCGCCGACCGTTTCAGACAGTATGGTAGCCGCCATTTTGGGATAAAGATTATGCAGGCGCAGGAGTAACGGACCTATTTGATTGAACTCAGTGGCATTGATCAGCGCTGCCAGGAGTTTATTCTTCGGAAGGTATTGGTCCAGATAATCGTAACAATCACGCCGATGTACAAATCGAATCTCTTCACAGAATCTTACCCACACGTGTAGTTCACGTGGATCATCACGGACCTGGAGAATCTTTTGGGCCAGTAGAGAGGACGGCGTCCTTTGCTCTTCATCTGTTCCGAAAGGTTCTTTCAACCGCTCATAAAGGGTTAGGGCAAATTCGCGGGAGCATCGGTTAATTGCGCGCAAGCACAGTCCTATATGATCGAGACGACAATCTGGTTCTGCAAAGAGCTGAAGAACAAGATTAATCTGTTCATCCTTGATTGTGTTTGCGGCAACCTCTTTTGCTACATACCGATCAATGTTGTGCAGGGTGTTGAAAAAAACTGCAACAGAAGGCGTTTCCTGCACTCGTTCCGGGCGAATAAATCTGGAAAAGAATCGAAGGTTGGGACTGCCATCCGCGGACATTAACGCGCGAAGAAACCTTGCATCTTCACCACCGTGGTCAGCATGGTTGATTGAACGCAGAATTTTGCTAATGTCATCGAGTTTTATTGGTTGAAGCGGATCGTTCAATGTAGCGACAAGAGAATCGCGATCTTCTTGAAATATTCCTTTTAGAACGGAGGCGCCCTGTCCAGTTTCAACTAATCGTTCACAGAAGAGAGGTAACAGCTTAGGGTACTTCTTTATATAGGCAGACAATACATTAAGTTCTCTTGATTCGTATTGCGTTTTAATAAGCTTGGCGAGCCAGTAGTTGTGAACGAAAAAGTTGTCAGAAGTCGTAACTGACCCAATGGTTTCCTGCTCCAGAAAGCCGGCGTCAAATAAGGTTTGCACTGAACTATTAAAGTCAGAAGGAATCGGAAGAAACGATGCTCCCACAATGAAAACGGATATCATTTCGGACCCAAACGCATCGCCTGCGCCGTTACCTGACTTCAGCAAAATCCAATCTCTGATCGCTTGCTTAAGACCATTACTCTCGAAGAGTGTTTTAATCGGTATCCTGGCTTTCAGGTCTTGAGCGCAGCGAGCTAGAATCAAAGCTACTTCTAAGTTTCCACCGCTTAGAGATACAAGTTCCGTATCCGACAGTGGCGTGATTAGACCAGTCTTCGAACGTATTTCGGAAATATTGTTTCTTATCTTGTCCGTTTCACCGTAGATTAGTCTGATGAGAATGGCCTGACTCAAGACCGTTTCTCGTCCGCGTCGTCCTCTTCCAGTTTTACCGAACGTATGAGCCGAAGTGACAACTAACCTCGCACGTGCTTTTCCGATTGCGTGATAGTCAGCAAACGTTTGCGCCAACATCTCCACCTCGTCAAAGGCAAGGTGCTGATCATCGACAACAAAAAGGGAATGAGTATCGATCTGGTTCTTAAGAAATTCGATCTCCGCAGCGAGAGAGAGGTTTGATGTAATCCTAAGATAGTAGGCTAATCGCCGATCGTCGTTATTAATAAATCTAAATAACAAATAATTGGCCAACACTGTCTTGCCGGTGCCAGGAGGGCCGCAAATAACGAGGAAGCCGTTTCTTTCAAGTCCATTCCATGCTTCTTCGAATTCATCCAGCTTGGCGTAGTGGTCATTAGCAAAATCTGTCCAGCGAGGAGGCTCACCCTGATTAGGATCGG
>Ga0068859_100006005_pt1 | contig 12340 bp, 9 predicted proteins | sample KBSSwiS22_FD_66585 | JGI IMG/M metagenome (GOLD analysis project Ga0068859, IMG submission 66585) | Switchgrass rhizosphere microbial communities from Kellogg Biological Station, Michigan, USA - KBS Switchgrass S2-2 | ecosystem: Host-associated > Plants > Roots > Rhizosphere > Soil ... | reverse complement strand
CCCCGGCCCAGTTGACGAGCGATCCCGTGTAGCTCGAGTACGTCAGCCGGTTGCCGGTGAAATAGTTCGTGACCGTCTGCGTCGTGGCGCAGTCGTTGAACGGGAACTCGACGAGGTTCGGGTAGTTCGGCGTGAGCGGCACCCGGGTCCACGACGAGAACGACGGGGCGATGGCGACCTCGACCTGCCCGAGCGATCCCTCGGTGCCGAAGATGTCGCCGAACGGGTCGTACTCCAGGTCGTGCCGCGTCCAGAACGTGAGCTGCGGGCCGAGGCCGGGATCGCCCAGCGTGAGCGCCGGTGTCGTGACGTCGGCGCACGCGCCGCCGTAGCTCGCCGCGGTGTAGACGGCGGGGCCGGTGCGTCCGCCGGTCGGCGCCGCGGTCCACGGCGCGGCCGTCGAGAGCTTCGCGGTGGACGTGTCTCCCGCATCGTCGGTCCACGTGCCGAGGGCCGGGGGACCGGTCGGGATCACCGGACGCGCGATCGTGTTCGGCTCCTCGTTCCCGCCGCGGCACGGGCCGCCGTGGCCGGGCGAAGCGTCCTCGGCGCGCACGACGTACCACTGCGGGGTTCCCGACGTGAGGCCGACCGCATCGACGAACGACGTCCCGGCCACGCAACGTGCGACGCGATTCGCCGGCCCCGGCGAAAAGCCGCTCGTCGTTCCCCGGTAGACGTTGTAGCGGACGTCCCCCTGGCAGTACGCGGACCCCGGCGCCCACGCGAGCTGGATCGCGCACGACGGCTGCCCCAGTGCGGTCGCCGAGGCGAGGCCCGCGAATTGAGGGAGGAGCCCGCAGCTTCCGGTCGGGACGACCGACGCGCACCCGGAGCGCGGCGACTCGCAGGCGCCGGCCGCGTCGGAGGCGGCGGTGACGTGGTAGCTGTACGCCGCACCCCCCGACACGGTCGTGTCGAGGAAGGTCGTCGCCGCGATCCCCGAGGCGACGGGAACCCACGGGGATCCCGGGCACGCTCCGAAGCTGCGGTAGACGTCGTACACCGCGGCCCCCGGGACGGAGCTCCACGTCACGCGCACCTGAGCGTCGGCGGGGGTCGTCAGCGCCGGGGTCGCGGGAGCCGCGGGAGCCGCGCAGTCGGAGAGCGCGCCGCGCACCAGGAGGGCGAAGGGCTGCGGTCCCCAGGGCACGTCCACGCCGCGCACGCGCACGATCCACCGCCCCGGCGTGGGGGCCGAAAAGCTCACGCGTTCGACGACGTTCACCGCGTCGTGAGGGTCCGACGCGGACGAAGTGGCCTTCGGAAGGCCCGTCGACGCGTCGAGGGTCTGGAACCAGCTCTGCCCCGAGGGGTCCACGACCTCGAGCTTCAGCTCGTTGACGCGCGCAGCCGCCGCGTTCAGCGCGGCCGGGTAATCGCTCCACGCGAGGGTGGCGCGGAACGGCGTTCCCGCCGAGACGTCGTAGGCGTGCTCGACGACGCTTCCGGTCGTCAGACCCTCGCGGTGGTCGTCCACGCGGAGCTTGAACGGCGAGCCGGTGAAGGCGAGCGTCGCGTCGAGCTGGATGCGGCCGTACCCGGACGCGAAGTCGGGGCCGGCCGACGGGCCGCCCATCGCCTGCGCGGAATCGACGAGCACCGCTTTCACGAGGGCCCCGGTGGGGGAGAAGCCCTGCGCGGGGCTGCGGCCGCCGGTCGCGTAAAACCCCGCGACGAAGTACTCGCGCACGAGCGCGGCGAGCCCGGCCACGGTCGGCGTCGACATCGACGTCCCGTCGAGCGCGCACGTGCCGCAGTTGTTGCTGCCGATCGTCGCGTCGGACGCGGCGGAGACGGTCGCTTCGCCCTGCGCCGCCACCGCGGGCGCGAGGCGGCCGTCCTCGAGGGGCCCCGGGCTCGACGAGGTCGACGCCACCGTGGCGGCGACGCCGTGCCCGACCGAGCCGACGACGAGCGGGCTCTTCGCGATCGCCGGCGTGCCGATCGCGATCGGCGCCGGGCAGAACTCGCCCGCGTTTCCCGCGGCGACCACGACGAGCAGGTCGGGGTGGCTCCACATCGCGAGGTCCGCGTCGCGGGCGTAGGAGTCATAGGGCGCCGTGCATCCGGGGATGCAGTTGCCGAAGACGTCGTAGCAGGCCCCACCCCACGAGAACGACTGCACGCGCGCGCCGCTCTGGAAGGCGACGTCGGTCAGGTTCCAGACCGTGCCCCCGCGCTCGTTCAGGTACTCGAGCCCGTCGCCCATCTCCTGGATCACGAGCTTCGCGCCCGGAGCCTGGCCGTCGCCGCCTCCGCGCCCGGGCGTCGTGAAGCCGGCGCAATCGGCGTAGGGGGCGTTGTCGCCCGCGGCCGATCCCGAGGTGTGCGTCCCGTGCCCGCTCGACCCGGTCGTGGACGCGGGGCAGGTGTCCTCCTCGCCCGTGGGCCCCCCGGACCAGTTGTAATAGAGGATGTCCTTGCGGCGCGTGGGCGAAGGCGCCGCCGCGGGGCACGGCGCGGCGGCGCACGAGACGATAGGCGGCGCGCCCGCGACCGTGTCGCGGAAATAGCACGAGTCGTAGTCCTGCGCCGAGTCCGAGACGGCGAGGATCTGACCGCAGCCGAACAGGCCGCGCGAAAAGATCGGCGTCTGCTGCGGCGACGGTCCGACGAAGGACTGGTGAACCCACACCGCGTCCTGGTTGAAGAGCCGGAACGTCCGCGCCGGCTCGATCCCCTCGACCTCGGGGAGGGACGCGAGCGCCGAGAGCGTCGCGGAGAGACGCGCCGCCGGCACCGTCGCGACCACGCGCCAGGCGCCGTCCTTTCCCGAAGCGCTCGCGGCGGCGCTCGCGCCGGCGAGAGCTTCGAGCACGCGCTGATCCGGCTCGCCCGGGGCGACGACGACCTGGAGGCGCACCGGATCCGCCGGGGCCAAGGCGCGCCGTGCAAGCTCCGGATCGACCTTGAGGTGCGCGGGGAGCGCGCCGAGCCACACGACGAACGGAAGCCGTCTCACGGACGACGCGGACTCGGGCGGCACTCGCACGCGGTAGCCGCGCGGCGGGATCACGTCGAGGATCTCCGCACCGCTCGCCTCCACCCTGCGGCGCTCCTCCACCGTCAGCGGATCGCGCGCGATCAGCACGAGGTAGTCGCGTCCCAGCGGCGGCACGGAGGCGCCGGCGAACCACGGCGGCGGGGGCGCGGGCGCGAGGGGGCGGAAGGTGCCGGAGGCGAGGTGGAGCTCGGGCGGGGTCGGGGCGAGGGCGAGCAGGAGGGCGAGCGCGAGCCAGTGCGGCATGCGGGGAATCTAGTTCCCATGGTGGTGCGAAGCTTGTGGATCAGCGCGGGGCCGGAGGCGTCCGCCGGCGGACGCACGGGCGCTCGGCGCGGACGAAGAAACGGCGCCACGTTGACGAAAGCAAGGTGGCACGGCGGGTGCAAAGCCGGGCGTGCTCGATCCTCGCCCTTCCGTCGACCTCGAGGGACGGCGCTTCGTGCCCCCGCACTGCCCGTGGTCCGACTGCCGCGAGCATCACCGCACGGAGCCCGGATACCGGTTCGCGCATGCGGGCCATTACGTCACGAGAACGGGGCTCGTGCCCCGATGCCGGTGCGGAACGTGTGGGAGGACGTTCGGGCGCCGGGCCTTCGAGACGACCTACTACCTCAAGAGGGCCGAGCTGCAGGAGCCGATCGCGAAGGGGCTCGTCGCGGGCTCCGCGCACCGCCAGCTCGCGCGCTCGCTCGGTTGCGCGGCGTCGACCGTCACTCGGCAGAGCGCGCGGCTCGGCCGCCACGCTCTGCTCTTCATGGCGCAAGCGCTGCGCTCGCTGCCGGAGGAGCCTCTCGAGCCCTTTGCCGCGGACCACTACGAATCGTTCGAGTTCTCACAGGACTTCCCGTTCGGCGTGCTGACGCTCGTGGGCCGGGCGTCGTGGTTCGTCTATGGACTCGATCCCGTCCCTCATGGCCGCACAGGTCGGATCACTCCCGCGCAGCGAGCTCGACTCCTGACACGGCCCAGGCGGCCGCGCCGCGGGGGATACGCCGGCTCCTTCGCCCGGGGACTGGACGGCCTGCTCCGCGTCGCATCGAAGGACGGGCCGATACGGGTGGCCTGCGACGGCAATCCGGCCTATCGCCATGCTGTGCGGGTCCATCGCGATCGGGATCGCATCGCCCTGGCGTGCTACCCGAATCCGAGACGAGGACCCAAGGGATCGCCCCGAAGCGTCGAAGCCCGCCGCCGGGACAAAGCGCTTCACACGGTCGATCAATTTCACGAGCTGATTTGGCACACGCTCGCGTCCGAGAAGCCGGAGACGATCGCGTTCGGACGCCGCCTCAACGCGATTCTCGAACGTCTCATGCTCATGGTCGTCTGGAGGAACTTCATCAAGGGCCGCTCCGAGCGGCGACCGGATCGCTCGACGCCGGCGATGCACGTCGGCTTGACGAGACGCCCGTGGGCGTGGGCCGAGGTCCTGGCGCGGCGCCGCTTCTTTCGGCACGAGAACCTGTTCCCGGTTTGGCGTGAGCTCTATCACCGCACATGGACGACGCCGATGCTGCGTTCCAATACGCGGCACGCGCTCCGGCACGCGTTCTAGACCGACCAACAAGCTTCGCACCACCATGTATAGTTGGGCGGCGATGGCGACCGCGCTGACCGGCAACGCGACGCTCCTCGAGCGGATCGACCTCGATCCCACCCTCGCCATCTTCCGCATCGCCCCCGACGACCGTCCCGCGGACGGGACACCCTGGTTCACGCCGGGGCAGTACGTCACGCTCGGCGAGGGCGAGGTGCAGCGCGCCTACTCGATCTCGTCGGACCCCGGCGAGCGGCGGTGGCTCGAGTTCTACATCCGCTACGCGCGGGCGCCCGAGACCGAAACGCCGTTCACGCACGTGCTCTGGCCGATGCCGGTGGGAAGCCGCCTCCACGTGGGGACGAAGATCGTGGGGCGGTTCACGCTGGAGCGGACGGTGGGCGCGGCCGACACGCGCTGGAAGCTTCTCGTCGCGGCGGGGACGGGGATCGCGCCGTTCATGAGCATGGTGCGGCACGCGAAGCGGCGGGGGAGTCGCGACGCTCTGTCGCGGATGGCGCTCCTCCACGGCGTGAGCCATCCGCACGAGCTCGCCTATCGCGACGAGCTCGAGGAGGCGCGGGGCGAGGGTCTCGGCTACGTGCCCACGGTCAGCCGGCCGCAAGGGCATCCGGAGTGGACGGGGCTCACCGGGCGCGTGGAGTCGCTCTTCGAGGACGGTGGACGGGCCCCGCTCGCGGGCGCGCTCCCGATCGGCGAGGCGCTCACGCCCGACGCCGCGGTCGTGTACGTGTGCGGGTTCCAGGGGACGATCGCGGAGAGCGTGCGGCGCCTGCTCGGGCGCGGCTTCGTCCCGGAGGACCGGAAGCTTCGCCGGATGCTCGGCATCCCCGACGCGCAGAAGCCGAGCCTGTTCTTCGAGCAGTACGACCTCGAGCCGGTCTTCGACGCGAAGGACGCCACCCTCGTCGAGAGCCTGCGCGCCGAGTGGGAGCGCAGGGGCACGCGGTGAAGCGCGAGAGGCCGCGGCCGCTCCGGCGGTTGATCGGGTGGTTCCTGCAAGGCCTCGTCTTCGTCGTGCCGATCGGCGCGATCGCCTACGGCCTCTACCTCCTGTTCGTCGAGGTGGACACCTGGATCAACGTCGAGCCCCTGCTCAACCGGAGCGTGCCGGGCGCGGGGATCGTGCTGACGGTGCTGCTGATCACCGCGGTGGGCTTTCTCGCCAGCAACTTCGCGACGCGGTGGCTGTTCGCCGCGTTCGAGAGCGTGGTCGCGCGCACGCCGCTCCTGAAACTCCTGTACTCCTCGCTCAAGGACTTGGTCGGCGCCTTCGTCGGCGAGACCAAGCGCTTCGACAAGCCGGTGCTCGTCCAGCTCGGCGCCACCCCCGAGGTCGCGACGATCGGGTTCGTGACGCGGCAGAGCCTGACCGAGCTCGGCCTGACCGACCACGTCGCCGTCTACGTGCCGCAGGCCTACAACATCGGCGGCAACGTCGTCGTCGTTCCGAGGGCGCGCATCCGCGCCCTCGAGGCGGACCCGGGGGCCGTCATGAGCTTCGTCGTCTCCGGCGGGATCACGGGCGACGTCAGCCGGAAAGAACGTGGCTCCGCGCGAGGGCGGTGAAGCGTCCGACCTGCGACGCGACCCAGCTTTCGTCCCGGCCGAGCTCGCGCGCGATGAGGCGCGCCGCCTCCGCCGCCATCTCGATCGCGGCGCGGGCGTTCAGGTACAGCGCGCGCGTGCGGCGCGCGAGCGCGTCCTCCACGGTGCGCGCCATCTCGCGGCGCGCGGCCCAGACGATCTCGGCCCCGATCGTCGGGAGGGCTCCGTGGAGCGGACGGGAGAGCGACGGGTCCTCCCGGGCGAGCGCCCGGATCGCCGCCGCGTCGCTTCCGTACACGGCGAGAGGGTCGTCCGCCGCCGGGGCCTCATGACCGTGCACGCGGAGCGTCTTGGTCGGTGACGGCCGTGCGGGAAGCCCCGCGATCGCGGCCGCGCGCGTGACGGCCTCCTCCGCGACCGCGCGGTAGGTCGTCCACTTCCCGCCGGTGATCGTCAGGAGGCGGCCCGCCTCGACGCGGATCGCGTGCTCGCGGCTGATCCTCGACGTGGCGCCTCGCGGCGTCCCCCGCAGGAGCGGCCGCACGCCCGCGAACGCGGAGAGGACGTCGGTACGGCGCGGCGCGCGGCTCAGGTAGCGCGCGAGTGTTTCGAGCACGAGGTCCACCTCGCCGTCCAGGGGGACGGGCTCCTCGGCGACACGCTCGATCGGCGTGTCGGTCGTTCCCGCGAGCACGTGCCCGTGCCACGGGATCGCGAAGAGCACGCGGCCGTCCCTCGTGTGGGGGACCAGCACCGCGTCCTCGCCGCCCAGGAACGAGCGATCGAGGACGAGGTGGATGCCCTGCGACGGCGACATCGAAGGTGCGGCGGCGGGATCGGCGAGGCGCCGCACCGCGTCGCCGAACGGCCCCGCGGCGTTGACGACGGCGCGGGCGCGGACCGGGAGCGTCTCGCCGGTCTCGAGGTCGCGCGTCACCGCCCCGTCGATCGCCGCCCCCGCGTCGCGCGTCAGCGATTCGACCGGTGCGTAGTTGAGGAGCGTCGCCCCGCGCTCCGCCGCGGTCATCGCGAGGTGCACGAGCAGGCGCGCGTCGTCGAACTGGCCGTCGTGGTAGACGACCCCGCCGCGGAGCCCCGTGGTCGCGAGCGCCGGCACGCGCCTGAGCGCCTCGTCGCGCGACACGATCCGCGACCTTCCGAATCCGCGGCGCCCGGCGAGGATCCCGTAGAGCGCCAGGCCCGCGCCGTACCACGCGCGCTCCCACACCGCGTACGCCGGGACGAGGAACGAACGGTTCACGACCAGGTGCGGGGCGTTGTCGCGCAGGATCGACCGCTCGCGCAGCGACTCGGTCACGAGCGCCAGGTTCCCCTGGCGCAGGTAGCGCACGCCGCCGTGGATCAGCTTCGTGCTGCGGCTCGAGGTCCCCTTGCCGAAGTCGGCGCGCTCGAGGAGCAGCACCTCGTACCCGCGTGCGGCGGCGTCGAGAGCGATCCCGACGCCGGTGGCGCCCCCGCCCACGACGAGCAGGTCCCACGGCGCCGTCCGCGCACGCACGCGCTCGAGCATCTCCTCGCGCCGCACCTCACCTCCGGCGCGTAGAATCTCACGGATGCGGGCGGGAACTCGGAGCGTGCGAATCGCGGGTGCGGGGGCGATGGGGGTCGCCGCCGCGCAGGAGCTCGCCGCGCGCGGCTACGACGTCACGATCGCGGACCCCGGGCCGCTCCCGCGCCCCGAGGCCGCCTCCACCGACATCAGCAAGATCGTGCGCATGGACTACGGCGCCGACGTGCTCTACACGGAGATGATGGAAGGGGCGATCCCGCGGTGGCGCGCGTGGAGCGCGCGGTGGGGCGGCGGCCTCTTCCACGAAGACGGGTTCCTGCTGCTCTCCCGCGCGAAGCTCACGGAGGGCACCTTCGAGGGGGACAGCCTCAGGACCCTCGAGCGCCGCGGGCATCGCGTCGAGCGGTTGGACGCGGAGGCGATCGCGCGGCGATTCCCGGCGTGGACCGGCTACGTGGACGGCTACCTCAACCCGGCCGCCGGATGGGTGGAGAGCGGCCGCGCTCTCTCCCGCATGATCGACGACGCGAAAAGCGCGGGCGTCCGCTTCGCGACGGGTGCCGCGGAGGACGCCGATCTCTACGCCGCCGGCGCGTGGACGCCGAAGCTCCTCCCGCACCTCTCCGAGGCCCTGTGGGCCGTGGCCCAGCCGGTCTTCCACCTCCGGCCGCGGGATCCTTCGGCATGGCGGCCCCCGGCCTTCACCGTCTGGGCCGCGGACATCGCCGCGACCGGGTGGTACGGCTTCCCCGCGAACGCGGACGGGATCGTCAAGATCGCGCACCACGGCCCCGGGCGGCGCGTGGACCCCGACGCGCCGCGGACGATCGTCCCCGAGGACGAGGAGCGCCTGCGCGCGTTCCTGCGCGCGAGCCTTCCCGGCCTGGCCGACGCACCGCTCGCGCACGCGAAGACTTGCCTGTACTGCGACAGCTTCGACGGCGACTTCTGGATCGGCGAGGACGCGTCGTCTCCGGGACGCTTCGTCGTCGCCGGCGACTCGGGGCACGGGTTCAAGTTCGCGCCGGTGATCGGTGCCGTCATCGCCGACGCGATGGAAGGAAAGCCGAGCCGCTTCGCCTCGCGCTTCGCGCCCCGCGCGCCTTCGGGGCGGAGCGCCGAGGACGCCCGCTTCGGCCTGTCTTGACCCTCCCCCTGCGATGCACGGTCCGTGGATGCTCGCTCCCGCTCGCGGAGCGGGGGACGACGCTCGCGTGCGAGGCGGGGCACGCGTTCGACCGCGCGCGCGAGGGGTACTGGAACCTCCTCCAGCCGCAGGACCGCCGGTCGGACGATCCCGGCGATCGACTCGAGGCGCTCGCGGCCCGCCGCCGCTGGCTCTCGCATGGGTTCGCCGACGGTCTCATCGAGACGATCCGCGGCACTCTCGCCTCGCTCCCGTTGGACGACGCCCTCCCCAAGGTCGACGTCGGCTGCGGCGAAGGCACGATCGCCACGCGCATCGGGGTCAGACCCCTTTTCGGGATCGACCTCTCCACCTCCGCGATCCGCATGGCGGCGCGCCTCGACCCGGCCGCGACCTGGCTCGTCGCGAACGCCGACCGGGGCCTCCCGTTCCAGGACGCGTCGATCGGGCTCGCGATGTCGATCTTCGGCCGGCGCCCCGCCGCGGAGCTGGCGCGGGTGCTCCGCCCCGACGGCTTCCTCCTCGTCGTGGTCCCCGGTCCCGAGGACCTTCTCGAGCTGCGCGAGGCGACGAAGGGGCGCGGCGTCCTGCGGGAGCGCGCCCCCGAGGTGATCGCGGAGCTCTCCTCTTTCACGAGGACGCGTTCGACCGCGCGGTGGACGCACCGGGCCCGCCACGATCGCAAGGCGCTCGAGGACGCGCTCACGATGACCTATCGCGGCGAGCGCCTCCCCGAGCGGCGCCGCCTCGAAGGCGTCGAGAGCCTCGACGTCACGCTCTCCGCCGACGTCCTGCTCCTGTGTCACAATCCGCGCTCGTGAGCCTCCCACGGTGGACCCTCGCGGCGATCGCCGCCGCGCTTTCGGCCGTTTCGGCCGCCGATCCCGTCTCGGTCCGCATCGCCGCCGACACCGGCGGCGCCTCGACGCGCCTCGTCCTCACCTTTTCGCGCTCGATGTCGTGCGCGACGAGCGAGGCCCAAGGCAAGCTCCGCATCTCGTGCCCCGAGCCGATCCTGCCCGACTCCGCCACGCGGACCCTCGACGACCCGATCCTCACCGGCTGGGCCACCGAGGGGGACCGCACGCTCGTTCTCAGCCTGGGCGGCGGGTACCGCCGCGCCGACACGTTCGAGCTGTCGAACCCCGCGCGCCTCGTCCTCGACCTTCAAGGGGACCGCGGGGGTCGCGCCGCGTCCGGCGTGCGCACCCCCGCCGCGACGCTCCCCGTCGTCGTCCTCGACCCCGGGCACGGCGGTGTCGAGACCGGGGCCATCGGTGCTTCCGGCCTGGAGGAGAAGGACGTCACGCTCGACCTCGCGCGCCGCGTCAAGCCGCTCCTCGAGCGCCAGGGGCTCACCGTCGTCCTCACGCGCGACGAGGACCGCGTGATGCCGCTCGACGACCGCACGGCGATCGCGAACCAGAACCGCGCCGAGCTGTTCGTGTCGATCCACGTCAACGCGTCCAAGCGCAAGAGTGCCGTCGGCGCCGAGACGTACTTCCTCTCCACCGACGCGACCGACGTGGAGGCCCGCACGCTGGCCGCGCTCGAGAACAAGGCCTACGCGCCGCCCGACCAGACCTCCACGCCCGCCGCGGGCGCCCCCGACAAGGGCCTCGAGCTGATCCTCTGGGACCTCGCGCAGAACAGCTACCTCGCCGAGTCGAGCCGCCTCGCGGAGCTGGTCCAGCGCGAGATGAACTCGCTTGCCGGCACGAAGGACCGCGGCGTGCGCCAGGCGCCGTTCCGCGTCCTCATGGGCGCGACGATGCCTGCGATCCTCGTCGAGGCCGCCTTCATCTCGAACCCGCAAGAGGAGTCGCGCCTCGCCGACGCCGCCGCGAAGGACAAGATCGCCGACGCGATCGCCCGCGCGATCGTCGCGTACCGCCGCGACGTCGCCTCGGCCGGCACGCATTGAGCGCGCGCGCCCTCCTCGCCGCCGCGGCGCTCCTGCTCGCGGGGTGCGGCCGCACGCCGCAAGCACCCGACCAGCCCAAGGAAGAGGCGACCCAGCAAGCGGCCCCCGAGGCGAGCGCGCCTTCGTCCGGCTCGCCGAAGACGACGATCACGCTCTACTTCCCGTCCGCGACCGACGACCGCCTCGTCACCGAGACGCGCGAGATCATGGACACCGCGCGCCCCGCCGAGCGCGGCACGCAGGTCCTGGTCGAGCTGCTCGCCGGGCCGAAGGGAAAGGACGCCCTCCCCGCGCTCCCCGAGGGCACGACGCTCCGCCAGCTCTGGATCGGCCGCGGCGGCGTCGCGTGGGCGGACTTTTCCGACGAGCTCGTGACCGGACTGAAGGGCGGAAGCTCCGACGAGCTCCTCGCGGTCTACTCGGTCGTGGACTCGCTCACCCAAAACGTCCCGCAGATCACGCGCGTGGGCCTGCTCGTCGGCGGCCGCGAGCGCGACACGCTCGCGGGCCACGTCGACATCCGCAACCCGCTCCCCGCGAACGCGAAGCTCGCGCCGCAACCTTCGCCCACCACGGAGTGACGATGCCCCGCCACGACGGCCGCGCCCCCGAAGACCTGAGGACCGTGAAGATCGAGCCCCACTGGCTCAAGCACGCCGCCGGGTCCTGCCTCGTCTCGATGGGCGACACGCGCGTGCTGTGCGCGGTCAGCGTCGAGGACCGCGTCCCCCCGCACATGAAGGACACGGGTCACGGCTGGGTGACGGGGGAGTACGCGATGCTCCCGGCCTCCGGGAACGAGCGCACCGCGCGCGAGGTCTCCCGCGGCCGCCCGTCGGGGCGCACGATGGAGATCCAGCGCCTGATCGGCCGCGCGCTCCGCGCCGTGGTGGACCGCAAGGTCTTAGGCCCCCGCACGCTCTGGGTGGACTGCGACGTGCTGCAGGCCGACGGCGGCACGCGCACGGCCGGCATCACGGGCGGATGGGTGGCCCTCGCGCTCGCGCTGGCCAAGCTCAGGGAGAAGCGCACCGTGACGATGCCCGCGCTGACGGGCCAGGTCGCGGCCGTGTCGGTCGGCATCGTGCAGGGGACGCCCTGCCTCGACCTCGACTACGTCGAGGACTCCACCGCCGACGTGGACTGCAACGTCGTCCGCACGAGCGACGGCCGCTACGTGGAGATCCAGGGGACCGCGGAGACGACGCCGTTCGACCGGCAAAAGCTCGATGCGCTCCTCGGCCTCGCCGACCTCGGTATCGAAAAGCTCCACCAAGCCCAGCGCGCCGTGGTGGGAGAAGTCCTCTCGAAGCTCCTGCAGAAATGACCCGCGTCGTCGCCGCCACGGGGAACGAAGGAAAGCTCAAGGAGATCCGCGCGGCGCTGGCCAACATCGAGGTGCTCGGCATCGACGCCCTCGTCGACCAAACCCCGATCGAGGAAACCGGCACGACGTTCGAGGAAAACGCGAAGCTCAAGGCGAACGGCTACTCGCTCCGCACGAGCGAGCTCGTCCTCGCCGACGATTCCGGGCTCGAGGTGGACGCGCTCGAAGGTGCCCCCGGCATCTTCTCCGCGCGCTACGGCAGCCCCACGCTCTCCGACCCCGCGCGCTGCCGCGCGAT
>Ga0068859_100006003_pt1 | contig 12342 bp, 7 predicted proteins | sample KBSSwiS22_FD_66585 | JGI IMG/M metagenome (GOLD analysis project Ga0068859, IMG submission 66585) | Switchgrass rhizosphere microbial communities from Kellogg Biological Station, Michigan, USA - KBS Switchgrass S2-2 | ecosystem: Host-associated > Plants > Roots > Rhizosphere > Soil ... | reverse complement strand
GCCAGCGGAAACAAGGCGAGCACCGTCGCGCCCACGGTGATGAGGACGGGACGGATTCGGCGTATGCCGGCATCGATGAGCGCCGCCCGCAGCGATGCGCCCTGTTCGCGCCGTTCCTCGATGAAATCGAAGAGAACGATGACGTGACTCACAATGACGCCGATGAGACTCGTGATCCCGAGGATTGCGAGAAACCCCATCGGCATCCGCGTCAGCCAGAGACTGGCGAACGCGCCGACCGCGCCGAAGGGAATGCCGGCGAACACGATGAACGGTTTCACGGCGTGCTTGAACTGGAATACGAGCGCCAGGTAGATGGCGATGACCGACGCGAGCACGACGATCAACGACTGCTGCTGCCCCTTCATTTGTTCCTTCAGCTCGCCGACGATTTCGAACCGATAGCCGCCTGGCAATTGCCGCTCGAACTCGCGAATCTTCGGCATCAGCGGCTCGGTCACTTCGCCGGCCAGTCGACCCGGAGCCGGGAGGGCGGCCACAGTGATCGCCCTGTACTGATTGACCCGATGAATGACAGCCGGTTCCGAGCTGTAGGTCAGCTGCGCGATTTGCCCGAGCGTCACCCTGACGGGTGCTTGACTCGAGTACACGTATAGCTGACCGAGGTCAGTCACCGTTTCGCGTTGCTCGTATTCCATCAGCTGCACGATGGGAATGTTCTTCCGTCCTTCCCGCAGATATCCGATCGGTGCGCCGACGACGCCGGAGTACATGGACAGCGCAATGTCGTGGTTGGACACGCCGGCGAGACCTGCGCGATCCTGGTCGATGTCGAGATGGGTTCGAATCGCGTCGTTTCCCCAGTCATCCCGCACGTTCATCGCATACGGCGACGTCTTGACGATCGCCTCGAGCTTCTCAGCCTGCTGGCGCAGCGTCCGTGCATCGTCACCGAGAATCCGCATCGACACCGGGATCACGGTCGGTGGCCCTGTTTCGACAGTGCGCACGTCGATCCTCGCCCCCGCGACGCGCGTGGCGAGCGCGTCCTGGAGCAGGCCGACCAGCCGGTTCGTGTCTTCACTCTCGGTAAACTGCAGGAGCAACTGGGCGTAATTCGGCGCCGGTGGCTCGGGACGCACCGAGAACCAGAACCGCGGGCCGCCGGCGCCGACAAACGACGTGATGGACGCGAGGGACGATTCACCGTGGCGCGTCCGGTCGTAACCGTCCGTGATCTCGCGAATCAGTTGATCCGCTTCGCGCGCGATGCGCGCCGTCTGCGCGAGCGGCGCGTCTTCGGGCAGCCGGATGTCGACGTAGGCGATGTAAAAGTCGTCTCGTGGAAAGAACTGCCGGTGAAGATGAGTGACGAAGAACGCACCGGCCGCAAGGACCAGCGACGACGCCGCAAGAACCTTCCATCGGTGATCGATGGCGAACGTGACCGCGCGCTCGTACGCCGTGGCGAATCGACTGTCGCGCGCGCGATCGGCCACACCCTCAGACGACGGCTTCAGGGTGTAGTACGCCAGCAGCGGCAGGAACGTCATCGACATCACGCGCGATGCAACCAGCGAACACGCGATCGTGACGGGCAGGCTGTAGATGTACCTGCCGACATCGCCGTTCAACAGGAGGAACGGCAAATACGCGGCGATGTTCGTAATCGTGGCGTACAGGATCGCTCTCGACAGTTTCTCCGGACCGAGCCATGCGGCAATCGATCGAGGTTTGCCGGCCGACAGTTCCCGCTTGATCGCGTCGCCGGCGACGACTGGATCGTCGACGAGCAAGCCGAGCGCGATGATGAGTGACGCGATCGACATCTGCTGGATGTCAAGGCCGAGGAACTGCATCAGCCCGAACGTCATCGCAAGCGTGATGGGAATGGAGAGGGCCATCAACAACGCAGAACGCCATTCCCAGAATCCGACCAGCGAAACCAGGACGACCAGCGCGACGGCTTCCCACAGACTGCGATTGAACAGATCCAACTTCTCGCGCACCTGCCGCTGCTGATCCGACGTCGTCCCGATCACGAGATCGGGCGGCAGCGATCGCCGAACGCCCTCGATCTGGGCACGAACACCCATTCCGAACCGATCGATCTGCTCGCCCTTCTTCATCTCGGTCGAGAGCGTGATCGTGCGGCCGCGCAGCCATCGGCCGTTCTGGTCACGCCACGTGTAGTACGAGACCAGGCGGGGTGGGTGTTCGTATCCGCGATGCACGCTTCCGATGTCGCGCAGATACAGCGGCGTGCCGTTGGCCGTTTGCGTGAAGACCGTCGTGTCGATGTCGGCGAGCGTCCGGAATTCTCCTGTCTGCTCGAGCGGCAGCTCGCGGCCTTCGGCGTTCACCGTGCCCGCCGGCAGCGTAGTGTTGCGGCTTTGGAGCACGTCACGGATCGCTGCCGGCACGATTCCCAGTGCCGCCAGTCGATGCTGCGAATAGCGCGCCTCTATCTGTTCTTCGATGACACCCACGCGCGTGACGCGCGAGGCCTCGGGCGCGAGCCTGATCGCCTTCTCGATTCGATCGGTGAAGTCGTCGAGCTCGCGATACGAATATTTGGGCCCGGCTTCACGCGTCAGCACCTCCACGAGCGAGATGCCCGGCGTGATCACGATCGGATCCCACACGTCCGGATGAATGTCGGCTCGCTGCGGGAGCTCTTCCCACACCCGGCGCACGGCCCGACTCGAGGCGGTAGCGTCTGCAAGCGTCGACAGTCGGATGATGACGAAGGTCTGTCCCTCGATGAGACGCGCGTCGGCGCCGACGCCCTGGCGGACCAGCGCGTCGGCAAGGAGTCCGGCGGCCTCTCGCAGGAACGAGGGATCGGGCGAACCGGAACTGCACAGCGCGATGTCGATCGCCGCAGGAACGGGGGCAGTCGCCGCCGCGATCTGATTCGAGAGCAGCTGGAGCTGCGACCCGCTCGCCGGCGGGCTTGCCACCGTCAGCATCAACGCCGAGGTCTCACCGAATTCTTTGATGAATTGAACAGGCCCGACGCCTTCCGGAAGGTCCGTCAGTGCATCGAGTTTCACCTTGATGTCGTCGAATTCCTTGCCAGTGTCGATGCGAGCGTTCTCGTCGACTTCCGCGTAGACGACCGAGAGGCCGGGCCGTGTCGTTGACGTGATTTCGGAGACGCGAATGTTCTGGGCGACACGTTCCTCGACCTTGCGCGTCACGAGTTGCTCCACCCGCTCTGCGCTTTGGCCGGGCCACGGGGTCACGACGGCGACCTGACGCACGGGGATGTCCGGGTCTTTGCGCTTGGGCATCGCGACGTATGCCCATATGCCCCAGGCGATCACGCCGACGAGGAGCACCCAGGATACGTGCCGGTTCTCGACGAAGAATCGTGCGACGCTGCGTGGAGGGTTGGTCTCGAGGTCAGGATGCATGACTCACTGCACTTCTTTGACGACATCCCCGGGTCGCACAAGGTTGGCTCCAGACCCGACGATGCGTTGGCCGGTCGTCAGGCCCTCCAGAACCGTAACCTGATTGCCGACGAGCGGGCCGGGGCTGATGTCGATCGCCTTCGCGACCGTGCGCCCGTTCTTCTGTTCGACGCCGTATACGAGGTATCGATCGCGGACCGCATCGTGGACGAGCGCATCGATCGGGATCCGGAGCTGCGGTCGATCCGCCGCTTCGGCGGTGGCGCGGACGGACGCGATCATCCCGGAGCGCAGCTTCAACGCTGGATTGTCGATGGCGAGCGTGATTTCGAACGATCGCGATTTGGGGTCCGCGGCTGGAGCGACCGAGAGGACGCGACCTTGAAACGGTTCGTTCGGGAATGCATCCACGGTCACCTGCATGACCTGTCCGGAGCGGAACAGACGGAGCGCGGTGTCCGGCGCGTTGAATCGCGCTTTGATCTGGTGCAGATCCGCGAGCGTGAATGCCGGCGTCCCAGGAGAGACCAGGGTTCCGATATCGACCCGGCGTTCCAAGAGAATCGCGTCGAACGGCGCGCGTAGCTCAGTGTCGCTCAGCGCGATCTGCGCTTCGTTCAGCTGCGCGCCGGCTGACGCGGCCCGCTGTTTGGCCGCGGCGATTCCCGCCGTAGCCCCATCCACCTTCGCGCGTGCGGCATCCACCCGTGCCTTGGCACCGTCATACACGGGCGTGGTGATGCTCTCTTGCTGCCACAGCGTCGAGATGCGCCCGAAATCAGCTTCGGCCTGAGTGACCCCGGCCTGCGCTTCGGCGAGTGCGGCCTCTGCGGCGGCGACTCCGGCGGTCGCTTCTTCGCGCGCACCCTGCGCCTTGTCGACGACGGCTTGGTAGTCGGTGGGCCGAATGCGGGCGAGCGTCGCGCCGCGCGCGACGAGAGCGCCCGGCTCGAGCTCGCGGACCTGCCGATCAGCGGCTTTCGAACGGCGAATCTCGACGACGTACCCGGCGACCCGGAACGCGAGATCGATCTGCGCGTTCGGCGCGATCACGGCGGCGTAGGTCGTTGCTCCGCCATCGGTCGCGGATTCAACGGCGACGAGTCGAACAGCCTTCGCGCTGCGCGCATCGGCGTCTGGCTCGCGACCCGAACAGGCGCACTGAAGGATGGCCGCCGAACACAGGCACATCCAACCACGGCACGTGCGCATCGTCATCAATCCCTGCCAACGGCCTTCTCGAAGTCGGCCTGCGCAGCCGCGAGATCCATGAGCGCTTGCGTGTATTGATGGTCTGCCTCGGCGAGGCTCGACTCGGTCTTGACGACATCGCTCAAGACCGCTTCCCGCAGCATGTAGCGGTTGCGGGTGATACGGAGAGCTTCGCCGTTGGCGGCCTGAAGCAACTCCGCAAGCTCGATTTCCTTGCGCGCTTCGATGATGCGACGATAATGGTGCGCGACCTCCGCCATCACCTGCGCTTCAGTGTCTTTCAGTTCCAGAAGCGCTTGCGCCTCGGCGTCGCGCTTCTTCTGAACCTCTTGTTGTTTCCTGCCCCAGTCAAACACGTCCCAGCTTGCCTGCACGCCCACACTGCTCACGCTGTTCGGAAGGGTGCTGCTGAAATTGACGGTGCGCAGGGCCTGGAACGACAGGCTGACGTCCGGGATGCGTTCAGCGCTTGCGATACGACGTTCGAGCTCCGCTTTGCGCCGCTGCACTCTCGCGAGCCGCAGTTCTGGACGCGAGGCCAACGCCTCGGCCACCGCGTCATCTAACGATGCCGCATCGCTCTGGGCGATCGACGACGCATCGATGTCGAGCGACATGGTGACAGGCCTACCCATCAGACGATTGAGCTGTTCCTTTTGCGTTGCGATCGGATCGTCCGTCTTGAGGAGCTCGTATTCGGCCTTCACGCGCTGCGCTTTGACTGTTAACTGGTCGGCTCGCAGCGCCACGCGTTGAACGGCCTGTTGATCCGTTTCGCGTTCGAGCTCCTTCAGGAACTCGACGGTCGCTTGTAATCTCCGCCGGCCGCTCTCGGCCTGCGCGATCCCGTAGTACAGCAGGCGCACTTCGTTGACGATCGCGTGACGCTTCGCTCGGAGTTGCTCGTTGCTGGCTTCGACCCCTGCGCCTGCGAGCTCGATGCCGAGGCCGACCTTGAACTGCTGCGTCAGCGGCTGCGCCACGCTGACATACCCGATGAACCCAAATTGCAATGGGCTTTCCAAGGTCGTCGTACGACCGGGGATCGGCCCGTCGGCGGGGTAAATGCCGAGCGCGCCGCGTTCGAGCGTGATGCCAAGTTGGGTGAGGGACTGCGAACCGAGTGCGGTCAGACTGAAAACGGGCAGGCGGCGGGTCCGCGCCGTGTTCACTTCGACGACCGACTTCTTTTGATCGAGTTCGGCGATCTTGATCGTTGGATTCGCGGCTTCCGCGGCGAGAATCGCCTCTCGAAGCGTCGTCACCTGGGCGTGCACGTCAGGCGGAGAGCCGGCAGAAATCAGCGCGAGCAGAAGCAAGCCGCCGCCGGATCTGTAGAGACGGCCGAACCTCAACACCATGGTGGCCCTCTTGGCGGCTGATTGCCGCGTCACACAGTCGTCGAACGGCGTGCGTTCGAATCGACACGCTACTCGAGTCGAGACCGGACAACAAGCTCAACGCGAGCACGACAATACCGTCGCGCCGTGCCGACAACGTCGTCGGCCCGGCGGACAATCTCGTCACCTGATGCTAGTGGCCGGCGCTGCGACGGGTCTTGAACAAACTGGCTGCGCGAGCGTTGCGGCTGTTACCAGCGTGATGTCAGACTCAGGCGATGTTGCGTTCAGCCGTTCCGGGCATGGCCGTCTGGCCCGCGGCAATGATCGTGTGGGGGCGTGGCTTCCGATCGGAGGCACACCGTCATCACTGCGTCCAGTTGGTGATGACGTTGCGCGGTGACATGCGTGTGCGCGGCGGGCCTGAGCAGCGATGGATGAAATGTGGCGCGGCATTGGTGCGACCCGATGCCGTCCATGAGATGGACGCGTCGGAGAAACGGTCATCATCGGGTTCATCGACGCGGAGAGCGACGTCGGCATCGCACTCCGCGAGCGCATCATCGGTGACGTTGCCTGTGTGCCTGCCAATGAGGTCCGGCGCTGGCGCGCCATGCTTGGGCCTGCGCCTGACAATGCGCGCGCCGAACGATGGCTGACCGCCTGTGTGCTGCACCGCAAGCGTTCCGTCGACATCGATCCTCGCGTCCGTCGTGTGTTGGCTCATTTCAGACGACAGCGAGCGTTGCTGGACGACTCATCGTTGAAGACGCTGGCCGGAATCGCAGGCCTGTCCCCATCACGCTTCATGCATGTGTTCACCCAGTCGACGGGAGTGGCGGTGCGACCGTACGTGTTATGGCTCCGGTTGCAGTCGGCGGCGTGTGACTTGCTGCATGGCGCGAGCGTTACCAGCGCGGCCCACGCGGCGGGGTTCTCGGACGCCGCTCATCTCACGCGTACCTTCCGTCGGATGCTCGGCACCACGCCCCGCGAAATCGCGTTGCGAAACAGACGGAGCCACGGCGTTGCACTCGAGCTCCTTGAGACGGAAACGGGAGAAGAGCGGAAAACGTCGAGCGAATAGGCGCCATCGACCGCACTCCAGGCAGTTGGTTCACGACGCGTCTTCAGTCGAGGAATTACGATGGCGCCTCGTTCCACGTGCTCTCTGAGTTGGGCAGAGGAACGAAGGTAGCGTGATGAGAAAGCTGAACGTGTCGAGTTTCCTCTCGCTCGATGGCGTCCTCGAGTCGCCGATGGCGATCTAGCGCGCAGGCTCGTAGCGCATCATGACGATGCCGGACCCGATAGGCGTCGCCTCGATCAGCCGGAGTGTCTTCCCTGAGGAGCCATCGGCAAACATCTGCTTTCCGCGGCCGACGATGATGGGATGCACCATCAGACGGAACTCGTCGATCAGGTCGTGTTCGACGAGGGTCCGCGCGAGCGTCGCGCTTCCGTACAGCAGAAGGTCGCCGCCGTTCTCGCGCCTCAATCGCGAGACGGCGTCGGGCACATCGCCCTGCATGACGTTCGCATTCCATCTCGGATTCTCGAGCGTTCGTGAAGCCACGTATTTCGGCAGACGATTCATTCGATCCGCGAACCCCTCAGCATCGCGCATTGTCGGCCACGTCGCGGCAAACGATTCGTACGTCACGCGGCCGAGCAACAGCGCATCGCTTCGGAAGAGCTGGTCTTTCTGCACTCTTGCGATCTCGTCGTTCCAGAAAGGGCCGGTCCACGCGGGGTCTTCGACTACTCCATCGACAGATACATACTCGGCCCATACCACTTTTCGCATCGGTAACCTCCTCACGCAGTGCTCGCGCCGATGCTAGTCGCCGTCGTGAACTAGCGTCTTGAATGAACTGGCTGAGACATCGTCGTGGGATGGCCGGCGACAGCCAGTTTATTCAAGGCGGTCACTTCGATCGGGATCTACGATGGCAGGAACACTGGCCCAGCGTGCCGTAACCTGCTCGGGAATTACGGCTTCGTCGGTGTTCACTGCGCTGCAGGAGCAACTCGGGTTGAAGCTGAAGAACGCCCCGCGGGCCGGTGGACGATGGTGGTCATCGACCGCATCGAGACACCGGAGCTGGACTCGAAAGACTGACGTATACACTTCGCTATGGCCGCGGGTCACGAGCAGCTTCACCAACTCCTCGCCAATGAATCCGGCGGTTCCCGTGATACACGTGGTCGTCACGTTTGGCAGCCTGACCAGTGTGGAGGGCGAGCCCGCTGGGGCAACACCGACGAACGCTCACACAGGACCCCTACAACAACCGTACATAAGTAAGATGAAGAGTCATGAAGGCCGGTGCTCCGGGGACATTTGGGGCACAACTCAAGGCGCTCCGGGAGGTGGCGGGCTTCACTCAGCAAGAGCTCGCGACGATTGCCGGTCTATCGGTTCATGCCGTCAGCGCTCTTGAGCGTGGCGAACGACGGCGGCCCCACGTCGACACGGTGCGCGCGCTGTCGGCCGCTCTCGATCTGACCGGCCCAATGCGTGATGCGTTCGTGGAGAACGCGCGGGCGGTCGCTCCCACCGTCGCCTGTGAAGAGTTGAGCCATGCGTTTCTGCCGCTGCCGCTGACGGTCCTCATCGGCCGCGACGTGGACATGGAGGCATTGGGGCAGTGGCTCGCTGACCCCGTCTTACGTCTCATCACGCTCATCGGACCTGGAGGAGTCGGGAAGACTCGTCTCGTGTTGGAGCTCGCACGCGCGATCGCGGAGGAAGGCTCGGTGCGCGTGCGGTTCGTCTCACTCGCTCCTCTTCGGGATGCTGCATTCGTCGCGCCGGCGGTCGCCGAGGCGCTCGGGTTGTCGGACGTGACGGCCCTCGACTTGCCGACGCGCGCACGGGCCGCGTGCGCGGATCAACCCACGCTGCTGGTGCTCGACAATTTCGAGCACCTGCTGGACGCGGCGCCGTTGGTCGCGGATCTCCTGACGTCGGTGCCGTCGCTCCGCCTGCTCGTCACCAGCCGCGCGCCGCTTCATGTTCGCGGCGAGCGCGAGTACGTGGTCAGACCTCTCGCGTTACAGGCGGCATCGGACGCGACGTCACCAGCCGACCTGGCGCGCGTACCAGCCGTGCGCCTCTTCGTGGAACGCGTGCGCGACGTGCGGCCCGATTTTCGCCTGACGCCCGCGAACGGCCCGACCGTGGCCGCCATCTGTCGACGGCTCGATGCCCTGCCGCTCGCGCTCGAACTGGCAGCGCCGTGGGTCAAGGTGCTCGCCCTCGAAGATCTGCTCAACCGGCTCGAGCACGAGAGCCTGCCCGGGACTGTCAGCGTGCGCGATCTTCCCGAGCGGCAGCAGACAATGAATGCGACGGTCGCCTGGAGTTACCAACTGCTTGGCCCCGAGGAGCAGGGCGCCTTCCGTTGCCTGGGCATCCTGCCTGGTCTTTTCTCAATCGACGCGGCGAAGGCCGTCCTCGTGGGCGATGAAGACGTCTCGCATGGTGGCGTTGAGGTTCTCCGGCTCGTCGGTGGTTTGATCGACAAGAGCCTTCTTCAGCGAGCCGAGACATCGGTCGTGGCCACGTGTCCGCTGTATCTGATGCTCGACACGATGCGGGCCTACGCGACGCACGAACTCGACGCGGTGGGTAAGCGTAACGACGCACTGGAGGGGCTGGCGCGCTACTGTGCCAGCGAAGCGTCGCTCGCCGCGGTGGGGTTGGTCGGACCTGCCCAGGTCCAATGGTTGGATCGGGTGCGTAAGGATCTCGAGAGCTACAGAGTCGTGCTGACGTGGCTCATCGAGCATAGCCGTTTGACCGAAGCCGCCCACATCGCGTGGGGGCTCCTATGGTTTTGGGTAATCCGGGGCCATGCCATCGAAGGGCTCCACTGGTATGAAGAGATTCTGCGACGGCCGTCACTTCCGCCAAGCGTTGAATCGAGGGCGCTCATGGGCGCGGCTGGTATGCGGTACTGGCAGGGAGATCTCGACCGCGCGCGCACCAGTCTCTCGCGCGCCCTGGCGCTCAGCCAGGGTTCGGGTGACTCGAATGCGGCCGTGCACGCCGAGTATATCCTCGGATACGTCGAATATGCCGCGGGCAATCTGGACGCGGCCCGCGACTGTCTTGCACGAGCAGTGAAGGCGTTCCAGGCGCAGACGAGTCTGTGGGGGGCGGGGCAAGCGTTGACGGGACTGGCGTGGGTCGCTCTTGCAGCCGGCGATAGGGATGAAGCCGAACGGCTGCTCGATGCAGCGGTGCCGTCACTTCGAGACGCCGGTCCATGGTTCCTGTTGCTGGTCGGGTACCTGCGCGCCATTTTAGCCGTGCGTCGCGGGAACGAGGATGACGCGATTGCGTTGGTCCGCGACAACCTCACACGCATCCGGGAACTCAAAGACCAGTCTTCGTTTGTGTACACAATGGTCCCGCTGGCTGCCGCCGCCGCACTCAAGGGCGATGATGCATGGGTGGCGCGGATCATCGGCGCTCGAGACGCAGTGACCGACCGCACAGGCGCAAGGGTCGTCGACGACTCCGTGCGTGACCTCCGAGAGTACGCAGAGCGAGACGCCCGTGCGCGCCTCGGAGCCGAGCGGTGGGATCGGGCGTACGCAGCTGGGCGCGCGAGCTCGATCGAGGCGTTGATTCAGGAGATCGATCGAGCACGCCGTTAGAGCGCTCCACGGGCTCGGTGGAATAACCCGCGTGTGGACCGAGTTTGTATGGCATCACGGTGGATGGCTTCATCGACCTGTAGCTACCGGAAAGCCGATCCGGTCAGATGCGCGGCATGTCAGAGGTCTCGACGTGCTTCAGCTCGTCGGCGGGCGTGCCACAAACGCTGGCAGAAGTCGATGCACGTTCAGCAGGGAACTGGGGCCGTCTCCCCAGCACGCCGATCCTTCTTCGTTCGTTAGAGCGGAGGCGAGTTCTCGGCGACGCGTGGCACATCTACGTGAAGCAGGATGGGCGCGGTCGCGACGGGTCCGGCGGTGTGCTCGACATGAACACCATGCAGAAGGAGGACGGGGCGGAGAGACTAGTGGCCGAGGTCAATCGTGCCGGAGAGCGACCCTGAGGACAACCCAGTTACGATGTCGGCGGAACGTTCAATGGTGATTTTCCCCGACGCGTCAGCGAACCGGCCGGTTCCACCCGTGATGGTGTGGGTTTCCGTAATCGTCACGGTTGGAAATACAACAATGTCACCGTGTCCCACCACACTCACGCGAATCTGGTCTCCATTCGCTGCTGTCCAGGTGGCGGTTCCCGTGGCATTTCCAGTGGCTCTCGTGACGGTGAAGTCGGCACTGAGGGTGAATCGTCCCAGGTGCGTGGCGGTACCCGTGCCGTCGAGATGTCTGACGTCGCTCGCGTCGTCTCCCGAGACGACATGTTCCGTAGACCGCAGCGTGCCCGCGAACGGTAACGCCGAACCGCCTCTTGCCTCTGTTGCTGCTGCACCAGTGACAGTGCTGGACGCGGAGGTTGGACCGGTAGGAACCTGGCCGCTGCACGACACAGCAAAGACACATAAACCGAATACGACGTATCGCATTATCGCAACCTTTCGAGGAGCGGGACGTTTGGCCGTCGGCGCGGGATGTTCGTTCTCGAGCACCTTCCTTGCACGAGAGGGAACTCTATGCCCACTAGCAAGCCGTCAGATGTACGCAATTGCACATGAAGGTGGGATTCCCGCGGATGAGGGGCTCCCGCTTTCTTAGTCCAGTGTGAGAGGTTCCGGCGGCCGACGTACGGCTCGCTCACGTCGCTTGGGGCGCGAGCGGCACCTATGGCCCGACGGCTTCGAGGCAGACATCATCGTTCATAGGAAGGGCGCGATGCCTGCGTCGTGTTAGGGATCGCGCTGCCTCCTCGTTCTCCGTTGAGCTCGCGACATCGATCGGTCACGAGTTGCAGCACGCGATCGAAGTATTGAGCGATTACCGCGTCAGGAACAGCTCCGCGCTCTTCCACTTCTTCCAACGTCTAGGGACATTCCGCTCCGGGAGCTTCGAGACGACAGCGGCGATTGACGTGGGGGTGAACGTTCGGAAGGAACTCTGTCGCCGGCGAGATTCGCGTGACTTTTGATACCCGAGAACGTCGGCTTCGGTGCGCGGCTCGCCGAAGATCCAGCGAGCGTTGCCCCGTGTAAAACTCCAGCGAGCGGAGTAGAAACGCCTGCTGGCGCGCCAGCGCAATCGCGTGACCGATTGGCATTGCCCGCTCTTCGGCGCGAGCCGCCTCGAATACTCCGCTCCCAAGCGATGTCTTCACAGCTCGAAGTAGCGATCTCGGATCCAGCCGATACTTGGCACCAAGGAGCCGCTCACACTGGCCAGCAGTGACGATGTTCACGCCGAGGTGATCGTAGAACAGTCCCGGGTGTTTTCCGGATCGCGGCTGAAAC
>Ga0068859_100006001_pt1 | contig 12343 bp, 13 predicted proteins | sample KBSSwiS22_FD_66585 | JGI IMG/M metagenome (GOLD analysis project Ga0068859, IMG submission 66585) | Switchgrass rhizosphere microbial communities from Kellogg Biological Station, Michigan, USA - KBS Switchgrass S2-2 | ecosystem: Host-associated > Plants > Roots > Rhizosphere > Soil ... | reverse complement strand
CACGCATCTTCTGCGTGCGGGCGTAGATATCAACACGATCCGGGCCTGGCTGGGCCATGTCTCGCTAAACACAACGAACATCTACGCCGAGGTTGATCTGGAAATGAAGGCTAAGGCACTAGCGACTTGCGAGGTACCCTTAACCAAACCAGCAAAGCGGTGGCGTGAGGATGCTGGATTAATGGCGTTCCTACGGACGCTTTAGGCTCAGGTTGCTCGCGGACGAATGGAGGAACCGCGCTCCGTAATCTTGCACGATTCCGTTCTGCTGATTCATGTTTTTATGCCTGTACCCTTTTTCTGAGGCATCTAAAAAACAATTTGACTTTTTATCTGAATGGGAATAAGGTGCGACCCCCGACTCATTCAATGGCTGATTCTCACGGGCCTGCTTACTTGCATACTCGCTACCTTCAGCCCTTACTTACTCAATGCCGGAATTCCTTGCTTTCAATGGAGGACCTCAACATTGCAACCAACAAGAAGCGCACCAATTTTCTGATTCTCAACTGGCACCGTTTTCGACGCGGCAGATTTGATAAACGGAGTCTTCCCAGATTAGACGGACTTACATGTGTTTGCCGCGACGGTAGGAACTTCCCTGCCGCGTAGCGGCACCAGGAGATGGAATAAGTTCCTCAAGGGGTAAGTTGATGAGTAGCCTAACAAGGAAAATAGAGGTCGCGGCCAATATAGCGATCATCACCGTCGCCCTCTTGATCCTCTTTGTCTTTGTCAAACAATACTTTTTGACCCGTCCTTCTACACTTCAGGGGGAAGTAACTGTCGGGACGACAATCTCTTTACCCGATATAGATTGGGCTAAGAACGAGCGGACCTTGCTCGTTGTGCTTCAGAAGGGGTGCCATTACTGCTCGGAAAGCGCCCCTTTCTACCAACGCTTAACGCAGGAGATAGAAAAGGGAAGGCGAGTTCACTTGGTGGCGGTACTACCGCAGGAGGTCCAGGAAGGTAAGCAATATTTAAATGAGCTCGGTGTTTCTATTAATGATGTGAAGCAGGCGGACTTTCGCTCCCTGGGCGTGCGGGGCACACCGAGTCTAATTTTAACGGACAACACCGGGGTGGTGAAGAAATACTGGCTGGGTAAGCTGAGCCTGGACGAAGAATCGCAAATGTTGAACTGGTTGCAGGCGAGCCCTTGAGTCCTCTAATTGATTAGAGTCGGCTATCAGCCATTCGCTTTAGCAACCGCTCCCAATCACTCACCGCAAACAAAGGAGGAAAGGAATGTCCAAAAAGACGGCACTCACACTAACACGAAAACTCTTAATACTCGCGCTCCTGAACGGCTGCCTGATTTTCTTGTACGCGGGCCGAGAGGCCAGCGCCACGGGTGGCGGCGACTGCTGTACCACGGAATTTAACACATGCGACGGTGGGTGCCCTACGATCTGCGATCCGAACGGGATTTGTCACTCGGATTTCGCCTGCGGATCGAACTGTCAGGCCACGTTCGCGGCTTGCACGGCGCCGGGCGGGTCGTGTCAAAATCCGCCACAACAGCCCCAACTTCCGTGCCAAGAATGCCTCGACAACTGCGACACGATGCGGGAGGATTGCGTGGCATCGGGGACGCTGACTCCACTGCAGTGCGCTTCCCTTAGTTTTAAGTGTAAGCAAAGGTGTAACCTTTACTGTATCTATTAGTAAATCAATTTCATGATTCAGAATGCATTCACGATATCCTCTGTTGAGTTTGTGCAAACGCATAACTCAACAGGGGAGAAAAGCTTCCCCAGCCTTCGCGCATATGCTTCGCAAATGCATCTGTAATGCTCTTAAGACTTTCATTTCCTTTGGAACTGTCGATCTGCTGCAACACACGGTGAACCGCACCTACGAATTCCGGATGACGGCGCAGGGCCATGAATGCTCTCAATTCCGAAATAAGCGACGGCGTACGTGAAGCGGAAAAGGAACGGGCACAGATCGGTCCGACAAATCGTCCGTGGATCGCACAGCCTCTGTTGGATCAATCGAGTATGCCGCGACTTCAGAAGAACGCGAGGATCTCTATTTCAGGTTGGCTCGAAGATACGAATGAATTCTGTCGTTACCGCCTTGACTCCTACCCGGTCAAAGCGCGCCACCTATAAACTCTTGCTGCGTCTAACTCACGCCGAGCGGATAACCGGGCCAAATGGCTAATCGCTTGGGCAGGATATTTACTCGGTTCGCCGTCAGATTAAGATCAATTTCAATCACCAAGCCTCCGCGGTTACCATCATCCAGGATTCAACGGTCGGAAAGCGTAGAATTGTGTCAGTCATAGCTTCGCAGTTATGTGGCGTCCGACCGGACAAAGACAAGATTCAATCAGGGCTACAGAACTGGACGCCACATAAAACCGGACGCCACATTTGGGAATTTATGTTGTCAACCACATAAATTCCCCATAAGCCAAGGCGTGTCATATAGGCCATGTTGCGAACGTCGGTCGCTCCGGTAGCTGATGAATAGATCACGCGATAATCGGGATTTCGCTCCGCGTCTTGCAGGTCAATGACTGCCTGTCCGGTGAGTGTTGGTTCACCATAGCCGCTAGCGAGTGCATTCTTTGCTTTGTGCGCTTCGTCAAAAATGACTACGCCATTCGGGCCAAGCCAGCGTTGGATCTGGGCTAGTCTTTTTTCTCCCGACTTGGCGGCGGCGATAAGCGATGAATAAGAGCTAAAGATCACTCCGTGCGGCAAGGTGATTTCTCCGGCCGGCGCATAGTCATTGATTCGGGCTAGCGAAATGTCTGCCAAGCCTAAATCCGTGAGATCGCGCCGCGCTGATTCGAGCAAATCATTGTTGACGGAGAGCCAGATCGCACGTTGGCGATTTTGATTCCAGTTATCTGCAATGATGCCGCCGAGTACGCGCCCCTTCCCAACTCCGGTGCCATCGCCAACAAAGAATCCCGCGCGTGATCCATCGGGTAATCGTTGCTCGTGTCTTTGGCCGGCATAAATGACGCGTTCAAGCTGTATGTCAGACAGCAAGCCATCGCTGATGATCTCAGCCGCGAGGTGTGGTCTATATGTAATATCGGGCGGCGTAACTGCCGCCATAGATGCCGATTCGACGATTACGGCCGGATGAGGTTTTCCGCCTTTCAGTTTCGCCGGCACATAAGGCACAAATAGGTTGCCGTTTGGTTCTTCGGGATTCCCTGGATCCTTGTCTGGCTCAGTGGATTCAACCAGGTGTTTGAGTGTTTCCCATGCTTCCTCGAGCGTTGCTGCGCGTCCCCAACTGATGTGCTTCAGCTGTTCCTGCCAGCTCGCTCCGGGTGTTGGGCCGGTCTTGTCAATGACGAGGATCTGAACATCGGGCGCGGCTCCGTATTTGGCATATTCTTTACCGTGTAGCGTGAGGTTTGCGCGGATGTTGCAGAGACAAGCTATTCGTTGCCACCATTCACTAAAACTCGAATGGTGAAAGCTCATTGCTTCGCTGACGATTCCCACTAATCGCCCGCCATCTTTCAATCGGCGTAAGGCGCTGGCAACGTGTCGCGCTCCGTAGATTGAATTTGTTTTCGTGACTCTGCCGCCTGTAGAACTAAACGGCGGATTCATAAGAACGGCCGTTGGTTTAATGTCGGCCGGTAGGAGATCGTCAATGAATTCCGCATCGAGCGGTAACGCGTCGAAATTAAAGACACAGCGAAGCAATGAATTTCGCCGTGAGCTCGTCTCATTGCAGACAACTCTTGCTCCGACTGCGTGAGGCCAAATCGCAAGGCTGCCCGTTCCGGCAGAGGGTTCTAAGACAATATCGCTCGGCTTTGGATCAAGTAGTCGTGCAGCAACATAAGCGAGTGTTGGTGGCGTTGAGAATTGCTGTAATTCGGTCTGCTCTAACGTGCGATCACTCTGGCGCGGTAGTCGCTGCAACAGAGGACGCAACACAGATGCAAGCGCGTCGCACGCGTCCATCTGCATAAGCTCTGGCGCGTGCTTCTCTAATAGGTAGTTGTTGACAGCCATTTCGACGGCATCGTAGGCATCGCGCGAGGTATATCTGCCGTCCGCTCTCGTGCCGCCGAAGATTCGATCAGCCGTTCTTGTTAGCTTCGGATTGTCGAACGGCTCGCCGTCCTCGATTCGTTCCTCCAGTTCAACGATCAGTTCGTGGATGCTGCAATAGAGCGCATTTGTCCTGGCTGTGCATATAGCAATAGTGTTGTCCGGCATCTCCGTGAGGGGGCCAAACTCATGTTGTGAGCAGCGCGGACTGGTGGTGGGATCCGCGCTGCCTGTTTTTTTGGTTTATCTCCGCTAGTACTCGATCGGAAGCAAGATCGTTGTGGCGCTGCGGTCGGCTTCGGTGATGATCCATAGCCGCTCGCCTTTGGTCGTCACGTAACTACTCAACAACCGAAGACCTTTCTCCAGTGAAAGCTCGTTTTCTTTGACGTCGTCGTCTGACAGTTCTCCCCAATCGCCTGCCATGTGACGTTGCAAAAACTCGATCGCAGTTTGCCCGGCAATCTGGAGTGCTTCTTCGGCTCCGGGTGTAATGACGGTTTGGCCGAGTGGGAAACGCACCGCGACGGTTCCCTGGTTTGTGTTGATGTGAGGTTGCATTGATCATCATTCTCCTTTACGTCTGAAAAGTTGGTTGCAAAGGTCAGGCGAGCGCTTTCGCGCTCGCTTGGCCCATCTGGTTTTGGCGTTTAGTGGTTGCGTTCTCGTTAGCAGGTAGTCGTCCGGCACGCAGAATCTGATCGGCCGCGTGGAAGATCTTTTGCGCGCTCCTTTCCGGTATGCCCGCTTCGTTATGGCGAACCGCTGGATATAGCCAGTTCTGTATATAGCCTCTGCAGTAGGTGGCGCCTTCGAGGTTCAAGGCCTCGCAGCAGAGCAACGCGACTGCCTCGGCTTCTACTTCGCGTAGGTTTTTTGGTGTTCGTTCGGTGTCCGCAAAGTCAGATTCAGCGGTATGGCCCAATACCACGTGCGCTTATGTTTTGCAGTACATAAGGGCACTTATGTTGGCTCTAAAGTTATCTAGGGTTGTGGCTCCAAGTCGTTCGCAATGAGGCATCGCTCGTCATTGAACCCGACATAACTTTTGGCTTGGGAGTCCCTCAGCAACTCGCCTCTATTCGGTTCATTTCTCTGGCCTCGGGGACAATCGGTAAGCAGTTACCAATATCGATTGTTAGGAGGCTTGATGATCAATGAACACGTGTGAAGAAGTGTTCTCCGGGCGTCTCGATACGCCTTATCACCATAACAGTCCGTTTGCAGAAGAAAGGGGTCGTTACTTGGCCCACCTGCTCGCGCGTGGTTGGGCGCGCGCAACTGTGTACGGTACGGCTGCCAAGCTGGCCGCTTTTGCGGCGCGTGTTGACATCAACTGCGAGGGTGGTGTGACCGCCAATCAGATCCAAGCTGCGGCAGATGACTGGATGAAAGAGCCGCGGCATTACTTCCGGCGCGATATTGGGCCGCGCAAGGCGCGAACCAAGTTTGTGAGTGATGCAACCAACTGGCTACGTTTTCTGGACCGCCTGAAAGAACCTGAATGCTCACCAGCTCCCTATGCCGACCTCGTAACTGAGTTCTGCACATTTCTGGAGCGAGAAAGAGAACTATCTGCAGCCAGCATAAGAAGACGGCGGATTGATACCCTCAGTTTTCTCGCTTGGTTTGCGCAACAACACCGTCCTTTCAAGGACATCATGGTGCGTGATGTCGAAAGATTTCTGGCCTTGCCACGAAGCCGGACCTGGAGTCGCGTCACCATCGCCGGCTGTGTTGCTTCTCTCCGTTCATTTTTTCGCTACGCCGAAGTGCGGAAGTGGTGTGCTCCGAACATCGCTGCGGCCATCGATGCTCCGCGTCTCTACACCTTAGACGCACTACCCACTGGCCCTCCCTGGATCGAGGTAAAGCAACTGATCGCAAGCATTGGGCAGGAGAGGCCCAGCGACATTCGCAACCGCGCCATCATCATGCTGCTGGCTATCTACGGTTTCCGCAGTGGTGAGGTCTGCCGGCTGCGTCTTGAGGATTTGGATTGGGAGCGAGAACTCATTCTCGTGTCTCGCTCCAAGCAGTACCGGAGGCAGCAGTACCCGTTGCTGCGAGAAGTGGGCGAAGCAATCTTGCATTATCTGCGCAAGGCGCGTCCGCAAACAGATCGGCGCGAGGTTTTCTTGCGATTGGTTCCGCCATTTGAACCACTCACAGTTGCTGGTCTCGGGACGATGGTTCAGCTTCGGCTGAAGTTCCTTAACCTCAAGTTGCCACATTATGGACCACACGCCTTGCGCCACGCCTGCGCCAGCCATCTGCTGGCCGTAGGGCTAACTCTCAAGGAGATTGGCGACCATCTTGGGCATAGTGATCCACGCGCCACACGTATTTACGCCAAGGTTGATTTGGAAGGCTTGCGGGAAGTGGCCCGTTTTGACTTGGGAGGCTTGCTATGAAACTACAACAAGCCGCCGACCAATATATTTCGCACAAACGATCGCTTGGCATGTAGTGTCAGACACTGGCCCGCCAGTTACGAGCCTTTTGTAAGGCCAGCGGAGATATCAACGTCGATGAGGTAAGAAGCGAAACGGCACGCGCGTTCATTTACGGTAGCGGTCCCGTCACTTCGCATTTGCATGGGAAGTTTCATTCCTTACGCGGTTTCTATCGTTACCTCTTAAGTCGTGGGTACGTTACAAGTTCACCGCTCCCGGTTCAGATCCCAAAGGAACCAGAGCGTTTGATACCCTACATCTACTCGCGCGCAGAACTGCATTGCCTATTGCAAGCGGCACAGAAAGAGTCGCATTGCTGCAAGCTCGAGCCTGGCACGCTGCGCGCACTTCTGCTCTTGCTCTATGGCGCCGGGCTTCGTATCAGCGAGGCGCTGCGCCTCACGCTGACCGATGCAGATCTCGAACAACGTCTGCTCATTATCCGTGAGACAAAGTTTTACAAGACTCGTTTAGTTCCGCTTGGTGCCGATCTCAGCCAAGCTCTAACCATCTATCTTGACGCTCGCTTTAAGGCCCAACATCCCTCACCACCGGAAGCGTTCTTGCTGCTGACGCGACATTCGCTGCCAGTGAGCGTCCAGTTGGCAGAGGACACGTTCAAACGGCTATGCCGAAGGGTCGGCGTTCGCCGCAAAGATGCAAGCCGCTTTGTACCACGGCTGCACGATCTGCGACACACGTTTGCAGTGCATCGACTTACCGCTTGTTACCGCGAGGGCGGCGATGTCCAACGACTGCTCCCTCAACTTGCCACTTACCTTGGGCATGTGGATATCGATTCCACCCAACGCTATCTCACTTTAACGCCGGAACTGCTTAGCCAAGCCAGTAACCGTTTCGAGCAGTACGCCGCTCCGGGAGGTGTCTTATGAATGAACAAGCTTTATTAGGACCATGGATACGGCGTTTTCTTTTGGAGCACTTGGTCAGTGAGCGCAACCTAGCTCGAAACACGCAGCGTAGCTATCGCGATACGTTCTGCCTGCTTATCCCGTTTGCTGCTGAGCAACTGCAACGAAAAGTGGACAAGCTTACAGTCACCGAGATCTCGGCCGCTCTGGTGCGCAGGTTTCTCACGTATCTGAAGGAGGTCCGGCACTGTGGCACCAACACGCACAACCAGCGCCTGGCAGCCATTCATGCCCTGGCTGTTTTCGTAGCCAATCGCAGTCCAGAACATCTCGCATGGTGCAGTGAAGTAAGAGCAGTTCCATTCAAGAAGTCAGCCCGGACTGTTGTTCACTACCTCGACAAGGCCGAGGTGGATGCAATGTTGGCAGTGGCAAAGCAACGACAGTTTACTGCCCAAGGTCGTCGCGACTACGCCATGCTGTTGTTCCTTTACAACACTGGTGCGCGCGCTGATGAAGCGGCGCGGCTCACGATCGCCGATCTCCATCTCACGCCGGCAGATTGGAATGGACAAGCCTACGTTCAGATCCGAGGTAAGGGTGGCCGCACGCGCCAATGTCCACTCTGGCCTGCGACAGTGCGCGAGATTGAAAACTCCATTGGCAAACGGCAGCCGCACGAACATGTCTTTCTGACCCGCCTGCTGCGGCCATACACCCGAGTTGGGATCTATGAGCTGGTGAAAAGGTATGGACAGAGAGCGGCGTTAGCCGTGCCCTCAATTTCCACCAAGCAGGTCAGCCCACACATTATTCGGCACTCGACAGCCATGCACTTGCTGCGAGCGGGTGTGGACATAAATACGATCCGGGGCTGGCTGGGCCATGTCTCGCTGCGCACTACCAACATCTACGCGGAGATCGATCTGGAGATGAAGGCTAAGGCGCTCGGCAAATGCGAGGTAACCGAAAGATCTCAGCAACACAAGCACTGGCGGGACCAGCCCTCTTTGATGGAGTTCCTCCGGACCTTGTAGTTGTAACAGAGGAAAGGTATGTGGTGCTGGCTCGTGAAGTTGCGACTGAGCGGCTTACGGGTTCAGCGCCACATAACTAAGAAGACGACATGGATGGACTGTTGTCATAAGAATGATCCGAAAGGAGTCTAGGCAGATGCTGAGACCAACTCAACGCCAGTAACCACAATTAACCTTTTAGAAGAACTCATTGCTTTTCCAAGATGAAGGTAGAACAGTTAATGACTTCACCTGATATTTTGGTATTTCCCTGTGATACCTTCCCAACTAAGTCAACAGTCATATAGCCCGCTGGTTGTTCGATCCAGTTAGCTGCTTTCAAGACTAGTTTGTTGGTTCTGTCATCGTAAGTCCCCTTCATGCTGAAGCTACCTGAAGGAACTGACGGGTTGTTTCTGTTGGCAGAGAACTTGAAGATCGCACTTATGTCAGATGTATTGCTCTGAGATATTACCAGAGTGAGGTTAGTCACGCCTTGACCACAGGTGTATGTGCCTTCCCACTTACCGGTTAAGTCCGAAGAATGAGTTTCACTGCGTGTTCCAGGCACACGCTCAACTCGGAAGTCGTCTGGGTCGTTCTTATTGACCCATCGATAACCACGCGCGGGTCGCAGCTTTCCAGGTTCGGATTCAATTAACCCTGGTTTAGGTTCTACTCGAAAATCTTTTGCGTCATCAGGGTTGACCCATTCATAACCATTAGCTGGTGTGAGCTTCCCTTGTGAATTACGTTCCACATTCGGATATGAATTTCGCTTTCCACTACCTGAAGTCCCGGCCGCAGTTTTCCTTGAAATTGTCCAGAATTCAGAAGAACCGCCCTCAGTTATTTGCCCTGACATGGTGTTTCCGGAAATTGTTGCCCGTACAGAGTAAGCTCCCGGAAATGACATAGTAATCTTATTACCAGTCACTTGATAAGTTCCCTGTATGTCGTAAATGACGGGCGGCTCCGGTATGAAAAATGGGGTTCTGCACTCCTGTCGTATTGTTGTTCGCGCAATTCCGTCGAATCCTATTTCACTAACAGGGACCGACTCGCATACTGGTGCAGGCGGCGGTTGATACTTAACGACCTTGCTATACGTCGCGACGACGTTTCCGTTGTTTTGAAATTTATAAGCACGGATAAGAGTGACTATCGATCCGGGGGTGGTTGATAAGACTGGCATTTCAGGCGTTTCCCAGTAACTAGAAACAAGGTCACTCGATTGTCCGAATATGGCACTGCATTGAGCCAACAATACAACTGATAGGCAAACTAATTTAAATGTTCGAGTTAGTTTGATATCAATCTCCCATTTTTCCAAAGATGATCGTTCGCTTACAGTCTCAAGGCCGTTTTCTTCTCGCGGACTCTTGTATTCAATCTTTCTGGAGGCCCATTGATTGTATTTCGTTAAAGCTGTCGCCCAATTGAACTTTGATCTCGGCTTTTGGATCGAGGATGAAGTAAGCCGGATGGTTGAAAATAATAGACCTTACGTGGCGAAAAGTGAATCGGGTTTGACGGCAATTTAGACGGTTCCTCAATGGTTGGCAGGACAGCGCGACCTAAAATGAGAAAGAGTTATGTGCTTGCTGACTTGTGAAGTTTGCGACAACTGAACGACTTACGGTTTCAGCGCGACATAATTCCGAAGCCGACATAAGTGCGCAGCTTCATGAAACAACGTCTTATGCGGCAGTTGAGCCACCGGATTGATCGCGATCTGACGCTGGCGAGCATAGCCCTGGCAATTTCCGTCCGTATGCGTGAAGCCGATCTGTTCGATGTTCAGTGCGGCAAGCGCTTGTTGAGCATTCCATTCCGGCAGGTTTGTCGGCATGAATTCATCGCCGACGGTCTGTGAGAGAACGAACCAGCGCGGCTTGTGCATAAAGGTCCTGAAGGTGCGTTCATGGTTCTCAGTTTCACTGTCGTGTGACTCTTCATCGTGAACCCTGCGAGTAATCGGCATGCAAAGAACCAAAGCGCGTTCGCCACGTTTGACAGTGCGTCCTAGTGCTTGCCATCCGGGAAAGGTATTGATTGGCCCAGGTTCGAGTCCGCGTCCGTGGCATTGCACGAGAGCGAGGATTTGATTTCCGATCGAGTAGTTTCCGATTGACGAAGGTGAGGCGTATGAAGTCCGATTGAAATCAGCTATCGTTGGTCCATCTAAGTCGGAGCCGGACAGTTGCCGAATGCCGATTCAATAAGACTCCCGGGAGGACGCGTGGGCGCGCGTTACGCGCGGATCTCAGGCCTCACAAATCAGGGGCGGTTATCTTCTTAAACCTAAATCAACCTCGTCTTCCATGATGATTGCGAAAACTGATCCGCAATTGTCTAGAAAAAGCGCCTTGGGCAGCTCGCTCAAATACTAACGGCCGGCGACTGAACAGTCCTTATATATATAAGATAGACCGGAGGATGGAACGTGGGCGATACATTCATAGATGATGTTACAGCTGATGGACGGAATGGATCATCATGCGCCCACGTCCGCAGAGAGGAAAAGGCCTGGCATCAATAACGTCGGGTTGGCACAGTGTGCCGGTTGAATCTAATGCCTTTACCACCAGATCCTCTGCGTATCTACCAATAACCTCGACTCCGGGACCACCAACCTTCGGGAACGCCATTCGACCGCTCGGTGTCGCGGGATAAAGCTTTCGGCCAGACTAACAGTTCTTCCCCTCTTGGGAACCCTGAATCGCTTGAACAATTTCCTGTAGCCACAGGACTCTACAAACTCTATGCATTCACCCAAATGATACGGAATAGCCTCGAGGTCCTGGACCCAATAATAGACTCGACCGAAGTACGCAGCATGAACCCACTTCTCCCAGGCCCGCGGGCTGTATCGGTTCTCTTCGAGTGCCGCCTGATACAGCGCCAGCCATAACACATAAATGCCCTTCTTCGCATATTCGCTTGTCCGATAAACGATCTGCTCCATCGTCAAGGCGCTGATTTGCACTTCAATCGCAAACGGAATCTCGCCCATAAAGCCACTCACATCCGGCCGCACCGTTCCCATCCTTCGTTCAATCTCCACCTGCCGGAAATGCTGGCGCCGGCGCAGCCCTTCGTAAATCGTCAACTTGCACTCGCGGTGTCGCTCGGTCTCGCCCCTACCGTATTCACATGTAATTGGAGGTTTGTGCGCGAAATGATGGACCTTCATGGTCCCCTTCTTTAGGACCGTATCCGCAACGCAAAGTGGACAGGAAAATGGCCCATCGCTTTTCTGCTGTTCCCACGCTGCGACCTTCTGCCTATCCCCTTGTCGAATTGCACATAACATCTCGTTCGCTTTCTTCAATGAGTCTTTCTTCAGAGGGGGCCATAAACGGTGGGTGTTCTGGCGTCTACTTTTCCTATCCGGTGTTAGCCGCTGACGGGATTCGCAGAATCACATGATCTGGCGATCACCTGGAGTGTGCATTATGAACAGGCTTGCGACTTGGACTTCACTGGGCATCGTTGTAAGGACCCTTCAGTCGTTTTGCTTTCTGAACCGAATGTGCGCGAAGATTCTCCCGGCCCGGCCCCGCCCCGCATACTTTCATTCACTGCGAACTTGGCAGTACTTAGATTGATCTCAAATCTATCTTAGAGAGTTCTTAGAGCGGACATGGCATCCTGATTGTCCGGAAGAAATCTTCTGCCTCTCAGTTGGAACCAGTCGATGTTGTGATTATGGTGGCATTTTTAAATCCGGAGAGGACCTTTGATGGCAACACGGGATCGGAGCGTATTACTGGAAGGTGCTTAAAGTAAGGATGCCGTCCAAAGACTACGGTTGAGGAAATTATTCAGAAACGGCCTCAAGCCTTAGAAATAAAAACAAAACCTCACCGCAGTTGACAGATTCAGTTAGACCAGTAAAATGCGCTTCATAGGCGTATGGTTGCTGGGGTGAGGACAGTAACTATCGAGGCTGAATG
>Ga0068859_100006000_pt1 | contig 12343 bp, 4 predicted proteins | sample KBSSwiS22_FD_66585 | JGI IMG/M metagenome (GOLD analysis project Ga0068859, IMG submission 66585) | Switchgrass rhizosphere microbial communities from Kellogg Biological Station, Michigan, USA - KBS Switchgrass S2-2 | ecosystem: Host-associated > Plants > Roots > Rhizosphere > Soil ... | reverse complement strand
AACTCCTCAGGATGAACCACTGACCGGACGACGGACGATAGACAGCCATGTCGGCCTTGCCGTCATGATCGTAATCACCCGGCACCGTAGTGTCGGTAGCCGCTCCCCAACTGGTCACCAAAACACCACCACCGGACTTTAACGCATACCAGTTCCCGTCACTCGGACGAAACACCGACAGATCGGTCGTCCCGTCTCCGTCGAAATCGGCTCGTGCAAAGCCATCAGGGTCATTCGTTTGTCGCTCAAATGCCCCGATGTCGACGTCACCGTTCCGCGGCATTCCGCGCTGATCGGTTGGCAGTGCGGGACTCCCGTTCCCGCAGCCGTTCGCGGTCAGAACGCAGTTGTTGCCGGCATTGATGGCAGGCGATCCCGGCAGTAATGCGTGCGTCATCGTCGGTCCGCCGTTGTTCTGCAAAGGCCCGAGCCGTGGATTGACACCCACGATATTGCCGTTAACCCCATTCGCGATCCCGCCCGACGAGGCCGCGTCGCCAATAAGATTGTGGCTGGCCGTTTCAATGATGCCTGATATATCCCCCACCGGTCCGGTATTTCCCGCGACTATTGTGTTCCGAAGCGTTTCAGTGCCACCGCTTTGAATACCGCCGCCGGGAATACCGCCGCTGGTGTTGTTGATGTCCCCGGAGTTGCCCGAGATGGTGCTATTAGTGATGTTTAGCCCGCCGAAGTTGACAATACCGCCGCCGAATCCGCCGTAGCTATTCCCATCGTCGTCCTGAAAAGCATATGCGTGGTTTCCGGAGACAGTGCTGTTAATGATGTAAGTCTGTGTACTGCTTAAGCGATCGGCAATGCCGCCGCCGCCCAGGGCGATCAGATCGGCGTTAAATGGCTCCGCAGTGTTGTCGTGAATGACGCTGCTAATGACAGTAAGTGAGCCTTCGTTGAATATGCCGCCGCCAGCCGATCCGGCCCGGTTGCCGAAGATTATGCTGTTGACAACAGTGAGTATGCCGAAACCGTTGCAAATGCCGCCTCCGTAAAAGGCGCCCCTGTTGCCGGATATTGTACTGTTGATGATAGTCAGGGTGCCCCCGCTTTCAATGCCGCCGCAATAGTTCGCAATCCCGTCCTTGATCGTCATCCCGCCAAGGAATGCCGTAACGCCGCTATTGATAGAGAACACCCTGGATGCATGGTTGCCGCTGATAGACAAAAGGCTCGCGCCCGGCCCCTGAATAGTCAGGTTCTTGTCGATAACCAGTTGCCCTGACGTCAGAGTGATCGTCTGCGGCGTGGCAAAGACGCTCGCATCAAAGTTGATCGTGCCGCCCGGCGTAACGTCCGCTATCGCCTGGCGCAAGCTACCCGCTCCGCTGTCGTTCGTATTAGTGACCGTGATCGTCGCTGGTGGAGCAGGTGTCGGCGTTGGGGTTGGAGTTGGTGTCGGCCCAGACCCGCCGAGCAGCACTCGAGCGATATAAAGGCCTGTGCCAACAAGAACCGCTCGGTTTGATGAGTCGATCACCATTCCCGAGAGATAGTTGCCTCCAAGATGCTGGATGCCGCCGTTTCCGAATGAAGCATCGGGCGAGCCATTCGAATTGTACCTGACCATAAGACCGGGGTGACCGGCGACGATTATCGTTCCATCCCGCTGAACCGAAACGGCAGCGGCCTCGTCATAAATGCTGCCTGAATCGGTGACCACTCTACCATCGCCATCGAACGAAGTGTCGAGAGAACCATCCGGATTGTAGCGAGCAACAGCAAAGTTATCGTATCCAGCGTTAAATTCGTCCCTCACCCATCCCGCAGCTATTATTTTTCCGTCCCACTGTATGGCAACCGCGGTAGCAAATTGCAATTGAGCTCCGAATGAAGTTGTTACGATTCCGTCGCCATCGAAGGAAGTGTCGAGCGACCCGTTCGAATTGTACCGGGCTAAGGCGAAATTGGCGCCCCCACCAGAGTTACCTGCTGCGACGATCCTGTCGGCCGCATCAATCGACATGGCCCAAATCTCACTGCCCGGGCCTATCACGGTCGTTACTATTCCGCCGTTCCCAAACGAGCCATCCAAAGAGCCGTCCGCATTGAGGCGAAGAAGAGTGAAACCGCCACTGTTGCTACCGCTAGTGCTGTAGCCTCCAATGATTAACTTGCCGTCAGCGCTTATCACGAGAGACGTCACGGAACCGCTGTACGTGTTAGGATTGAGTGTTAGTTTGCCATCCTCGCTAAAAGTCGAGTCGAGGGAACCGTCCCGATTGTAACGCGCGATCGCCCAATCAAAAGTCCCGGGCTGTTGGGAATACGCGAAACCGGTAACCACAATTTTTCCGTCGGGCTGTACACCAATGTCCTGTGCCTCAGCCTTAAGTGCGAATGCGGTAGTAACTTTGCCATCGCCGTGAAATGTATTGTCAAGTGAACCGTCCGGGTTGTAGCGAACTACCGCGAATTGCCTGAAATCGGTCGGGGATCCCGGATAGTCGGTCGGCTTTGGATGAGGGTTGAATGCAATACCGGCTACAACGATCTTCCCGTCCGGCTGGATCGCGACCGCATTGCCTGATAATGAGCGACTTCCAATATCGGTAGTCACAATACCGCCTTTGAAACCCGCTACATCCGCCGAGCCGTTCGGGTTGTAACGGACCAAGAAAAAATCATCATTTGTTCCCGCGTCGTAATACCCTCCGGCGACTATCTTTCCGTCCGATTGCAAGGCAAAGAAGTTTGCAACACCATTCAAAACGGTCACGGTCCCTCCGGTGCCAAACGATGTGTCCGGTGAACCGTTGGCGTTGTAACGTCTGATAAAAGGAGTTGCCATCGCAACGATCCTTCCATCCGGTTGTAGGTCAATTGCATATGCACCACCAGATGGGCTCCTTATTACCCCGGCATTTCCGAAGGAACCGTCCAAGGCACCCTCCGAATTATATCGGGCCACACCGCCTACAAAAGCCGCAAGTATTTTTCCGTCGTTTTGTAAAGCGACTGCGCGTATAAAACTCGTTTGTGGTTTGACTATCCCTCCGATTCCAAACGACGAGTCCAACGTGCCATCTATGTTGTAACGGATGATCGCGGCGCTTTCCGCGCCCGTATCACGCCAGCTGCCGGCGGCGACTATCTTTCCGTCCGATTGGATGCCTAGAGCAGTTGCGTAACTGTAAAGGCCAACCGGAGTCTGAACATTGCCGTACGAATTATCCTGAGAACCGTCGGAATTATAACGGGCTAGCGCAAAACCAGAATCGTAGCAGCCCTTTTCATCGCAGTTGTAAAAATAACGCCCAGCGACGACTATCTTGCCGTCGCCCTGTATTGCCATTGAAGTATAAAAACCGCCTGTGGAGACAGTGCCGTTCGTACCGAATGCTGTGTCCGGGGAGCCATCGGAATTTACGCGTGCCAAAAGCCCGAGCTCCACAAAGACTATTTTGCCGTCGCTTTGAAGTTCCGCAGCCATGTATTCGGGAGAGCATGACGCGCCGCCGAAAAGCCCGAGTACCTTTCCGTCATTGCCAAAACTTGCATCGAGAGTTCCGTCAGCAAGATGACGTGTAGCCGAACATCCGGTCGGAGAAGAGGCACCTATGGTGACTATCCTGCCGTCTGTCTGCACAAGCACGACCTGCCCATGGTCTTGTCCGCCGCCGGGAACGGTTGCATCTACCCGCCAGCCGTCACTATCGAACGTCGGGTCAAGGTCGCCCGGGGCGGAGGGAGAGGCCGGTAACATGGCCTTGCCGTCATTACGATAGGGCTTTTGGCTCCCGCTTTGGGAAGCCGTAACTACCGGCACGGCCAGCAGTGAACCGATCAATAGACAAGAAAGCAGGTATTTATAAATTGGCGATTGGCGTCTCATTTGATGGAATCTCCTTTGTCGGTAGGCAGTCGCCATTTTGTCCTTGACCTTTGTCATTCGCCATTAAGCTATGGCCATTTTTTGTTTCAAAGGGGCAGAAGCCCCTATCATTCGTGTTGGCTAACATATAGGTGTTTGCCGGCACGGGCCGTGCAGTGATCGAAAAGCAAAGAGTGAAGAAATTTGGCGTCAGGAACATTGATTTCCTATTGTTGAGAGTTTCATGGTTTTTCCTGGACATGAGGACCTCCTTTTGATCGCGGCTAATGTTTTGAATTTCTCGGATCAGATCGCCGAACCGAATGTGAAATGTCATTGGCTTTTCGCCGTAATCACCTTGCCGTTGAAAAGCAGCTTGTAAACCAGGTCAGCCAGCTTGGGGCTCCGCTTTTGTAACAGTGAATATTGTTCGATCGCGGACTGGCGGCTGCCCGCCGAGATATAAGCGATCGCAAGACTTTGTCGGGCACCGTCAAAATCAGGCTTTAGCGCAAGAGACTGCAGCAGAGCCGCAATTGCCTTCTTGTGCTGTTTGATGAGGTGATATGCGCATCCCAGATCGTTGAGTGCGATCGCGTCATGCGGGTTCAACATTACGGCTTTCTCCAGGGCTTCGACTGCTTCCCGATTGCGACCAAGGCGAACAAGAGCATCGCCCAATCCGGCATAGGCTACCTCGAGATCTGGTTTTAGGCTCGCCGCCTTGAGATATGCCGCGACCGCCTCATCGAGACGGTTTTCCTTGGTGCTAAGATCGCCGAGACATACATAGACTTCGGCATAATTCGGATTCAACCGAATCGCTTCCCTGATACCGACGATCGCTTCGGGGAATTGCCCGGAATCAATGTAAACGACCGCCAACTGCTTGTGTGTCCATGGATTTGCCGGGTTCAGTTCAATAGATTTCGTGAAGGCTTCGATAGCATCCTGATATCGATGTGCCTCGAAGAACCCTACGGCTTTTTTGTTCAATTCGATCGCCGCGTCCCGGGTTGGCGGGCTTTGTGCCGAGAGCGGCATAATAGATGCACAAAGCACAAAAAATAATGTGAGGATCGTGCGTTTCATTGTGGTCTCCTTGGCTTAAAATAAGCCTTCATTCCTAATCCAGCGTCATCCGCGTTCCGACGGCGGTTGAGCCGCCGGAGCCAAGGTAGCCGGACCAGTAACCGTCAGGGTCCTCAGCGTTAGGGCAAACGGTCGTCACGGCTAAGACGGCGATCGGTCCATCCGACTGACCCGTCGCATCCGCAAATTCCCTGGCACGTCAGTCACGCTTCCCGTGCCATTACGAAATGACGTATCCGGCGAGCCGTTGCTTTGTAGCAGACCTCAAAATGGCTATCTCTGACTCCCGCGGCATCGTCATTCTATTTCGATTGCATGGAGTTTTGATTGACGTAGTTGGCAATCGCCTCACCCATTGCGTCGCTGATAATGACTGTGCTCGGATAGTGCATCCCGCCCCAAACCCGGGCGTTGTTACCGTCGGATCTGGCCTGTGCAATACTCGTGTACGTGCCGCTCGCCGCACCGGTCGTGAGCGTGAAGGTCTGAGCGTCGTCAAAGCAGCTAAGGAGTACCGTTGCAGCGGCGCCGTTAAGGCTGGGGTGCCCAGCCGGGTATTCCGGATGCGACGGCGTGTTGATCAGCGGCAGCCAGGCCGCGTCAAGCTCCGTGTCCGGATTACCATCTGTATCCGCCAATGGGATCGAAGTGACTGGCCGCCACGTCACTTCGCTGGCAGCCGCGCCATAGAATCGCTTGGCGCTCCAGGTCGTAAACGCTGTGTCGGCCATCGCGATGTTCAGGACCGCGAGAAGGCGGTTACTCTTGGACATGGACAGGTTATTAGCGCGCGCGATCTGGTTCGCCGCCTGGTTCCAATGGATGCTCGCGTTGCCATCCCAAAACGGGGCCAGTGCTGTTTGGTCGGGTGTTCGCGTCGACCCGGTCCTGCGGCCGAGTGCCTTGACCGCATTAAAATCTTCCGTGTATGTCGCGCTTGTTAGACTTCGTGGCGGCCCGGGCCGAAACTGCGTGTTGGTGTCCAGCACGAACATCGACGTGAACGCCAGCCCCTGTGCACTCATCGGTCCGAAGCCCGGCGGTGTCGGTCGCCACTGCCCAACCGCAAGCCCACCGGTGAACGCAGGATAGCCAATGTTGAAGCCATCGGCCGAGCGCCAGGCGAGGACAGCCTGTGCAACGTCGGTTCCCCAGGCGACGCCGCTCGCGCGCGATTGGCCGCCGTCTTCGCCGTCGTCGCTCAGGGCGGCTAGCGAAGCCAAATAGCTTGCCTCTAGCTGCGACTGCCTTGACGGGAACAGGCCGACCAGCGCCGTGTACGCCGCGGCGATAACAGCTGCCCGGCGCGATGCTCCTTTTGGAGCCGTGTTCTGAATGAAGATTGTTGTGTAGCGCCGCTCGATGCCGTTGTAGGCGTCGAAGATGGCCGTATGAACGATCGCCCCGAGCCGCTGACTGGAGGAGTTCGCCGTGTTCGTCGCGATCAGAGTGTCGATAAAGATCTGGTTCCACTCCAACACCTGGTTGGTGGATTCGAGCACGACCGCATCGCGCGTAACCACTTGTTTTTCTGCGTGTTTTTGCAGTGTCTTGACCTTCGCCTGAGTCAGGCTAAATGCCAACACAATTATTGAAAGCGCTGCCAGGGCGCAAATAAGTCGTTTTTGGATCATGAATATGGGTTTCATAAGTTTGGTCTCCTCGTGATTCGTTTAATTAGAGAGCTGGGTGCGGCGAAAATTCATTGCGTTTTCGCCTCATCGGTTATAAAATCATGCGGTTACAAGTCATGGCTGACCCTTCTGATTCGCATCGGCTCTGACAGCCATTCAGGTCGCCGTTTGATTTGATAGGCCGATGTTATAAGAAGCATTTCGTACAAGTCTTGGAAGAACTCTTCCTTTTCTGTTCCAAAACATTCAACTCCTATGATTTCGGCTGTGCAGGATGAAAAGATCTATGAATTTGGGGATTTTCGGCTTATTCCCGGCGAAGACCTTCTGCTTCATAACAGCAAGCAGGTAACCCTGAACCCGAAGGCGTTTGCTGTACTGACTCTGCTTGTCGAACGCCACGGCCACCTTGTCCAAAAATCGGAGATCATAGACCAGATCTGGGAGGACGCCTTTGTCGAAGAAGGAGCGATCTCGAAGTCCATCTGGTTTGTCCGAAGCGTTCTTGGCGACACGTCAAAGGAAAAGTTCATTCAAACGATCCCCAGACGCGGATACCGGTTTGTCGCTCCGGTGACGGTCTTGAACGACCCTTCGGAGTTTTTGTCAAAACCGACGGAGCTTATATCGACGGGATTCAGGCTGCCGCTCCTGCCCAAAGACGACGAGACCGATCCGGAATTTATGCCCGTAAAAGAACCTGCGGCGGCGAATGGCTCGGGCAGGGTGTCGGATCCGAGCGTCGGGACGCTCGGACGCAGCGGTATATTGCGCTTATCTGCGCTCATCCTGTTACTCGCGGCAGGGGCTGTTGCGGCGTATATGTTTTACCCGTGGAAGCCGGCTTCGGGTGTCGGGGGCAGCAGATCGATCGCTGTTCTTCCGTTTCGGCCCGTCAATACTGCGAACCGCGATGAACTTTATGAGATCGGCATCGCGGACGCGCTTATAAACCGCCTTTCATCAACAGAGGGTCTTATTGTCCGGCCATTGAGTGCCGTGCAGAAGTATGCGGACGTAGAAACGGACTCGATAGCGGCAGGCCACGAACAGAAGGTCGATTATGTGTTTGCTCCCTATTACCAAATGGCTGATGGAAGGATCCGCATCACCGCCCAATTAATAAATGTTACGACCGGCAAGACCGAACAATCATATGATTTTGCAAAGGATGTATCGGGCGTCTTTGCGTTGCAGGATGCTGTGGCGGACGAGCTGAGAAACAAGCTGGCTGTAAAGTTTGGTGCCGGTCCGGGAGGCCCGCCAACAAAGAGAGGAACGAACAACGAAGAGGCTTATAGACTATATCAACTGGCGATGACGCTGGTGGCCAAGTCAGGCCCGGTCAATACGCAGGCAGCTATCGAGTATTTGGAAAGGGCGGTTGCGCTTGACCCCAATTATGCTCGTGCCTGGGCGGGGAAGGCATATGCTCATGCACAGCGCGTCTGGGGCGGACGCGGCTCTCCCATTCGCGAAGAGATCCCAAGGTCGGTCGACGCGCTTCAAAAGGCTCTTTCCATCGATCCGGATCTTTCCGAGGCATATACCGTGCTGTGTGGAAACAGGCTCTTTTTCGAATATGATTCTGATGGGGCGGAAACGGCCTGCAGGCGCGCAGTGGCGCTCGATCCGAATTCCTCGGTCGCACATCTGGCTTATACCAGGGTCCTGGATTCCCGTGGCCGTTTCGATGAAGCATTTGCCGAAGGCAAAAATGCTAGGGACCTTGACCCGGCGTCGTTTGTCATCCAGCGGCAATACGCGAACGTGTTATACGGCTTGCGGCGTTATCCGGAGGCCGAGGAGGAATACAAGCGGGCGATAAGTCTTAGTCCTGAAGATGGCCCGTACGAGAGGCTCATCACGACTCTTGAGGCACAAGGAAAGGAATCCGAAGCCTTTGACTGTTTGATCAGATGGTACGAGATTCGCAAGGAAGCCCCTGAAACGATAGAAGGGCTCAAAGCCGCTTACGCGGCGTCGGGATGGCGTGGCGCGTTGTCCGAGTGGATCAGAACCATCGAAGCCCGGAAGAGCCCCAACTATTATTCCCTTGCCGGGTTGTATGCGGCATTGGGCAACAAGGACAAGGCATTCGAAAACCTGGAGAAGGCCTATCAGGAACGCCACCTATTGATGATGTTTATTCAGGTTAACAATTATCACTTTGATCTACTGCGCGACGATCCGCGATTCACCGATCTGGTACGGCGCATCGAAGGAAAGTGACGGTGAGTATGGTTTTGCATTTGGCGCCGTGATTCGATGAAAGGTAAAGCTCTCCACACTTTGGTCTTTTCTCTAATTGCGGGGTTTCTTCTGAGTCCTCTGATAATTGTCTGTTTCGCTCAGTCACAAGCCCAAAACGCGCAGATCGAGGGCACGATCACGGATCCGAACGGAGCTGCGGTCTCTAAAGCCCCGGTTACGGCCCGCAACCTCGAAACCGGAGCGACCAGGAATACGACCACCGACGAAAGCGGCGTTTACCGCTTTCCACTTTTGCCGCTCGGTACTTATCGGATAACGATCGAGGTTTTTAATTTCAAGCGCTTCGTTCGTGACGGAATCACGCTCGCGACCGGACAGGCCGCAGCGGTCAACATTCAGCTTGAACCGGGAGGCGTTGAGGAGACGGTCACCGTGTCCGGTGACGCGTCGGTCGCAGATACGGGAAAGACGGAGATCGGTCGCGTTATGAGCACGCGTGAGGTTCAAAGCGTTCCGCTTATCGCGAGGAACCCGTATCAACTCGGACGGCTTACCGCGAACGTCAACGGCCGGTGGAACCGGGGATTCGGTTTCCCGCTATTCAATACTAACGGCCTCATGCGGCGTGTAAATTATCAGATCGACGGCAATGTGAACACGCAGGGCGATCGCGGTTCCATCCGGGCGATGATCATATCTGACACGTTTGTTAAAGAGATCCAGGTGATCACGAACGGGTTCGCAGCCGAATTTGGTAACACGCCCGGGATGATAATGAACGTCATCACCCCGTCGGGGAGCAATAAGATCACCGGAAACGTGAGCTATCGATTTCGCCGGCCGCCCTTTTATGCGCGGCCGTTCTTTTTTTCTGCCGCCCAGCTTCCTGAAAGCCGGGTGGACGACTTCGCAGGTGCCGTGGGAGGGCCGGTCATAAAGGACCGCTGGCATTTTTATTTCGGCTACGAGCACTTCGAGGTCAAGGACAATTCAACTGCTGAGCGCCTATCGGCCATTCGGTCGGGCGATCGCAACAGGCTGATCGCCGCCGGGCTCTCGCCGTCGATCTTTCCCGCGGTCATTCCGTCCTCCGGACACAATTCTTTTTACATACTTCGGAGCGATGTTCAACTCAATGAGAAGCACCGCCTTGTCCTTCGGTTTAACCGGAACGACGGCAAAGTAAGGAATTTCAGCGCCGCCGGCCTAAATACGCTTGACCGGACCTCTGACAATTTCAGCAGTGATCGTGCGCTGGCCGTTCAGCTTGCATCGTATACGCAACACCTGCTGAATGAATTTCGCTTTCAGATCGCGAGACGCAGGGCGGGTCAGGTGCGAAACGAAACATCCGGTACTGGGCCGCGGATCACAGTCACCGGAGTAGCGGGTTTCGGTTCGCCGGTGACCACGGGCAAGGACGTCCCGACGCCCTGGATAACGCAGTTTCAGGAAAATCTTACGTGGACGTCAGGCAAGCATGCGATCAAGGCCGGCGGCGGGTTAAATGTTTACACCGGCCTCCACATGTCTTCGCTTCTCTCAGACTATATCTTTCCCTCGATCGACGCTTATATATCGGCCCGCAGCGGAGCGAATCCGTACAGTTACACTAGTTATACTGAGAGCTTCGGCGAGCCGGGCGTTCCTTACCGGGCAACATTTTGGAATTTCTTTGCGCAGGACGACTGGAAGGTGACCCGGCGCCTCAAGGTCAACTATGGTCTGCGTTACGATCTTTATCAGATCCCAAAGGCCGACCCGACGTCACTGCTTGCCGCATCGCGGAAGTTCAATGTCGACAAGACCGACTTTGCGCTGCGGCTAGCTGTGGCCTACACGCTCCGGGAAGGCAGACGCCCGACAATTCTTCGTGCGGGCGCGGGTATCTATTACGACGCTCCCCTTCTTTTTATGTACGGACGGGCGATGCAGAATAACGGCAATGCGAGATTCATGACTGTAAGCTTTACACCTGCGTCTCCGAACCGGCCCGCATTTCCAAACACATTCTCAGGTACCTTGCCGCCGGGTTCGTCGCTACCTCCGTCGGACATCGACGCCATCGCGCCGGATCTCAAGAATATGTATGCGATCCACTCGAATGTCCAGTTGGAGCAGGCGATCACGGAAGACCTGTCGGTTGCCTTCGGCTACATTCATTCAGGCGGTCGCCATATACCCGTTTACCGCAATATCAATTGCTTGCCGACAGGCGGAACGCTGGCAGACGGCAGGCCGCTCTTCGGGCCTCCGACGCTTCCGATCGATCCCTGTACGAAAAGGGTCTTTCCGCAGTTCAACTCCATCGAAATGGCCGAAGCCGCGGGCGTGTCCCGGTACGACGCGTTTAATTTGCAGATAACTCAGCGATTTTCACGCGGGGTCCAATTCAGCCTGCACTATACGCTGTCGAAGGCGACCGACGATGCTCCCGAACAGAACTTGACGACAAACGGCGACGTGTGGGTCTTGTCCGACCCGAGTGACCGCAGCCGCGACAAAGGCTATTCCCTCGCCGACCAGCGGCATACTTTTACGATGAGCTTCGTGGCCCGCCCGAGGTTCAAGGTTGGTAACAAAGCGTTAGGCTATATTCTTGACAACAATCAGGTAGGCATTATTGCCGCTGCCAATAGCGGCGAGCGATTCAATATCGTCTCCGGACAAGACCTTAACCGGGACGGTTTTGCGACTTCAGACCGTCCGGTCGGCGTCAGGCGAAATCTGGGGAAAACACCGGCGCAGTTCGACGTCGATCTGCGTTATTCGCGCATCATCCCACTCGCCGAGAGCTACCGGCTCGAGGCATTCGCGGAGTTCCAGAATCTTTTCAATACAAACAGCATCATCGCATTTAACAACGTCACGGCCCCGACAAACCCGATCACGGGCGAGATGATAGGCAGCCTTCCCGATTTCAAAGCCCGCAATCAATCAACATCGCAGGAAAGCCGGCAATTGCAGCTTGGCGTCAGGTTCTTTTTTTAGATCCCGTCCTGAGGTCTCACTCGGTGGATCTCTATTACAGGATCAGCTCAGCAGCGCTTTGCCGATTTCGGGAAGTCACTTGAGAGAGAACAGAGCCCGATATCGATGCTTTACAACGCCTACCGTAGTTCCGGTTGGCTCTCCTCTCTTGCTTGTATGGGCCGGACGGGAGCCGTAGCAACTGCGTAATTTCTAGTCGGCGACTGTTTTGGACTAGCCGGTAAGGAAAATTAGGAGCCTAAAAAGGGGGGGGCGACCTGAAAGGTCATTTGTTTGATTCGCAAGCCGCCCTTAAATACTTATGGGATGTACCTCGCCGGGATCGGGATATCACTAGCGACTCCCCAGTTGGCGACAAGTACTCCGGCGGTCGATTGGAGGACGAACCAGGTGCCGTCCCGGTAGATGGCCTCATCGTCCTTGCCGTCGCCGTCGTAATCACCCGGTACCGGAATGTCGGTCGCATTTCCCCAGTTGATGATCGACGCACTGCTGTCCGAACTCCGGAAGATGTACCAGTTGCCGTCCGACGGACGGTAGACAGCGATGTCGTCCTTGTTGTCTCCGTCATAGTCGGCTTCGA
>Ga0068859_100005999_pt1 | contig 12344 bp, 12 predicted proteins | sample KBSSwiS22_FD_66585 | JGI IMG/M metagenome (GOLD analysis project Ga0068859, IMG submission 66585) | Switchgrass rhizosphere microbial communities from Kellogg Biological Station, Michigan, USA - KBS Switchgrass S2-2 | ecosystem: Host-associated > Plants > Roots > Rhizosphere > Soil ... | reverse complement strand
TGTTGATGAACAGCTCATACAATTTTCTGCAGAGGCCGGCGCTTTGCTACTAGATGGTTTTGGCGATGGCATCTGGCTCATGAACGATCCGAAGAAAATGCACAATACAAAAATCAGTGGTCGCAATTATATTCCTGTTGCCAATAATCACCAGTTCTTAAATGCCACTTCGTTTTCATTGTTACAGGGAACACGTACCCGTATCTCCAAAACAGAATATATAAGTTGTCCCAGTTGCGGCAGAACATTATTCGACCTGCAGGAAACCACGGCAAAGATCCGTGCGGTTACCAATCATTTAAAAGGCGTAAAGATTGCCATCATGGGTTGTATTGTAAATGGCCCCGGCGAAATGGCCGATGCAGATTTTGGCTATGTGGGCAGCGGTGTTGGAAAAATTACTTTATACAAAGGCAAAGAAGTAGTGAAAAGAAATATCGACAGCGCCATTGCTGTAGATGAACTTATTAATTTATTGAAAGAAAGTGAAGCATGGGTAAATGCAAGTTCTTAACAAACAAGAATTTTTTTTCGCTGCTTTGTTGCGAAAAACGGTTGCCACAAAGGCACAAAGGCACGAATTAAAAAAATGCATAGCATTTTTTTTAGTGTCTTAGTGACTTTGTGGCTAATTTCAATTTTTGTAAAAAATTGTTTATCCGTCCTTTGGGGGAGACAGCTTTTCAAACTCATCCACTGCGAAATGAATTATTACAAAGGCTCATAACAAAATAATATGGACACAGATTTTTTAGTGATCGGCAGCGGTATAGCAGGATTAACATATGCTTTAAAAGTAGCGCAGGAATGCCCGGATAAAAAAGTAACTATTCTTACCAAAACACAAAGCGATGAAACCAATACCAAGTATGCACAAGGCGGTATTGCCGGTGTGATGGATTTCAACAACGATAGTTTTGAAAAACATATTGAAGACACTTTGATAGCAGGCGATGGTTTATGCAACCGGCACATTGTGGAGATAGTAGTAAAAGAAGGTGTTGACAGAATAAAAGAGATCATCGACTGGGGTGCCCGGTTTGATAAGGAACCCGATGGAGATTTTAAACTGGGTAAAGAAGGCGGCCACAGCGAATTCAGGATATTGCATCACAAAGATGTAACGGGTAAAGAAATGGAAAGGGCTTTACTGGAAGCCATAAAAAGAAAGCCCAACATTGAACTCATCAGCCATTGTTTTGTACTCGATATCATTACACAACATCATCTTGGTTTCCTCGTTACAAAATCCACACCCGATATTGAATGTTATGGTGTGTATGTACTGAATCTTTCCACCAGCAAAATTGAAAAGATACTTTCTAAAATTACATTGCTGGCAACAGGAGGTAACGGGCAGGTGTACCGCACCACCACCAATCCTGCCATTGCAACAGGCGATGGCGTGGCAATGGTGTATCGTGCCAAAGGAAGAATTGAAAATATGGAGTTCATACAATTTCATCCTACGGCATTGTATGAACCCGGTGTGCGTGGACAAAGTTTTTTAATTACCGAAGCCGTTCGTGGTGATGGAGGAATTTTGCGCAATCATAATGGCGAAGCATTTATGGAACGCTATGATGCAAGAAAAGATCTGGCACCCCGTGATATTGTTGCCCGTGCCATTGATAACGAAATGAAAGTAGCCGGTACCGAAAATGTTTTTTTAGACTGCCGCCATTTTACCAAAGAAAAATTCATTGAACACTTTCCCAACATTTATGAAAAATGTTTGAGCATTGGCATTGATATCACCAAACACATGATACCTGTGGCACCTGCAGCACATTACAGTTGCGGTGGTATTAAAACTGATGAGTGGGGCAGAACATCCATCAATAATTTATATGCCGCCGGAGAATGCGCCAGCACCGGCTTACATGGCGCCAACCGTTTGGCAAGCAATTCTCTTTTAGAAGCCATGGTGTTTGCACACCGTGCCTATATGGATGCGGTAAAAAATATTGATGACAAACAATTTAACAGCAAATTGCCGGATTGGAAAGCTGATGGTACATCACATCCCAAAGAAATGATCTTAATTACACAAAGTGTTAAGGAATTAAAATTGCTGATGAGTGATTACGTGGGTATCGTTAGAAATAATGAACGTTTACAAAGAGCCATGAAACGTTTAGATCTTTTATTTACAGAAACTGAAGATCTGTATAAAAAGACAAATGTATCACCGCAATTGTGTGAGTTAAGAAATATGATCACTGTTGCGTTCTTAATTGTAAAAAGTGCAGAGTTCAGACGTGAAAGTCGTGGCCTGCATTTCAACACAGACTATCCCAACAAAACCGAAATGATTCAAAACATAGTTTGGTAAATAAGTTAACAAATATAATACTGTCAACCTGAGCTTGTCGAAGGTGGGCTAAAAAAGGAATGCCGCTTCTTTTTGCTGCAGACCGGCTTCGACAAGCTCAGCCTGACACTCCTTAAATTAATGACATCATGCGGAACTAACTTTTACCGCATACCTTTACTCATCAAATAAACTCGATGTACTATATAGTTTATCCCTTCATGTATTTAATCTCGTTACTGCCCTTTTTTATTTTATACGGCATTAGTGATTTTTTTGCATTCCTTCTGAATAAGGTTATCAAATACAGAAAAGATATTGTACTCAGCAATTTAAAAATTGCCTTCCCCAAAAAAACAGATGCAGAAAGAATACAAATTGCCACACAATTTTACCAATACTTCGCAGACTCCTTTATTGAAACCGTAAAGTTTCTATCCATTTCCAAAAAACAAATGCTGAAAAGAACATCCGGTACTTATGATGTTATTAATAAATTATTGAGCGAAGGAAAAAGTATTAACCTGTTGTGCGGCCACCAGTTCAACTGGGAATACGCAAATCTTTTATACTCTTCCGAATTAAAAGTGCCTTTTGTAACGGTGTACCTGCCGGTGAAAAATAAAATATTCAACAGGTTAATGTACAAAATACGAACCCGCTTTAATGCCATACTCGTAAGCCCGGCAGAGTTTGGTAGTAAACTGCACCACGTATTTAACAAGCAGCATGCATTGGTATTAGCAGCAGATCAATCACCGGCAACACCTAAGTCCGGCTATTGGATTAATTTTTTTGGCAGGCCCACTTCATTTTTAATTGGCCCCGAAAAAAGCGCCATCCGAAAAAAAGCAGCCGTGGTATTTGTTGGATTTAAAAGAGTAAAACGCGGCTACTATCATTTTGAATCAGTATTACTTACCCCTGATGCATCTGCAACAGATAAACGGGGCCAATTGATTTGCCTCTATCGTGATGCATTACAAAAAGCAATTATTGATGATCCCGCCAATTATCTCTGGAGCCACCGCCGTTTTAAATTTGAATGGAACCCGGAGTTAGGTAATGTACTGGGGTAGTGTGCAGGCACACACAATACAGGAACACGTAATACAGGAACACGGATTGGACGGGTTGAACGGATGAAAACGGATTTTTTATTCTGCTTTGCAGAATAAATTGGATTATTGCCGTAACCAGGCTAAGGCATTATGCGAAGCAGAATAAAAAATCCGTGTGCATCCAATTGCAGGGTCGACTATTTAACTAAATAAATTCTCGAGTTAAAAAGAGATCATATAAATCCGTCCAATCCGTGTCATCCGTGTTCCCCAGCATCCGCCACCGGCGGAGACACTCCCCAAAGGCAATCCAATTGTTTACTTAAAACTAAATACTATCTTCACCATTTACAATTGCCTCATCCTAAAATCAGTTAATGTATTATATCGTTTTTCCTTTATTGTACCTTGCTTCCCTGTTACCTTTTTTTATTTTGTATTGGATAAGTGATGGCGCCGCATTTTTATTATCCAGTGTGTTTAAATACCGCAGGGATGTGGTGCTGAATAATTTAAAAATTGCCTTCCCCGAAAAAACAGATGCAGAACGTGAAGCCATTGCAAAAAAGTTTTATCAATACTTTACCGATACATTTATCGAAAGCCTGAAATTTATTTCCATCTCCAAAAAACAATTATTAAAAAGAAGTTCGGGTTCTTTTGACATGATAAACGAATTGATCGATAAAGGCTATAACGTTAACATCATGGCCGGGCACCAGTTTAACTGGGAGTACGCCAACCTGCTCTATGCCATCAATGTAAAAATTCCTTTTGTAGGTATTTATATGCCGATAAAGAATAAAATATTCGGCAAGATATTTTACGATATCCGTAGCCGTTATGGCACCATTTTAATAAGCGCCAGCGATTTTAAAAATGAGCGGCACGATGTTTTTAAAAAACAATACCTGCTGGCTTTAGCAGCAGATCAAAACCCCGGCGACCCTTCCTGTGCTTACTGGATCAATTTCTTCAACCGCCCAACGCCATTTGTTGCAGGCCCCGAAAAAGGAGCCGTATTAAATAATGCAGCTGTGGTGTATGTTGGGTTTAAAAAAATAAAAAGAGGTTATTATAAATTTACCACCACCTTATTAGCGGAACAAAGTGCCCATACAAAAACCGGCGAACTCACTTGCTTGTACCGCGATGCTTTGGAAAAAACCATCCGTGAAGATCCTGCCAATTATTTATGGAGCCACCGCCGTTTTAAATTTGAATGGAAGAAAGAGAATGGGGCAGTGTTGGGGTAGGATGATGGACGACAGACGACAGACGACGGACGACAGACAACAGATGATAGACAACAGACCGCTGTCGTCGCTCTCTCCCCTGATTGGTATCCCACTGAACGGAATGTAACTACTACCAGGGTGTGGCTATAGCAGCAAACAACCTTGTTCCAATACCTTTTTGATACAGCTTATTGAACAAGCTCCTCGTTCACAAGTTACAGCTGCTCATTCGCTCTCGTCAGTCGCTCGTTCACAAGTTGCAGTTGCTCATTCACTCTCGTCGGTTGCTCGTTCACAAGTTGCGGTCGCTCATTCACTCTCGTCGGTTGCTCGTTCACAAGTTGCGGTTGCTCATTCACTCCCGTCGGTAGCTCATTCACAAGTTGCAGCTGCTCATTCGCTCTCGTCGGTCGCTCGTTCGCTCTCGTCAGTAGCTCATTCACAAGTTGCAGTTGCTCATTCACTCTCGTCGGTAGCTCGTTCACAAGTTGCAGCTGCTCATTCACTCCTGTCGGTCGCTCGTTCGCTCTCGTCGGTTGCTCATTCACAAGTTACGGTTACTCATTTACTAATTGCAGTTGCTCGCTATCCGCCCGCAGGGCCCTGTGGGTCGTCAGTTGTCCGTCGTCCGTCGTCAGTCGTCTGCTCTTTAGCCAGTGTAATAACCAGTTTACCATCTTCGCAGGCAATATCAATTACCTGCCCGCTTTTAAAACCATGCTGCTGCAACCACTTACCACTAAGGCTGATGGCGGGAAAATAAACATACAGGCCACGGTCTCTTGCAAAGCTTTTATTGCAAATGGTTAGCCGCCTTGTGTGGATTGTTTTTGCCTCCAGGGCACTGTGTGCTGATTGTGTTTCCATGGGTGATATATTTTACAGCAAAACACGGTTACGTACAACCTGTATCCAACATAGTACACTTGTATCTTACACAGTACTACATTTGGGAAGAGTTGTCTCCACCATTGGGCGGATGTTGAAGGCGGTATTTTACCTGAGAAATATGTAACTTACTGTATCAAAAAAAATTACATTTGCCCAATGACTACAACAAATGCCAACCACAAAATACACGAAGGCCGTAATGTAAAACGCTTTAGGGAAATGCTGGGTATTAAACAAGATGCCCTGGCTGCTAACCTTGGTGATGATTGGAATCAGCAAAAGATTTCTTTACTGGAACAAAAAGAAACGATTGATGCAGCGCTGCTGGCACAAATATCGGCTGCGCTTAAAATACCGGTGGAAGCGATACAGAATTTTGATGAGGAACAGGCGGTGAATATTATCTCCAATACTTTTCATGACACCCAAGGGCTAATCAATTATAATCCAACTTTTACCAATAACCCCATTGATAAACTTGTTCAATTGCATGAAGAAAAGATTGCGTTGTATGAAAGGATGTTGAAAGAGAAAGATGAGATGATGGGGAGATTGGAGCGGTTGATTGAGGGGAACAGTAAATAGTTAGTGAATGCTGCGGTTACAAACCGCTGAGACCAGTAGACATAAGTGGCCTGCCTTTGGCAGAACACCTGCCAGAATGGGTAGATTCAATTTTTTGTATTTTTCTTAATTATATTTTCTACAGCTTCAGTAAAATAGTTTGCATAATTATGCGCCTTGGTTTTTTCACTAATCATTTGCATTTCTACTTTAAGGTATTTCTCTGCCTCTTCCGAACTCAAACCAGTTGCTTCAACTATTTTATCAGTATAAGTTCGTATAAAATCATCCGCTGCTTTGGCATAAAACCACTTAGTTTTTGCTTCCCAAATATTAAGGTCTATTACACCGATAATACCATCCTTCGAGTTATTAATAATTAAATCGCCATCAATAATTAAAGTTGGCAGTTTTGTTGTTAAAGAAAACTGTTCGGAAAGTATGTTATTTTTAAAAATTAGCGTTTCATATATTCCTATTGTAAAAACTTCAGGATTTGAGGGGTAAGGGTTTGGCCCATAAGTAAAACCTGTTGGATTAACAGTATTATGGTATGTTGTATAAATAATCAACTTCGGATAGTTTTGATAATTTGGTGAATTTTCTATGTCGGTAAGCGAATTATTTATTTCACGATAAACTATTTGCCTGAGTGCTTCAATAAAAAATGCCGGAAATTGAACATTATGTGAGAGAGAATCATTTAGAATTTGTCTCCATATAATAGAATAAAAGAAAAGTGTAACAACATTTTTATGTGGCTTAGTAAATCGAAAAAAAGCATTGCCTGCGGCGGTCTTTTCAATTCTCAATGTCCCATTTAATAAATTGTCCGAAAATTTATGCAGTTTATCAATGCACTCACCCTCAATAATTCCTAATTTCTTTTCGCAGGCAGAACAAAAGATATAGTCAGCAACATTGTCAGATTGCCGTATAGTAGGGTCAGTATTTTTTAAATTTTCTCTTCCAAAATATTCACTTATTTGTCCTCCGAATGGGTCTATAGTAACCTCATGTTCAGCCCCCCGTTTACCAACTACTTTTTTAAGAATTCCAATAGGAGTAAAATGAGAGCCTTTTTTGTCGGCCGTACTTATTTTACATAAGAAACATATATCATCTGGCGTTCGTTGATTACTCATAGTACAAGGTTTTAGTTTTTTGGGCTTTCCGAGATTAGAGTGTCCTTTGCCGGCGTTAGTAGTATAGTCACTCTTTAACCTGCATACCAACAGCGAGTGAGGGTAGAAATAATTAAGCCAAGGGATTTTCTCATTTTACCCAGTCTGCCTTATCCAATCTCGGATATTCATACCGATCCTTTCAATATCTTCCCTAGAAACTATACCACCATGCATGATAATATTTCTTGACCTCTCTAATGTAGAAAGAACTCCTTTGCTCCATTCCATATTAGATAGTACGATTTCGAACAGTTCCCAATTAACGACAATAATTGATGATAGGTCGCCAAATTCGCAATACATTATGTCTTCACTTCCACGGCTTCCGTGCCAACGGAACTTTGCATCTTCTTCTTTACGTGTTTTAACCTTTGCCCTAATTCTTTCGGGAACTTTCTCCCACCAATTCTCTTCATATTTTTCTGCCATTGCTGACTTAACCAATGTTCTAACAGAGTTTTCAAATGAATGTAATGCAATATAAACAATTGACATTCGTCTTGCAGTTTCCAGGTTATCCTTGTCAAGCATTTCAAAAGAAAGTGCTTTCATTAAGGTATATTCTTCCTCTTTGCCAAAAGTTGATATTTTCTTTCTACCTACCTTGTCAAGACTTTCCTCGGTAAGGACACCTCTATAAATAAAATTATAAATGTCTGTCATGATTTTAACCTAAATGGTCTCTTAAACTTTTGAAAATTGCATCATACACGCCTTGGTCTCTCGTTTCAGGCAAAACAATATTAATGTGATACTGTAAGGTATCGAGATTTATTTTTCGCTCTTTAGATTTTTGTTTTTCTTTAGTTGTATCAACATCCTGTTCTTTGTCTTTTACCTGCTTTTCTTCGTCTATTGCTTCGTGTTTGACAAAATCAAGTTTCGATTCAAAATCTGCTAATTCACACAATCCAGCAAACGTTTTTGCTATTAATTTAATTGTTGTATCATTTTTCTTCCCAGCATAAATTGTTCGTAATTTATTAAAGGCTTCTTCTGCATTTAATTTATAAGCATCCTTTTTAACTGCAAATAAGTCTGAGTACATTTCCCTTATTCCCTCAGCTAACACTTTTGGACCATCAGTTTTATCAAGGAATTGATAATAACGTGAAGTCGGGACATTATTCGGATCTAAAAAACCTAGCTCCTTAAGTATTCCAATAATTGTCCTGTCATTAGTGCTCTTGAATTCAAGGTTCTCTAAAAACTTTACAGCAAATCTGTCAGGGGGTTGCGCTCCTTGTATTGCGTCAAAATAGGCTGCTAGTGAACCATACTTAACCGTGTAACTATCTGGAAGTGCCATGTCTATGAGTTTATTTAGGAATGTGAAGTTAATTTAAAATAATGTCAAACTTTTGCCGCACTTTTTTTGCGAAAAGGACTTTCCCTTCCACGCACACGATGGTTAAGGTAATGTTTGCGATAGTCTTGTCTAATGATTGTAATTTTCTATTAATACTTCTCCGAGTTTCTCGCCAAGCATTATTGCAATATCTTCTTCGCACAATTCATTTGCCAAAAGGTTTTGAAGAAAATTCCTCATGTCTACCAAAAACCAAGGCTCTTTTTCAGTCAAGTTTTTGCCAGTCAAATATTTTAGAGTTTCTTCTGAGAGGATTTTATGTTGCTTAGGCTCGGCACTTGCGGCTAAAGTAGCTAACTCTAATCGAATTGCTGGATTACCAATCCATCTTTCTCCATATTGCATTTCGAATCCATAAACCAAAGCATGTGATACAATAGGTCGGAAGTCATTTTCATCTAATCTGCCGCAAATTCTTAATAACGCCTCAATAAAGGATGCGGTTGGATTTCTTATTTTAAAATCATCTGTAGCGATTAATGACTTAAACCGTGTCATTAAAAGAATTCTCTGTCCAACTGGTAGATTATTAAAGGTAATATGATTTAAGCCTTGTAAAGAAGCAACAACGTCTGATAATCCACCTTTAGAAAAAGTAGTTCCAATATTGGCACTAGGTCTTAAGGCTTGATTAAGCCGAGTGTGAAAATCATCAACAGTCTTTATTCTTTTTTCTTTGCTAACTAAACATTCTCGAATAAGTATGTCAACCGTAGAAGGGATTGCTTCATTTATAGAATTCAACGGTCTGTATTCTCCAATTGTTGGTCTATTTCCTGAAAGGCACTCATATAAAACAATTGCTAATGAATAAACATCTGCTGAACCATTCAACTCTTCGTTATTTTCTTGTTCAGGAGACATATATCCAGGGGTGCCCACAGCGTTGCTACCGTCAGTGATTCTTTCTATATCTTTGGAAGTAAGTGATATGCCAAAATCAACTATATAACAACTTTCCAAATTTTTTGTAATAATAATATTGGAAGGTTTAATATCTCTATGTATGATACCTTTTGAATGAGCATGTGATAAGGCTGAACATATATTTCCAAAATACCGCCGAACATCTTCTAATGAAAGCGTACCTGCTTCCATTAGATGGCGATTTAAAGTTTGCCCTTCTATCCAAGCGTAGATTAGTTTAAATTCTGTTTGATCTGGATTAAAGATTACGTCATAAATGGCAGGTATATTCGGATGGGAAACCGCTGCTAAAATTTTTGCTTCTCGCTTAAATCTTTCAATATCTGTTTGCTCGATTCCTCGGAAGATCGGGTCTAATGTTTTGATTGCAACATCTCTTTCTAAGGCTGTATCGGTAGCTTTGTCAATTTTCCCATAGCCACCTTGTCCTGCGATTGGTATGGATATTTTATATCTCTCTTCCATGTGATAAATCTTTAACGAGTGTGTAACAGTAGTGACTAGTTTGGGTTGGCTAAAAGTAACACGTTGCTTTTGCAACAACAATACGGGAAATACTTATTTTGATATTTTTATATAAGGAGATGTGCGATGCTGTTAAAAGGCAGTATTAATTTCGTTTATAACGGTGGGAGATAACTGATGATGTAATAAAAGTCAACAAATTCGCCATCTTTATTACAGCGAGTTGAAAAAATAAGCGCAGAAAACACAACCGGGAATAGTATTATTTCCAACTTTCACTACTACGTAAATCGAAAAATAATTGATACAGCCTGGTTAAACCGAATGTTCCTTGTTCACCATAGTCTGATATCTCCTTCTTTGTCCCATCGAAAAAAGTAATCAGAAGTTTGCAGGTAGGTACATCAGTTACGGGGAAAAAGTAATTATTATCTAAGGAATGTACATTCAAGTAACTTACTAAATCTAAAATCTCCTTCCATTTATTCTCACTAATAATTGTTGAGAAATCGCCAGTTTTATCATTATAGTCAGCAGCTTTGAAATTTGCAAAACGATTATCTTGAATAGTTATTTTGAAGATTGGGCATTCTCCGAAACAAACTCCTGTTTCAAAAGCTATGGACTTTACTTTCTGAAAATTTGGCTTTCTGTTTAGTTCAACAAAGCCTCCAAATTTATAAATAAGCGTATCGGTAACTGCGACGTATCGATATTGTGGGTCATAGGTTAATGATGTATCGTTGCCAATAATACTATCCACAGTATATTCTGTTTTATAGTGCCTAAAAAGTATTGCCGGCTGCTCTTCCATATTGATTAGGTTGGCTGCATAGCAAAAATGGGAATAAGTAGAAATTTCGTGAACCAGGTATGAACCGTTCCCATCATCGACAACAGCGAAGAAATTATAAAAAGAGCTTGTGTCATCTTGATACTTAATATTTATTATTGCAAATAAATCTGTTAAACCATCCCGATTAAAATCTATCTTTTGCCACCCTTTTATTTGCCACTTTGATATTATATCATCACATTGAAAATCCTTTAAAAATTGATCCTCCTTTTTAATTGTAATAGTATAAATTTCAGGATTGTAATCTTTGAGAGCTAACTCTGAAATAAATTTTACAACATCGATATCTGAATTCAATGAATCTATTCTTCCCGCAAATAAGGAGTTTGTTAAAAAGATTAAACTTATTGTAACGAAAAGTTTCATAAATATTTCAGCTAACGTGAGTATTTATGCAATTATACGCTGTGAAGTGTAATAAAATTGTGTTGGCAATCAACTTTATGATGGAACGCTGGCTTATTTCGGTTCGTGGGGACACGGTGTCGGTGGCGTTAGTTATAATATTCAATCTTTCTGGTAGTTAAAAAATTCGGACTTTTATCTTCATTATAAAAATTATATCGCTTTATCCAATTGTTTTTATTATCATATTCATACTTGTAATGTATAGTTAAGTCGTATGTTTTTTCTTCAATTCTGTCCCCCAATTCATTATACTTTATATTCCATTTATTTCTTCCTGCGCAATTTATTGGCTCACCTCTACTTTCTGTCTCAATAACCTGATTCAATTCATTGTACTTAAAAAAAACTATTGAAATAGTATCCGTAGAATTTGATTTAGTTAAAATTGAAGTCAGGTTACCTGAATTGTCATAAACATAACTTGTTATTTTTAATAAATTATGTTTATAACTTAGTTCTTGTTGTTGCGATAAATAATTTTTGGCATCGTACTTGAATCTGGTATAGAAATTTTCACCAGAATCTCTTTTCTCAATTATTTGATTTATTTTGTTATAAATGTATCTTAATGTCATAGGACTTCCTCCGTCAAAATTTTTTGAAGATATTTTTTCAAATTGTTCTGATGGATTAATTTGAAAATTAATTTTTTCCTTCAATTTTCCTTCATCTGTATATACTGCTTCTAGTACCACCTGGTTACTTGAATTAAAGTCATAGCTTATACTGTCTCCACGTTGTAAAACAGTTTTATCAATTGAAATTAATCTTTCACCTACATGTTTAACTTTGAATTTTGAGTTTCTAAAATCACTCATGGCAAAAAAACAAATTAATTTTATATTTTCATCATTGCCTCTTACAGGTCTTTCCTGGCTTACAGGTTTTTTAGAAATGGGCTCCTTTTTATTTTCTGATTTGTTATTGCAAAATGAAAAAAGCAATTGTAAGCTTCCCCAAAGTTCGGCCATTTAAAAGTTGACAAAATTGTTAACTTTAAAAATAAGGTCGATTTATGAAAAAGTCAAGATTCACCGAAACACAAATTGTAAAAGCTATCCAGG
>Ga0068859_100005996_pt1 | contig 12345 bp, 6 predicted proteins | sample KBSSwiS22_FD_66585 | JGI IMG/M metagenome (GOLD analysis project Ga0068859, IMG submission 66585) | Switchgrass rhizosphere microbial communities from Kellogg Biological Station, Michigan, USA - KBS Switchgrass S2-2 | ecosystem: Host-associated > Plants > Roots > Rhizosphere > Soil ... | reverse complement strand
CAGTCGCCTGAAGCAGGTTCCGGAGTTGCGTCGCATTCCAGTCGTGATCATTTCAGGCGTCGCCGACCCCGAGAAGGGTTTCTCGCTCGGCGCCGCCGCCGTGCTTCAGAAGCCGATCGCCCGGCAGGACTTGTACCAGTCGCTGGTCGATCTTGGTCTCTTTCCGTTCTTGCCGAACCAGAAGCTGACAGTCCTCGTCGTGGATGACGATCCGAAAGCGGTGGATCTGATCGCCGTCCGCTTGTCTGGACTCGCCAGCATGGTGCTCCGCGCACACACCGGCCGCGAAGCGATCGATGCGGCGAGGCAGGAGTTGCCGGACTTGATCGTGCTCGATCTCGTGATGCCGGACATCAACGGGTTCGACGTGGTGGCGGCGCTGACCGAACATGAGAGCACCGCCCGTATCCCGATCCTGGTGGTGACCGCCAAGGAGATCACCGCCGAAGATCGGGCAAAACTCCATGGCCACGTCACCAGGATCATGGGAAAGGTGGGGTTCGACACTCCTCGTTTCATGGCCGAAGTTCGGCGGGCCCTGTCGGGCCGGCCGGTGGTCGTCTGAAATGGCAAAGGTCCTGATCGTCGAGGACAACCCCGCAAACATGAAATTAGCCGTGTTCCTGCTGCGGTCTGCGGGCCATACCGTGCTCAGCGCCACAGATGCAGAGGCCGGGCTCACCTTGGCGCGCGACGAGCAGCCCCACTTGATTCTTATGGATATGCAGCTTCCGCGCATGGACGGCCTCGAAGCGACGGCGCTGCTCAAACAGGACGACGCAACGCGCTCCATCCCGGTGATCGCCTTGACGGCCCTTGCAATGAAAGGCGACGAGGAGCGCATTCGAGCCGCCGGGTGCGATGGTTACATCGCCAAGCCGATGAACTATCACGAGTTTCTTACGGCCATTGCGTCTCGGCTGGATCGCCCATGAGTCCGACGCGATATCTCATGCCCCATCCCGCACGCGTTCTCATCGTGGACGACGACGACCACAATCGGCAGTTGCTGAAAGCGATGCTGGCGTCGGAGGACTTCGAGCTGCTCATGGCGGCCAGCGGCGAAGAAGCGCTCACGCTCGCGGCGCATCAACTTCCCGATTTGATCCTGCTCGATGTCTTGATGCCGGGCATCAACGGGTACGAGGTGGCCGCTTCCATCAAGGCCAACCGCGCCACCAAGAACATTCCGGTGATCATGATTACCGAGCTCGACGATCGCGAGGCTCGGTTGCGCGGGCTCGATGCCGGCGCCGAGGACTTTCTCACCAAGCCTGTCGATCGCGCCGAGCTCTCGGTCCGCGTCAGGAATTTGCTGCGCCTCAAGGCGTACGGTGACTATTACGACCGGTACAGCCAGACGCTGAAAGGCGAGGTAGGCTCGCGGACGGCCGATCTGGTCGAAAGCGAGCGTCTCTACCGCGCGACCTTCGACGCGGCGCCCGTCGGAATCGTGCACGTCGGCCTGGACGGGCAATGGCTGCGGGTGAACCAGCGCCTCTGCGATCTGCTGGGATACTCGCGCGAAGAGTTGCAAAGTACTGCGGTGCAGCCACTCCTACAGATGGAAGAGGCGGAAGGCGAGACCGAGGCGCTCCGTCAGATGGTGGCGGGAACGCTGGATCGGCACGTGGTCGATGAAAAGCCATTTCGACGCCGGGACGGAAGCGTCGTGTGGGCCAGGGTCAACATCTCCATCCACCGCCACGCGGAAGGTCAGGCTCACCACTTCATCTCGGTCATCGAGGACATCACCGAACGGAGGACGCTGGAGGCCCAAATTCGGCAGGCGAGCAAAATGGACGCGATCGGGCGTCTGGCGTCGGGAGTCGCCCACGATTTCAATAATCTGCTGACGGTGATTCTTGGGTTCGGCGAGCTCATCACCGCTGATGTCACGATGGTCGATAAGCACGGAACGGATCTCGCCGAGATCATGAAGGCGGCCCAGTCTGCCGCAGCTCTCACCAAACAATTGTTGGTATTCAGTCGGCAACAAGTGCTGGATGCCGCGCCTCTCGACATGAACCAGCTGATCACCGAAATGACCGGCATGCTCCGCAGGTTGATCGGGGAGCATATCGAGGTCGCACTCGTGCTCGCCCCTCATCTCCCTCTAGTGCTCGCGGATCGCGGCCAATTGGAACAGGTCGTGATGAACCTTGTGGTTAATGCGAGAGATGCAATCCCCGGCGGGGGAAGTGTGACGATTGAAACGGCCGACGTCGAGCTGGAGAAGTCGGCGTTCCCCGAGGAGACGGTCGTGCAGGGGCACTACGTGATGTTCGCCATCACCGATACCGGTGTCGGGATGACCAGGGACACGCAACGGCGTCTCTTTGAGCCGTTCTTTACGACCAAGGAAACAGGGAAAGGCACCGGCCTCGGCCTGTCGACGACCTACGGCATCGTCAAGCAGAGCAAAGGCTACATCTGGGTGTACAGCGAACTCGGCCACGGGACGACATTCAAGATTTACCTGCCGCGTGCGACCGAACACGTCACGGTGGACGCGTCGAGTCCGGTGGCCAGGCCGATCAGGAGGGGGGTGTTGCCGGGGGGACACGAAACCTTGCTGGTCGTGGAAGATGAGCCGTCTGTCAGAAAACTGGCGGGCGACGTGCTGAAAGCCGAAGGCTATGACGTGTTATCGGCGTGCAATGGCCAGGATGCATTGCGGGTCGCGCGTGAGCACAAGGGATCGCCGATTCGTTTAGTGGTCAGCGACGTCATCATGCCCGTGATGAGCGGCAAAGCGATGGCGGAGTCGCTGAAAGCCACGTATCCCGATCTCGCAATCCTCTTTACTTCGGGCTACACCGGCGATGCCATGCAGCAAAGCGGCGTGCTCGACGCCGGCGTGGCGTTTCTCCCGAAACCCTACTCGCTGGCCGCTCTTACCCGAAAGGTCCGCGAGATGCTCGACAGCTGATCGGCAGCGCGCCTGACGAGCGCGCTGCCGTCACGTACTAATAATGATGCGGGCGCCTCAGAACTCCAGGCGTAACCCGAGCTGCATCTGGCGCGGGGCGTTCGCCAGCGTAGTCACCTTACCGAAGTTGGCACTGGTGATCGTCGAATCCGGCGCTCCCCAGATCGTGCGATTCAGCAGGTTGAAAACCTCGAACCGGAATTCCAAACGCGTTCTCTGAATACTGAAGTTGCGCGCGACCGAGATGTTCTCGGTCAGGAACCAGGGTCCGCGCTCGTTCGGGTTGCGCACCTTCGCGTTCCCGAACTCCGCCGTCAGGACACCGCCTTTGTATCCCGTCAGTTGGGCAACCGAATCGACGGGGACTGGATTGAATTTCTTGGGATCCCACCAAAGATCGACGAGCGGATCGAACTTATCGCCGGCCGTGGATGCACGCCAGCCGGTGTCGTCGAGCACCGTCAGCCTGTTCTCGCCGCCGAACAGCGGCAGACTGTAGCCGGGGTTCAATGACAGGGGGAACCCCGAGGCATACGAGTGGACGCCCGACACGCGCCAGCCGCCGACGATGTTCGCCAGCACTCCCTGCGTCAGAAACGGCTTGTCGCGGCCGAACGGCAGCTCGTAGCTGTAGTTCAGCTTGATCCCGTGCGTCTGATCGAAGGCCGACAAGCCGTACTCCGCGTCTCGATTGTAATGATTCATCGCGCGGCCGTCGCCGGCGTTCGCGCGATCCGATCGCAGCGTCATCGTCTTCGAGAACACATACGAGGTGAGAAACGTGAGCCCCGAGGCATACCGTTTCTCGCCTCGAAGCACGAACGCCTGATAATTCGATCGTCCGCTGCGGTCGCCGCCGTCGCCGCCGGTATTGATGTCGAGGTACTGCGGGTACGGACGCAAGGCCTGTCTCACCGACTGCGAATCAGGGAATCCCGCATACGGGTACGGAATCCCCGCCTGGCGCGCGAGCGTTGAATCCATCCGTGAATTCAACAGGTTGATGGCGCCAGCCGATCCGTACTGTTTCACGAAGCCGTAGAAGATGTCGGGGTTGATCTGATTCAAGCTGAGCAGGTTCGTCGTGAGGTGCCGCCCGAGCTGCGCGTTGTAGCCGGCCTCCACCATGAACCGGCCGGGCAGTTGGCGCTGCACGTTGAGGTTCCACGAGTAGTACTCCGGAAGGCGGCCCGCGTCTTCCGGTTGCCAGTAGGGGATGCTGCTGCCATTCAGCGTTTCGGGAACGAGGAACGGCGGTGCCGGCCATGCCGGCCACCCTGCGTCCCAATTGAACGCGGAGGAGGCAGGGAGGGCCGGCGCTGTGACGTTATATCCGCCGAAGAAGCCATTCCAATGAGAGCTCCCGCCGGTGTTCTTCACCGATCCGAAGGTGCGCGCAGCGCTTAAACGAACCACCGTGTCGTCGTTCACGGTGTAAACCGCCCCCATTCGCGGGCTGAAACCCCACGGCCACGCGTCGTACATCGTCCTTTTTCCGGTCCGGCCGGGGCCGGTGCCCGCGAACTCCGACGCGCCCAGCCGTCCGCCCGCCGCCGGGTTCGGGATGTTCGGATTGAAGTTGGAATACCCGTCGGGGAAGTGACCCTCAAATGTCGGAGGCGTGTACTCGTACCGCACGCCGTAATTGAAGGTGAGCTTGTCGTTCAGGCGCCAGTCGTCTTGCGCGTAGCCGGAGTAATAACGCCAGCGGTCGGACACAAAACGGTTCGTCGTAATGTCAGATGACTGCACTTCGCCGAGCAGGAACGACGCAAAGGCATTTCCGGTGGCGCCGGTCGCATCGAGCGTGCCGTTGGGCAGGAACCCGGCGGTGGCTCCGCGGTTGAAGTTGTACGTGCCCGCGGCCGTATGCCATCCGTAGCCGTCGTAATGGTCCTCCTGGAAGATGAAACCGAATTTCCACGTATGTTGCGCCTTCACCCAGGTGAGGTCATCGGTCAAGGCCCACAGATAGTTCCCCGAACCGCCCCATTCGGATCGGCCCCAGTCGAGATACTCGTGCGAGAAATCAATCAGCGGAAAGAGCAGCTGCGGGCCGGGAACATTCTTCAAACCGATTTTTGATCCCCAGCCCTGATCGCGATTGAACGATGCGCGGAGCTGCCACCAGTTGTTATGGCCGAACGTGACGCGATTGAGAAGCGTCGGGCTCACCACGCGATCCCAGTTTGCGCGGAACACGTAGGTGTGCGAGTCCTCGTCGCGGAAATTGTTCAACGGGACAGGCAGGCCCCCGGACGGCCCGCCACTTGGCGGAATCACAAGCACTTCGCCCCAATGCATGAGAAACCCGAGACGATCCGCGGTGGAGAGATTGTGATCGAGCTTGATGCTGAACTTATTCCACGGATTGGTGTTGATGGCGTCACCTGGTGTGTAGACGAAATTGTTGCGCACGCCCGGCAAGTCCGGCCGCATCGTCGCCAGCTTGATCACCTCACGCGAGATCTGGCTGAACCGCGCAGCGGGAATCACGTTGCCTGGAAATGGATCCCGGACGAACCCAGGCCCATTCGGATTCACGCGCGTCGTCGCCGGGTCGTAAATGGGAATGAGGTTACCGTTGGCGTCGCGCCAACTCGAGAAGTCGCCGTTATACATCGCGGCCGTCGGGATGGTCGCGAACGTGGGTGCCGCGGCCGTTTTGTTCCGATATGCCTCGTACGACGCGAAGAAGAACGTCCGGTCGTGTCCGTTGTACATCCCCGGCAACATCACCGGGCCGCCGAACACACCGCCGAAGTCGTGCTGCTCGAGCGGCGGCTTGGGCCGGCCGAGCGCCTTGCTGAAGTAGTTGATCGTATCGAGCGCATCGTGCCGAAAGAACTCGAAAGCCTTGCCCTGCCACTTATTTGATCCCGATCGGGAGACGAAGCTCACCCCGCCGCCGCCGGCGTGTCCGAACTCCGCCTTGAATCCGTTCGAGTCCACGGCGAACTCGGTGATCGCCTCGACGGAAGGGGAGTTGAGCGTGGTCCACAGCCGCTGTTCGAACGGTGCGCCGGGAGTCGCCGATACTCCATCAACCGAGAGGTCCCAGCCGCCTTCCTGCCCGCCACCGATAACAATATTGCCGCGTGAGCTGTCGCCGCTGGTTCCGGCTTTCACTTCCGGCGCGATCAGACTGAGATCGAGCGGCGAACGGAGCTGGCCGCCGACAACCAGCGGCAGATCCTGGATGAACTTGCTGCTGATCGCCGTGGTCACTTTTACGCTGTCGCGTTGGATCTGCTGTATCTCGCCAGTGACGGTGACGGCGTCGAGCAGGCCGCCGACGGCAAGCTGCGCGTCCACTCGCACCGTGCTGCCGGCCGTTACCTCGATGTTTTCGATCGTGGTCGTCTGAAAATTCGCGACCGTCACAATGATCACGTAGCCGCCCACCGGCAATTGGGGAATGGTGTAGGAGCCCTCGTGCGAGGTCGTCACTTGGCGCTCAAAGTTGGTCGCGACGTGCACCGCTTTCACTGTGGCGTTGGGGATGATCGCCGCCTGCTGATCAGTCACCTGCCCGGTAATGGTTCCGCGGTCTGTTTGGGCGTTGACTGCAGAGGCGAGAGTGAAGAGGGAAAACGCGAGGGCGCCGATCCGCAAAGAACGAGGAACGAACATAACGGCTCCTTTCGATGGCGAAACGTGTGGAAGCCCTTAGGTACGGCCGCTATCCTGTTCTTCAAGGGATCGGCTGTCAAGCCCGCGGCAGTCGAGAAGTTTCTCGACCTCTCTGTCATTCACGCTTGATTTCGCCGCACGATTTCGGTCGGACGCTTCAGCGACCGGCCGCGGCGGCGCATGTCGGCCCACAGGTCGCCCACCTTCGCGGCACGTTCGGGCATGTTCCGTAACGTGAACGTGCGCGGATCCACCCGGCCATCCTCAACCTCTTTCCATGTGCATGGCGCCGACACGGGCGCGCCAGGCTTTGCGCGTACGGTGTAGGCTGCGGCAAACGTGGCGCTGTAGCCGTTCCTGCCTGTGTCGACGTAGATTCGTCCGCGGCGATCGGCCTTGCTGAATTCCTGGGTCAATTGTTCGGGAGCGCGGCTCACGAACAACGCTCCCACGGCGTTGGCAAAGCGAGCGGCGTGGGTGATGTGCGTTTTGCCGTCGAGCGGGACAACGATGTGGAAGCCCTTCGAGCCCGACGTTTTGATCCACGACGGCAGTTTCAATTCCTCGAGCAGATCGCGCAGACCAATCGCGGCGGCGCGCACGGCTGACGGATCGTCCTTCGACGGGTCGAGATCGAAGACGCAGATGTCGGGGTAATTCAGGTCGGGCGTCCGCGACGTCCAGATATGTTGCGTAATCGTGTTCTGGTTGGTCACCCACAGCAGCGATCGCGTGTCGGTGATGACAGGATGATGAACGACGCCCTCCTTCTTTGGAACCTTCACGCGCTTCAGCCATGCCGGAAAGCCCTTGGAGACGTCTTTCTGCCAGAACCCTTTCTTACCGATGCCCGCGGGGTATCGTTCCATGGTGACCGGGCGGCCGCGCAGATGGGGAAGCATCAGCGGCGCGATCGTCTCGTAATACTGCGCCAGATCGCCCTTGGTGATTCCGTCATCGGGGAAGAGCACCTTCTCGGGATGCGTAATCATCTCTGCTCCCGAATGACGTCGCGCGGATTTTTGTCGAACCGCACGCCGAGCAGACGCGGGTGTCTCAGCTTCCCATGCACGGTCCACTCGATGAACGCCGCCTGCACGACAATGTCCGGACGCACCCAGTGCGCGCGAAGCCTCGGCAGACCCTTGACCTTCGTGAACGGTGAGGCGGGCACCTCGATCGCATCGAGACGCGCGCGCAGATCTAACAGGAGCTTCGTGTCGAAGCCGGTGCCGATCTTGCCGGCAAACACGAAATCATCGCCTTCGAAATATCCAACAAGCAATGCGCCGAGTCCGACTCGCGAGCCCTGAGGATCGGTAAAGCCGCCCACGACGAGCTCCTGCGACGCCTCGCACTTCATCTTCAGCCAGTGCTTCGATCGGCGATGCTCGTACGGCGAGCCGCGCCGCTTTGCGATCACGCCTTCCCATCTCTCGCGGCTGGCGCGCTCCCACGGTTTCTCATCTTCGAGCAGCTCGACGTGGCGCACCGGCGGCTCGAACGGAAGGTCGCGCAGGAGCGCGCGTCGATCCTCGAGTGGCAGCGACGTCACCGATCGTCCATTCAGCCACAGCACATCGAACACGTGATAGCCGCTCCGGCCGTCCCAGGTGACCTCGCCGTCGAGAATCACGTCCTTGACCGGTAATTTTGCGATGGCCTTGGCGAGCGCCGGCAGATCCTGCGGCAGGCGGTTGCGTGAGAACAACCGGACGTCGGCGCCGCGTTTATACGCGAGCAGTCGAATACCATCGAACTTGCGCTCGAACAGCCACTCGGCTCCGCTGAAGCGATCCTGCGTCAGCGTCGCGGCCATCGGCTCAAGCCACTCGGGCATCGTTGACGCGGCAGTCATGCGCGAAGGGTATCAATGATCGATGATTGGGTGATAGGAGATTGGGTGATATTAATCGCACCTATCACCCAATCGTATCTATGACCCGATCACCTACCCAATCTCCAATAGGTCGGTGGGTAGGTCAGGCGATTCCGACGCGACGCTTTAGTGGGAGTGCTGGACTTGCAGGTGTGAAAGTGGAGAAGTGCAGAGGCGTCGATCCGTTTACTATCAGTGCGAGTTTCAGACGAGGCGGATACGCGTCAGGGTCATCGCCAAACCTACCCGCTGTAGCTATAGCAAGAGTTCCGCCGAGTCTCGCAGAGCACTAATTGCCAATAAAAATTGATATGCGCGAGCCGGAAGGGCATTGAGTAAGGAAAAAGTTACCGAGCAAGGTGTCCGCGATCACTACATTTTTACATCTGTGAAAAATAGCGCCCGTGTCCTTTCCATCTCGACGCAGGGGCGTTGAGGCGCAGAGCGTTCTCTTTTGAAAAGAATTCTCTTTTAACAGGCATCGCGGTAACGTCTAGGGACACCCCCCGGATGTCTGACGTGCGAAACTGCCTGCTTTCGGTCGCCCTGACCGCTGCGCTGGTTCTGTGCTGCTCTGCGCCGGCACGGAGCGCACAGAGCAATACGGGTGAAATCACCGGCGTTGTGCGCGATACCCAGGGCGGCGTGCTGCCGGGGTCGACCGTCGCCGCCGAGCATGTCGAAAGCAAAACCACTGTCTCGCGTGTTGTCGACGCGCAGGGTCGCTATCACCTGGCTTCGTTGCGCGTGGGGTCGTACATCATCACCGTCGAGCTGGCGGGGTTCCGGCGGGTGGTGCAATCGGGCGTGGTTGTTCAGCTCGGTCAGACGGTTCCGCTCGATTTCACGCTCGAGGTCGGCGGCCCAACAGAGGAAGTGCGCGTGATCGCCGACGTTCCGTTGCTGCAGCGGACGAACGCGGAGATCAGCGACGTGATTGAAAACCGCGTGGTTGTGCAGCTGCCGCTCAACGGCCGTAATTTCCTCGCGCTCGCCCAGTTGAGCAGCGCCGTGGTCATCCCGCCGGGCGGCACACGCGGCGACGCGTTGCAGCAGGCCGGGCCATTGCCAAACGTCGGCGGCCAGCGTTCGGGCCACAACATCTATCTGCTCGACGGCGTGAAAGTGACCGACGAGCTGTTCAACAATCTTGTCATCAACCCGTCGGTCGACTCGATTCAGGAGTTCACCATCCAGAAGTCGCAGTACGCAGCCGAGTTCGGTGGCAAGGCGTCGGCGCTGATCAACGTGGCCACGCGCGCCGGTACCAACGGCCTTCGCGGCAGCCTGTTCGAGTTCATCCGCCACGACATGTTTGACGCGCACAACTACTTCGATCGGCGCGACCAGCCGATTCCGCCGCTCCGGCAGAATCAGTTCGGCGGAGCGCTCGGGGGTCCGCTGGCGCGTGACCGAAGTTTTTTCTTTTTCAGCTACGAGGGGCAGCGGGTTCGCCGCTCGCTGACGCGGACCTTCTCGGTCCCGTCACAGGCCGTGCGTACCGGCGACTTTTCACGATTTGATCCGATTTGCGATCCCGTGACCATCGATGCGACCACAGGGACCTGCACGCCGTTCGCCGGCAACCGCATTCCCGCCGCTCGCATCGACCCAATCGCTGCGGCGTTGCTGCAGCACGTGCCGCAGCCGTCGTCCGGCGCCGTCTTGCAGAATCTGACGTCGGTGGGCCGGCAGGTGAAAGACGTCGATCAGATAAGTCTTCGCGTCGATCATTTTTTCACGCCCGTTGACCAGTTCTTCGCGCGGTTCAGCACGTTCGACGCCGGCGAGGTTCAGCCGTTCGGCACGAGCACGCTGCAGGAAACGCTGGTGCCTGGGTTCGGACGCGCCGTCGACACGAAGGCGAGAAACCTCGGCATCAGCCACACGCATCTGTTCGGGCGCTCGCTCATGAACGAGCTCCGCTTTGGGTGGATGCGCGTCAAGGGAGGACAGGTGAGCGAGAACCGTGGAGTCGATTTTGGACGCCAGGCCGGGCTGCAGGGCGTTACCACGGATCTCCGCGATGTCGGATTTCCAGAAATCTCCACTCGCGGGCTCTACAGCGCCTTTGGCGATCCGACCTCCTTTGTCTATCGCAACAACCAGCATTTCGAGCTCTACGACAACGTGATGGTCGATCGGGGTTCGCATCGGCTGAAGGCCGGCGCCTACTATTTTCACTTGCAGTTCAGACCCGAGCAGCCGGACAACGCGCGGGGTGCGTTCAGCTACACGGGGCAATTCAGCGGAAATGCGTTTGCCGATTTCCTGCTGGGATACCCCGCGTCGGCTGCAGTCGGCATCGGTCGTGGCGATCAGAACGGGCGCACCAACTGGCTGCACTTGTTCGCGCAGGACGACTGGCGGATTCGCCCCAACCTTACGCTGAACGTCGGCCTTCGATACGAATACAACCAGCACATGCGCGATCGGAACAATCGACTCGCCTCGGTGGACTACCTGACCCCTGGCGGGCGCTTCGTGATCGCGAGCGACGACCAGGGAAATATCAGCCCCGACGCGCAAGCCTTGGTGCCGCTGATTCCGATTCCATACGTGACTTCTCATGAGGCGGGCTGGGAGCGGGGCCTTCTGAGTCCAAACAAAATCCGCCTCGCTCCTCGAACGGGATTCGCGTGGCTCCTGGACGACGATCGCGCCGTGATTCGAGGCGGCTACGGGATTTTTCTGAATCAATGGGCCTATAGCGTTCAGACGGCTCTCTCTCGAAATCTACCGTTCTTCTTCGCGAAGCAGGTCGACGTTCCGGGGGATCTCCGAGTGCCGGCGTTTCAGACGCGAAACATTCTCACGAGCGATCCGACAGGCGTCGTGGCGCCGAGCATCATGGACCACGCCTATGCCGTCGAATACACACAGACATGGAGCGGCGGGCTGCAGTACCAATTGTTTCCTACGACAATGGCGGAAGTGTCGTACATGGGCTCCTGGACACTGGGCGCCGACAACGCCACGATCCACAACGTGCCGGAGCCCGGACCGGGGGCGATTCAGTTGCGTCGCCCGATTCCGCAGCTTGGGGGCATCCGGTCGATTCGCTTTGACGGCAAGTCGATCTACCACGCCGTGACGTTGAAAGCCGTGCAGCGTCTCCGGAACAACTATTCGTACAACCTTAGCTACACGTTATCGACATCTCGAGACGACGCCTCGAGTCCGGGACCGACCGAGGCGGAGACGAACTTCCCTCAAAACGTTCGCAACATCTTCGACGAGACGGGTGAATGGGCGAATTCGAGCTTCGATCATCGGCACCTGTTCAGCGCGAGCGGCACATATCAATTGCCGGCGGCGGTTGGCGGGCTGCGTGTCAATGCCGTGTTCTTCGCGCAGTCGGGATCGCCGTTCACGGTCAACCTCGGCATCGACCAGGCGAACATCGGAGCGGGCCCGGCTCAGCGTCCAGACCAACTCCGCAACCCAAACATACCGGCAAATCGGCGCACACCCGAGCGCTGGTTCGACACGTCCGCGTTCGCGCTGCAGGCGCCCTTCACGTTTGGAAATGCACCGCGGAACAGCGTCATCGGGCCGGGATTTGCAAATTTGGATCTGGCTGTCGCGAGACCGTGGACGCTTGCGGGCGGAGCGCAGCTCGAGCTCCGTTGGGAAGTGTTCAATTTGCTCAACAAGGCGAACTTCGATCTTCCGAACAGGATCTTTGGAACCCCCAATTTCGGGCGCATCTTCAGCGCCAAAAGTCCTCGCGAAATGCAGTTTGGAGCCAAATTGAGTTTTTAGTTCGGCCCGCGTGTTATGCTACGCGTCATCCACGACTGCTAAATCGTTACTGCGAGCGATTTTTTTGCTCGCATTAAGGAAGTTACGAATCACGCGCTCCTCGACGCGATCTTCACCGCGGAGCGACCTGGACTGG
>Ga0068859_100005985_pt1 | contig 12354 bp, 7 predicted proteins | sample KBSSwiS22_FD_66585 | JGI IMG/M metagenome (GOLD analysis project Ga0068859, IMG submission 66585) | Switchgrass rhizosphere microbial communities from Kellogg Biological Station, Michigan, USA - KBS Switchgrass S2-2 | ecosystem: Host-associated > Plants > Roots > Rhizosphere > Soil ... | reverse complement strand
TCCTCGAGCAGAAACTCGGTGTCGCCGACTTCCTTGATCTTCACCCAGCGCAACATCTGGCGAACAATCACTTCGATGTGCTTGTCGTTGATGTTCACACCCTGCAGGCGATAGACCTCCTGAATTTCGTTGGTCAGGTATTCCTGCAAGCGATTCATACCCAGGACGCGAAGGATATCGTGCGGGTTAAGCGGGCCGTCCTGCAAAGCTTCGCCGGCCCTGACACGATCGCCTTCCTGTACGTTGATGTGGGTTCCACGCGGGATATCGTACTCGCGCTCTTCACCGTCGTCGCCGGTAATAATCAGTTTGCGCTTGCCTTTTGAGATAGGTCCAAGTTTGACGGTACCATCGATTTCAGACATGACCGCCGCTTCGCCTGGCCGGCGAGCTTCAAACAACTCGACGACGCGCGGCAGACCGCCGGTGATGTCCTTGGTCTTGGTAGTTTCTCGCGGAATCTTCGCGATGACGTCGCCGGGCTCCACATCCTCGGTGTCGTTGACCATCAGGTTCGCGCGCACCGGCATCTGGTAAGTCTTCAAAACCTTGTTGCTGGCGTTACGAATTTCCAGACGCGGCTGTTTCTTTTCGTCCGGCGAATCCTTGACCACCATGTGCGAGAGACCGGTAACCTGGTCGGTTTCTTCTTCGTAGGTCACGCCTTCCTTCAGGTCCTGGAATTTCACGTGACCGGCGACTTCGGTCAGGATCGCGAAAGTGAACGGATCCCAGGTCGCCAACAGTTGGTCCTGCGCCACCGTATCGCCGTCTTCGACCAGGATATGCGCACCGTATACGATTTGATATCGCGCAACCTCGCGGCCGCGCTCGTCCATAATTGTCAGCGCGCCCTGCCGGTTCATGGCCACGCGCTCGCCCTTGCGGCTCTTGACCGTTTGCAGATCGATGTATTTGATTCTGCCTTCCACGCGGGCTTCGTGTTTGGAAGATTCTTCCAAACGCGCCGTACCGCCGATGTGGAAGGTACGCATCGTCAGCTGAGTGCCGGGCTCGCCAATCGACTGGGCGGCAATCACACCGACCGCTTCGCCGATGTCAACCGGGCGACCAGTGGCCAGGTTGCGTCCATAGCACTTGATGCAGCAACCGCGGCGTGACTCACAGGTCAACACCGAACGAATGCGCACTCGCTGCACGCCGGAACGCTGAATTTCAGCCGCCAGGTCTTCGTCGATCTCCTGATTTGATTCGACGATCACCGTTCCTTCAACCGGATCGACCACGTCCTCGAGCGCCGTGCGGCCGACGATGCGGTCGCGCAAGCTCTCGATTTCTTCGCCGCCCTCAACGATGGCCGCCGACGAGATACCCTTCAGGGTGCCGCAATCCGGCTCGCTGATAATTACGTCCTGGGCCACGTCAACCAGACGCCGCGTCAGGTAACCCGAGTCAGCTGTCTTCAACGCGGTATCGGCCAGACCTTTGCGCGCGCCGTGCGTCGAAATGAAGTACTGCAGCACGTTCAGGCCTTCGCGGAAGTTGGATTGAATCGGCGTCTCGATGATTTCACCGGACGGCCGGGCCATCAATCCGCGCATGCCGGCAAGCTGGCGAATCTGTTGCGCCGAGCCTCTCGCGCCGGAATCCGACATGATCAGGATCGGATTCATTTCCTTCGTGGCCTTCTCGCGATCGTCCATCGCCTTGAACATTTCCTTGGCAACTTTGTCGGTCGCTTCCGACCAGATCGCAATGACCTTGTTGTAACGTTCACCGTTGGTGATCACACCGTCGCGGTATTGCTGCTCGACAGTGATCACATCCTTCTCGGCCTTGCCGACAATCTCGGGCTTCGAAGGCGGCGTCACCAGGTCATCGATGCCGATTGAGATGCCGGCCTTGGTCGCATAGAGGAATCCAAGGTTCTTCAAATCGTCCAGCATCTTCACGGTCATTTCGTGACCGAGGCGGATGTGCGAATAGTTGACCAGCGACTGGAGTCCTTTTTTACGCAACGTGCCGTTGATGTAAGGCAGTCCCGTCGGAATTGCGTCGTTGAAAACAACGCGACCCACGGTCGTGTTGATGACCCGGCGGACATCTTCCTGGAGCGTGCCGCGCAGAATATCCTGCGTGTCGTGTTCCTGAGTCAGGTCAATCAAGTCGCCGATGACGCGCAGCTTGATCGGGGTCTGGGTCGTCACATCTTTCGAGTCGAGCGCCAGGAAAACCTCTTCCTTGGACGCAAACACTCGCCCTTCACCCTTCGCGCCTTCCTTGTCGCGCGTCAAGTAATAAATGCCGAGCACAATGTCCTGTGAAGGAACCGCGATCGGCTGACCGCTCGCCGGACTGAGAATGTTGTTCGACGAAAGCATCAGCACGGCCGCTTCGATTTGTGCCTCAGGCGAAAGCGGAATGTGTACGGCCATCTGGTCGCCGTCAAAGTCGGCATTGAATGCCGTGCAGACGAGCGGATGGATTTTGATAGCTTTACCTTCGACCAGTACCGGCTCGAAAGCCTGAATGCCCAGACGGTGCAGGGTGGGCGCGCGATTCAAAAGCACCGGGTGCTCGCGAATCACCTCTTCCAGAATGTCCCAGACCACTGGCTCCTGACGCTCAACCATTTCACGCGCCTGCTTGATGGTGGCGGCGTGCCCCTGCTTCTCGAGCTGGTTATAGATGAAGGGCTTAAACAGTTCCAGAGCCATTTTCTTCGGCAAACCGCACTGATGAAGTTTCAACTCCGGGCCGACAACGATAACTGATCGCCCGGAATAATCGACGCGTTTGCCCAGAAGGTTCTGACGAAAGCGTCCCTGCTTGCCTTTCAAAGTTCCCGAGAGCGACTTCAGCGGGCGGTTATTTACACCGCGCAGCACGCGGCCCCGACGGCCGTTATCAAACAACGCGTCCACAGCTTCCTGAAGCATGCGCTTTTCGTTGCGCACGATGACTTCCGGCGCGCGCAATTCCATCAGCTTCTTCAGACGGTTGTTGCGGTTGATGACGCGACGATACAGATCGTTCAAGTCGGAGGTTGCGAACCGGCCGCCATCCAAAGGCACCAGCGGACGCAACTCCGGCGGAATTACCGGAATCACGTCGAGAATCATCCATTCCGGATGATTGCCTGATTTGAGAAATGATGTCGCTACCTTCAGGCGCTTTGAGAATTTCAGCTTTTTCTGTTGTGAAGTCTCTTCCCGCATCCGGCGGCGCAGCTCGATTGAAAGCTCTTCGATCTTGACCATCGAAAGCAACTCTTTGATTGCTTCAGCGCCCATCTTGGCGACGAACTGGCCAGGATGCTCGCGCATCAGCTCGCGATAGCGCTCATCGGTCAAGAGCTCGCGTTCTTTAAGTTTGCTATCGCCTTCCAACTCTCCCGGATCGATTACGATGTACGACTCGAAGTAGAGTACTTTCTCGAGTTCGCGCAGCGGAATATCGAGCAGGTGCCCGATACGCGACGGCAGGCCCTTGAAGAACCAGACGTGTGAACACGGACTCGCCAGATCAATGTGACCGAGACGCTCGCGACGCACTTTCGCCTGCGTTACTTCTACGCCGCACTTGTCGCAGATCACGCCGCGGTGCTTCATGCGCTTGTACTTGCCACAGAGACACTCCCAATCGGCCACCGGGCCGAAAATGCGCGCGCAGAACAACCCGTCGCGCTCAGGTTTGAACGTGCGATAGTTGATCGTTTCCGGCTTGGTTACTTCGCCATGCGACCACTGGCGGATCTTTTCCGGTGAAGCAAGCGAGATGCGGATCGCCTCGAAATCAGGCGCGAGTTGCGTTTTCTCTTGATGAAATCGAAACACTTTTTTCTCCAATGCCGATTGCCAATTGCCAATTGCCGATTGGCTATTTGCGACCGGATTTTGCTACCAATGAACTATCAACTTCCAAACAGTCTGATTTTGATCCCCAATCGGCAATTGGCAATCAAAAATCGGCAATGACTAGATCCCACTGGTGATCAGCGGCTCAGCAATCGTTTCGTCCGCCGCCCCGTCTCGCTGCACCAGTTCAACATCGAGGCAGAGCGATTGCAGTTCGCGCACCAGTACGTTGAATGATTCAGGCAAGCCCGGATCGAAATCGGCTTCGCCCTTGACGATCGCTTCGTAAATCTTGGAACGACCGGCGACGTCGTCGGACTTTGCGGTCAGCAATTCCTGCAGGATGTGCGCAGCGCCATAAGCTTCCAACGCCCACACTTCCATTTCCCCAAAACGCTGTCCGCCAAATTGCGCTTTACCGCCCAGCGGCTGCTGCGTAATCAACGAGTACGGTCCAATCGACCGCGCGTGAATCTTGTCGTCTACCAGGTGAGAAAGCTTCAACATATAGATGTAGCCAACCGTCACCTTCTGCTCAAACGCGTCACCGTTCAGTCCGTCGTAGAGCACGGCCTTGCCTGACTCGTTGACGATTTCAGGCAAACCAAGTTCGCGAGCCCGCGCGCCTGATTGCTGCAAACGCACCTTGATTTCCTTTTCCGTCGCGCCGTCAAAAACCGGCGTCGCGTAATAAAGACCAAGCACGCGCGCAGCCCAACCCAGGTGCGTCTCGAGAATCTGGCCCACGTTCATGCGCGACGGCACGCCCAGGGGATTCAAAACGATCTCGACCGGGGTCCCATCGGGCAGGTACGGCATGTCTTCTTCGGGAAGAATGCGCGCAATCACACCCTTGTTTCCGTGACGGCCGGCCATCTTGTCGCCCACGGAAAGCTTACGCTTCATGGCGATGAAGACCTTCACCATCTTGATCACGCCCGGCGAAAGCTCGTCGCCCTGGCGCAGCTTGGCAATCTTCTCTTCATAAATATCGGAGAGGATTTTGATCTGCCGCTCGGTGCGATCCTCGTATTCCTTCACCTCTGCGGACGCATCGACCCGGGACGAAGCAACCTGCGCTTTGCGGAGAGCCTTGGGCTCAACCGCTTGCAGCATTTCGCGAGTAATGGCTTCACCTTTGGGAATGACCACGTCGCGGTTGACGGTCAGGTCAGCCGACAGCTTCCGGCCTTCGAAGAGTTCGTAAATACGCTCATTGCGCTGCTCCTGAAGGATCCGAATTTCATCTTCCAGGTCGCGACGCAGACGCTCTTCTTCGTCCTGCTCGATCGAGAGTGAACGCTGGTCTTTCTCCTGCCCCTTGCGGGTGAACACCTGAACGTCGACGACCGTGCCATCGATGCCCGGAGGACACACTAGTGAAGCGTCCTTAACGTCCGCAGCCTTCTCGCCAAAGATGGCCCGCAGCAGTTTCTCTTCCGCAGTCAGCTGGGTTTCGCCCTTGGGCGTCACTTTGCCCACCAGAATCGAACCCGGCTTCACCTGCGCGCCGATGCGAATGATGCCGCTCTCGTCGAGATCGCGCAGCATGTTTTCGCCGACATTAGGAATATCGCGAGTGATTTCTTCCGGCCCCAACTTGGTATCGCGCGCTTCGATTTCCAGCTCTTCAATGTGGATCGAGGTGTAGTAATCCTCTTTCACCAGGCGCTCGGAAACCAGGATCGCGTCTTCAAAGTTGTAACCGCGCCAGGGCATGAAGGCCACCAGCACGTTACGTCCCAACGCCAGTTCCCCGCGATCGGTACAAGGTCCGTCCGCAATCACCTGGCCCTTGGCCACGCGCTCGCCGACGTGGACGATCGGTCGCTGATTGATGCAAGTGTTCTGATTCGAGCGCTTGAACTTGATCAGCGTATAGATGTCCGCGGTCACCTCGCGCGAGATCGTGCCGTCGACGTTATGATCGGCCTTGACGATGATGCGCTCAGAATCAACGTAATCGACAACGCCGTCGCGGCGGGCAATCACCACCGCTCCCGAGTCGCGGGCCGTCACGTCTTCCATGCCGGTGCCGATGTACGGCGCTTCAGCGCGCAGCAAAGGCACGGACTGGCGTTGCATGTTCGAACCCATGAGCGCGCGGTTCGCGTCATCGTTTTCGAGGAACGGAATCAGCGAAGCGGCCACCGAAACCAGCTGCTTCGGCGAAACGTCCACGTATTCAATCTCGTCGCGTTGCGCGAGGATAAATTCGCCGGCCTTTCGCGCCGCATTGCGCTCGTTGACAATGTAATCGTTCTCATCCAGTGCGATGTTGGCCTGCCCAATGACGTGCTTGTCTTCAACCCAGGCAGTCAAATAAAACGGGAACGGCTCATAACTCGCTTTCGCGCCACTGGCACTGACGCGTTTGTTGGCCTTGTCGACCTCTTCCTGCGGGACGTGATCACCGGGCTTGAATTTCGTTTCGCCTCCGTTGACGACGCGCACGAATTCCACCACGGTGCCGTTGACTACCCGGCGGTAAGGCGACTCGATAAATCCAAACTGGTTGATGCGCGCATAGCACGAAAGCGACGAAATCAGGCCGATGTTCGGACCTTCAGGCGTCTCAATCGGGCAGATGCGGCCATAGTGCGTCGGGTGCACGTCGCGGACTTCGAATCCGGCGCGCTCACGGCTCAGGCCGCCCGGTCCCAGAGCAGACAATCTCCGCTTATGAGTAATTTCCGAAAGCGGATTTGTCTGATCCATGAACTGCGACAACTGTGACGAGCCAAAGAACTCGCGCACCGCCGCCGTTACCGGCTTCGCGTTGATCAGGTCGCGCGGCATGGTCGTCTGCATTTCCTGGTGAATCGACATCTTTTCCTTGATCGCACGCTCCATCCGCTCGAGGCCGATGCGAAACTGGTTTTCCAGCAACTCGCCCACGGCGCGCACGCGTCGATTGCCCAGATGGTCGATATCGTCCGCCTGATAAATCGGCCGCTTCTCGTCATCGACGGGATTACGCCGCATCTTCAGGACATAGGTAACAACTTCAAAGAAGTCGCTGGCCTGAAGGAGCGGATCTTCAATCCGGTTCATTTCCGGCTTGCCCATCTTGATGTTGAATTTCAGCCGGCCCACCCGCGAGAAATCAAACTTGCGCGGATCGAAGAACATGCCTTCCAGCAAGCGAAACGCCGTCTGGACGGTCGGCGGGTCACCGGGACGCATCTTGCGGTAAATCTCCAGCAAGGCATCGACCGGTTTGGTGATGGTGTCTTTCTTGAGCGTTTGCGAGATCACCACGCCCGTGTCGTCACGCTCCGGAAAGAAGACCGCGAAATTCCTAACGCCACTCTCGGCCACTTCCAGAACTTTCGCGGGTGTCAGTTCAGTATTCGCATCCAGAATGACTTCACCGGTATCGGTGTTAACCACGTCGCCGGCGACGTACGCGCCTTCGAACTGCGCCGGATCCATTTCGACTTCGCCGATGTTGGCCTTGCGCAATGCTTCCAGCGAAGTGCGCGTGATTTCTTTGCCCTTGCGCACAATCGGATCGGGTCCGCGTCCCTTAATTTCAAAGTCGACCTTCATGCCGACCAGATTTGTGCGGCCGGCCTCCGGCACCTGGACCATCAACTGCCCGTCCTCAACGCGCACGTCGTCGACGGTGTAGAAAGCGCGCAGAATGTCTTCGTCCGTATAAGCAGCCGTCTTGACGGCCTCTTCCAACAGGCCATCGCTGCCAAAGCCTTTGCTGTTGAAACCCGTCCTGAGCCAAACGCCGAGCGCGCGGAGGAAAATCGTCGCCAGGAACTTGCGTTTGCCTACGCGCACGTACAGCAAATTCTTCTGGTCATATTCGAATTCGACCCACGAACCGCGGTAAGGAATAATCTTCGCAACAAATAACTGGCCGCGTTTGAAGAAGACCCCGGGCGAGCGATGAAGCTGGGAAACGATGACGCGCTCGGTTCCGTTGATGATGAAAGTTCCGTTGTCAGTCATCAAAGGAATTTCGCCAAAGAAAACTTCCTCTTCCTTGATATCGCGAATCGATTTGACGTTCGTGTCCGGATCCTTGTCGTAAACCGTCAGCCTGATTTTTACTTTCAGCGGCACGCTGTAGCTCATGCCGCGCTCCTGGCACTCCTGCTGGTCGTGCTTATGCTTCAGGCCGACTGGCTCGCCGCAATTGGGGCACAGTTCCGGACGGACCGAATTGAAGGTACCGCACACGTGGCAGAGAGTTTCGCCCGGGCGCAGGGGATCGACCTTGATGCGCGCATCGCAACTCTTACAGGCCGCCCGCAAAAATCTCAGGCCTTCAAGGTTGCCGCACTTGCATTGCCAGTTGCCTATCTGATATTCGACGAAATCCAGCATTGCCGTCTCGCGAAAATCCGAAATCGGAAAAACGGATTTGAATACCGCCTGCAGGCCAGTGCTTTCGCGCTCTTCCGGCAACATGTCCATTTGCAGAAACCGGTTGTATGATTCGCGCTGAATCTCGATCAGATTCGGAATCGGGACCGCAGTTTTGATTTTGGAAAAGTCCTCGCGCACCGGCGCCTGACTTGTCCGTCGACCCAAACCCGTATTCGTCGCTTCAAGTAAATTTGCTGACATGAAATGTTTCCTATCGTCCTTCGGCTAACTACTTCAACCAGATTGCGCCGGCAACAGACACGTATGCGGTCAGAGCGCACAATGCCCTGACCGCTTCATGATGAAAAAGCGATTCCATTCCTGATGTTGTTCCGGGAGTAACGCCAGCGCTTCAATACTTCCCTAAGTTAACCGCTAAACCACCAGAAATCAAGCCGACGTAGAATCGGCATGATGCGACAAATCAGGCACCGGCGAAAAGGCCGGCGCCTGATCTGCAAGATTCGGAATTGCTATTTAACTTCGACAGTCGCGCCCGCATCGGCGAGCTTCTGTCTGACCGTTTCCGCTTCTTCCTTGGACACGCCTTCTTTGACGGCCTTCGGTGCGGCTTCGACCAAATCCTTCGCTTCTTTCAGACCGAGAGCGGTCACTTCGCGAACGACCTTAATAACGTTGATCTTGTTTCCACCGGCTGCCTGGAGGATGACGTCGAACTCAGTCTTTTCCTCGGCTTTTTCAGCTTCTCCGCCGCCTGCTGCGGCTGCCGCCGGCGCCGCGGCCACCGCCGCCGCTGCCGAAACACCGAAGGTCGTTTCCATCAACTTCACCAGTTCGGAAGCTTCCAACAACGTCATTTCCTTTATCTGATCCACAATTGCCTGAATATCAGCCATGACTAATCACATCTCCTGTATCGCTATAGCAAACCGAAGTTTGCTGATTTTTGACGGCAGCAGTCCCGGCTGCATCGCCGCGACTCTTGCCTTTACCTGGCCGTCCACTGACTAAGGCGACGGCCACAAAACTTTCTGTCCGACAAACTTCAGTTTGTCGATTCACCATTTAGAGCTCACGACAAGCTGAAGCTTGTCGAACATTTAGGCGCCCTGCGCTTCTTTCTGCGCGCGCACTTGCTCCATCACCACCGCGAGATTACGCGGCACCGCCTGAATCACCGTTACCAGTCGCTGCGCCTGCGCATTGATCAGGAACAACATCTTGGAGATCAGCTCCTCACGCGACGGCAAATTGGCGATTGATTCGACGTCCTTGAGCTCAATCACCTTGCCTTCGACCAGGCCCACCTTAAAGCTGAAGATTTCCGGATTCGCTTTGGCAAACTTTGAAATCGCTTTCGAAAGACCAACCGGGTCACTGGTGCTCAGCGCCACGGCGGTAACTCCTTTGAACTGATCCGCCATCGGCTCGAGCGGCGTCCCCGCAGCGGCCTTGCGCGCCAACGTGTTCTTCACCACGGAATAGCTCACGCCGGCCTCACGCAGCTGCCGCCTTAACTCCTGGTCCTTGGCGACCGTCATCTTCTTGAAGCTCACCAGCATCGCGGCATTGGCTTGCTTGAATTGCTCAGCGAGGTTGTCCAGATCTTTTTGTTTCTGCTGTTTAGTCTTCATGGTTTCCTCACTTATTTCGCAAATGCAGCTTCATCAAGCAGCAATCCGGGGCTCATCGTCGCAGCCAGGTTCACCTTCTTCATGTACTTGCCCTTGGCTGTGGAGGGTTTCGCTTTGACGACCGCTTCAATCAAGGCGCGCGCATTCTCGACCAGCTTGCTCTCATCGAACGAGACCTTGCCAACCCCCGTGTGAATGACTCCGGTTTTATCGACGCGATACTCGACTTTGCCCGCCTTGGTTTCCCTGACGGCGGTTTTCACATCGAAGGTTACCGTGCCGGTCTTCGGATTCGGCATCAGACCGCGAGGCCCCAGAACCTTACCGAGTCCGCCCACCAGACGCATCATGTCCGGGGTGGCAATCACCGCGTCAAAGTCGAGCCAGCCGCCTTTGATCTTTGTAACCATGTCTTCGCCGCCGACGAAATCAGCTCCAGCCTCTTCGGCTTCCCGAAGCTTATCGCCCTGCGCGATCACCAAAACTGATTTTGATCGACCGAGGCCATGGGGTAAAACGAGAGTACCGCGGACCAACTGATCAGCCTTGCGGGGATCGACCCCCAGCCAAATCGTCAACTCAACTGTCTCATCGAATTTTGCGAAGGAGATCTCTTTGAGAGTCTTAACCGCTTCGTCGAGGTTGTACTTGCGCGTAGCGTCAATTTTTTCCGCCGCCGCGCGATACTTCTTGCCGTGCTTTTTCATTTCTCAACTCCGAGGTGCAAACGAGACTCTGAAATTTCAAATTTGGCATTCCGAATTTGGAATTTGGAATTTGGAATTTGAAACCTGCGAACCCTCTCCCTCTCAACGCCGAACATCTTTGGAGTGCTGCGACTCGTCGCAGCTTTTGAAAGCGGTGACAAGTCACCGCACTCCAAATCGGCCACTATTCAACTGTCAAACCCATCTGGCGCGCGGTACCTTCAATCGTGCGCATCGCGCTTTCCAAATTTGTCGTGTTCAAATCCGGCATCTTGGTCCTGGCGATTTCTTCAATCTTGGCGCGTGAAATATTGCCGACCTTTTCTTTCTTCGGATTGCCCGCGCCTTTTGCAATTCCCGCCGCCTTCTTGAGCAGATCCGCCGCCGGCGGAGTTTTTGTTTCGAACGTAAACGAACGATCGGCGTAAACCGTGATCACCACCGGAATCTTCATGTCCGGATCCATCTGCGCGGTCTTGGCATTAAAGGCCTTGCAGAATTCCATAATGTTCACGCCGTGCTGGCCCAGCGCAGGACCAATCGGCGGCGCCGGGTTTGCCTTACCGGCCGGAACCTGGAGCTTGATATAACCTGAAATCTTCTTTGCCATTATTCTTCTTCCCTAAACGAGATCTTTTCGACGTCGACGAATCGCAACTCGATCGGCTCAGATCGCCCGAAGATCCTGACCATTACTTTTACAGTCGCGCGCTCTTCATCAACTTCCGCAATCTTGGCGGTGAAAGCCTGGAAGGCGCCTGATTTAATGCGCACCGTGTCACCCACCGAATATTCAAACTTGGGTCTCACTCTTCTTCGGTGAACGTCACCTTTTCGACGTCCAGAAAGTTCAACTCGACCGGGGTCGAGCGCCCGAAGATCGTTACCGTGACCTTCAGCGTCGACTTATCTTCATTAACCTCTTCAACCTTGCCGGTAAAACTCTGGAACGGGCCGGATTTGATGCGCACGGTTTCCCCGGCCGCATAGGAAAACTTGGGTTTCGGTTTCTCAGCGGCTTCAGCCACGTGATGAACGATCTGATCTACTTCCTGTGGCGTCAGCGGCGTGGGATTTTGTCCTCCCACAAAACCGGTAACCTTGGGCGTCGACCGGATCGCGTGGAACACGTTGTCAGGGATATGCCCGCGCTCGTCGCATTCGATCTGGATCAGCACATAGCCCGGATAAAACATGCGCGACGACTCGACGCGCTTGTTGCCGCGCATCTCCACCACCTGTTCCGTAGGCACCAGCACCTCAATGATCGCGCTTTCGAGATCTGTGCCGGCGACGCGAGCCTTCAGGCTTTCACAAACCTTCTTCTCATGCCCGGAATACGTATGAAGTATGAACCACTGATTCATTCGAAACCTTTTTGCTCTGATCAGCCGCCCATCAGGATGCGCAGACGATCAATCAGGAAGGACCAGAGACGGTCCACTCCAAATAAGTAAAGCGCAAAGAAAACAACCGCCACCAAAGTGATGATCGTCGTATTCCTCACTTCGAGCAACGTCGGCCAGGACACGCGCCGCATCTCAGCGCGGGTATCCCGCAGGAACTGCGTCAGCCGGGCAACGAAGCCCGGAGCCGACGTAGCGCTGCGCGAATGCCGGCCGCCTCGATCACCACCACCCGGCGGAATCGTTCCCCGTTTGGTTTTCTTGGGCGGCTCGCCACCCGGGGCCTCTGGGGCCTGGGCGTTCGCCGTCTCGCTCTCGAGTTCGAATTCTTCGTCGCTCACGCTGACTTCTTCAAGATTCTTTGACACTGGTCTAGTTTCTATTTCTGGCAGGGGTACCAGGATTCGAACCCGGACTTTCGGTTTTGGAGACCGACGTGCTA
>Ga0068859_100005984_pt1 | contig 12354 bp, 10 predicted proteins | sample KBSSwiS22_FD_66585 | JGI IMG/M metagenome (GOLD analysis project Ga0068859, IMG submission 66585) | Switchgrass rhizosphere microbial communities from Kellogg Biological Station, Michigan, USA - KBS Switchgrass S2-2 | ecosystem: Host-associated > Plants > Roots > Rhizosphere > Soil ... | reverse complement strand
ACATGACCGTCTTCGAGAACATGGAGTTCTCGCTCAAGGTCGCGGGGGCGTCCAAGGAGGAGCGGGAACGGCGGGTGAGGTCCGCGGCCGCGCTGCTCGGCCTGACCGAGTACCTGGACCGCAAGCCGAAGGCGCTGTCCGGCGGCCAGCGCCAGCGGGTCGCGATGGGCCGGGCGATCGTGCGGGAGCCGCAGGTCTTCTGCATGGACGAGCCGTTGTCGAACCTCGACGCCAAGATGCGGGTGCAGACGAGGACCGACATCGCGAAGCTGCAGGCCGACCTCGGCACCACGACGGTGTACGTCACGCACGACCAGGTCGAGGCGATGACGATGGGTGACCGGGTCGCCGTGATGGATCGCGGTGAGCTGCAGCAGGTCGCCAGCCCGATGGAGCTCTACAGCCGGCCGGCCAACCTCTTCGTCGCGGGCTTCATCGGCAGCCCGCAGATGAACCTCCTGCCGGCCAGGGTGACCGGCGGCGGGCTTCGGCTCGGCGAGTACGAGGTCCCGACGGCGGCGCCGGCGCGGCTCCCGGCGCAGGTCACCGTGGGAGTGCGCCCGGAGTCGTTCCACCTGGTGGGCGAGGGCGGCCTGCCCGTCGAGGTGCTCGTCGTGGAGCACCTTGGCTCGGACTCCTACGTCCACGGCCGGGCGGTGCTGGGCGACGGGACCGGTGACGAGCGCGCCGGAGGCGGGGGGACCACCAACGTGGTGGTCCGGGTCTCCGCCAAGGAGCGGGTCGCCAGGGGCGACGGCCTGCGGGTGTCCGTCGAGCCGGGTGACGTGCACCTGTTCGACACGGTGACGGGCACGCGCCTGAACGGCTGACCGGCTGAACGACCGAAGACCTGACGGCCCCGGACGAGCGGGGCGCTGCCGGCTCAGCCGGGGGCGCCCCGCTCGTTACGTTCGGGTGAAAACAGCCGATACCCGTTGACTCGAATAAGTAAGGATGCTGAACTAACAAAAATTCGCTGGGCGGCCGAGCGACCGGACGGCCCAGACACCTCCCTGACAGCCAGGAGATGACAGGTCGATGAACAGGAAGCTCACCGGTCGGGGGCTGGGCGGCGTCGCGCTCGCGGCCGCCGCCGCGCTCGCGCTGTCCGCCTGCGGGGGCGGCGGGTCGTCGTCGTCCGGCGGCTCGACGACGCTGAAGCTCGTCGTCGCCGACTACGGCACCGGCCCGTCCAACACCAGCGCGAAGTACTGGCAGGACATCGCGGACGCGTTCCACGCGGCGCACTCCGACATCACCGTCAAGATCACGACGATCCCGTGGACCCAGTTCGACAGCCAGGTCCAGACGATGATCCAGAACAAGCAGTACCCGGACATCACCGAGGGCGACTACTTCTCGAACTACGCCGAGGACGGCCTGCTCTACCCAGCCTCCGACGTGCTCTCCAACCCGGGCAACCTGCTGCCGGCCTTCAAGGAGCAGGGCACCCACGACGGCACCCAGTACGGCCTGCCGTTCACCACGTCGAGCCGCACGCTGTTCTACAACAAGAAGCTGTTCACCCAAGCCGGTATCACCGGCGCGCCGAAGACCTGGGCCGACGTCCAGTCCGACGCCGAGAAGGTCAAGGGCCTCGGGCAGATCGGCTTCGGCCTGCCGCTCGGCGCCGAGGAGGCACAGGCCGAGTCGCTGCTGTGGATGCTCGGCGCCGGCGGCGGCTACCAGACCGGCGGCAAGTACACCATCAACAGCGCCGCCAACGTCGAGGCGTTCACCTTCCTGAAGGGGATGGTCGGCGTCGGGGACACCGAGCCGAACCCCGGCACGGTGAACCGCACCGACCTGTGGCAGAAGTTCGCGCAGGGCCAGGTCGGGATGGTCAACGGCTCGCCGGCGCTCATCCCGATCATCCAGCAGGCCGGCGTGCTGAAGGACAGCGACTGGACCTCCGTGCCGATCGCCGGCAGGTCCGGCCCACTGGCGACCACGCTCGGGGTCTGCGACAACGTGGCCGCGTTCCAGCCCAACGGGCACAAGACCCAGATCAAGGAGTTCCTGGACTTCGCGTACCAGGACAAGTATCAGCTGCAGTTCGACAAGGAGTACGACCTGCTGCCGGCCACCACGTCGGCCAGCAAGGCTCTGGCGTCGGACCCGGTGTTCGCGCCGTTCCTGACCGCGCTGCCCAAGTCGATCCAGTACCCCAGCGACACGTCGTGGGCGAACGTGAAGACGAAGATCCAACAGACCATCGGCACGGCCGTCACCGGTGACCCGGCGTCGGTCCTCGGGAACCTGCAGCAGACGGCCACAGCCGCCAGCTGATCAGGCCGGCAGGGGCCCGGCCACCCGGCGGGCCCCTGCCGGACATGCTTGTGACCTTTCCATTGCCGTTGGCAAGCAGGCTCGGTTCTGACAAGTCGACACATAGATGGAAACGGTTCAGTGATCCCAGCCCAAGGAGAACGTGAGGACCCGATGGTCACCCTGAGTCCCCCCAGGCCGAGCGCCCGGCCGGACCCGGGCCCGCGCGGCCTCGCGCGGCGCGCGGGCCGGTTCCTGCGGCGGCCGGGCAGCGGCCTGCGCCGGCTGGCGCCGCTGGCGTGGCTCGGCCCGGCGCTCGTGCTCGTCGGCGTCGTCGTCATATGGCCCGTCGTCGTCATGGCGCAGTCGTCGTTCCAGCACATCGGCGGCGAGGGCTTCGTCGCCGGCTACAACGGCACCGCCAACTACCGGCACCTGTTCCGCGAGCCCGACTTCGTCGACGTGCTGGTGCGCACCCTGCTGTGGGTCGTGGTCGTCGTCGCGGTGACGATGCTGCTCGGGCTCGGCTTCGCGCAGCTGTTCCACCAGCGCTTCCCCGGGCGGCGGGTCGCCCGCTGGGCGCTGATCATCCCGTGGGCCGCATCGGTGATGATGACCGCGCTGATCTTCCGCTGGGCGCTCGACCCGAACAACGGCGTCATCAACCTGTTCCTGCACCAGGTCGGCCTCGTCAACAGACTCGGCTCCCACCAGGCCTACTGGCTCGGCGAGCCGAGCCACGCGGTGGCGTGGATGATGGCCGTCGCCGTCTTCGTGTCGCTGCCGTTCACGACATACGCGATCCTGTCCGGGCTGCAGGGCATTCCCGACGACGTCTACGAGGCGGCCGCGATCGACGGCTCCACGGGCCTCGGCGCCTACCTGCACATCACACTGCCGCTGCTGCGCCCGGCCATCATCGTCGCGACGCTCATCAACGTCATCAACGTGTTCAACTCGTTCCCGATCATCTGGGAGATGACCCGGGGCGGCCCGGGCTACCAGACCAGCACGTCGACGATCTACATGGTCGACCTCAAGCAGGGCAACGTCGGCGAGTCCGCCGCGATGTCCGTCATCAACTTCGCGCTCGTGATCGTCGTCGTGGTGGTGTACCTGTCGACGACCCGCTGGAAGGACCAGGTGGACCGGTGAGGGTCTCCCGCGCGCGTACCGCCCTCGTCGCGGCCGCGGCCTACCTGATCGCGATCGTCTTCCTGCTGCCGTACCTCGAGATGGTCATCACGGCCGGCCGCACGAAGCGGGAACTGCTGGACCGGAACTACTTCCCGACGCACTTCACGTTCTCGAACTTCACCTCGCTGTGGTCGTCCGGGGGCCTGGGTGGCAACATCCTGGTCAGCCTCGAGGTCGCGGGCGGGGCGACGCTGCTGGCGCTGCTCGTCGCGATACCGGCGGCCTACTACACGGCCCGGCACCGCTTCCGCGGCCGGACCGCGTTCCTGCTGCTGGTGCTCGCCACCCAGATGTTCCAGCCGGCCGCGATGCTGGTCGGGCTGCAGCGCGAGTTCACGAACTTCCAACTGCCATCGGCGACCCTCTCACTGATCATCGTGAACGCCGGGTTCAACCTCGCGTTCGCGATATGGATACTCAACGCGTTCTTCTCCTCGATCCCGGTGGAGCTGGAGGAGGCCGCGCAGGTCGACGGACTGGGGCGGCTCGGCGCGCTGTGCCGGATCACCCTGCCGCTGGCCGCGCCGGGCATCGTCACCGCGCTCATCTTCACCTTCATCAGCGCCTGGAACGAGTTCCTCGTCGCGCTGACCCTGAGCCTCGGCTCGCCCGCGGGCAGCCGGCCGCTGACGGTCGCGATCGACGGGTACGTCGGGGAGTACTCGACGGACTGGGGCCACCTGTTCGCCGGCGGGCTCGTCGCGACCGTTCCGGTGATCATCCTGTTCGCGGTCATCGAGCGCCGCGTGGTGAGCGGGCTGACGGCCGGAGCCGTCAAGTGAACGGATCCGACGCCTCGCCTCGCCGCCGGTCGCTGCGCCCGACTGGCAAGCTGCTCGCCGAGGACGCCCGCCGCCACCACCGGGCGCTGATCCTGCAGCGGCTGTTCAGCGACGGCCCGAACAGCCGCGCGGACCTCGCCCGCGCCACCGGGCTGACCCGGGTCACCGTCTCCGACCTGGTCGGCGTCCTCATCGACGACGGGCTGGTCGTCGAGCTCGGCGCGCCGGCCGAGACACGGATCGGCAAGCCGCCGACGCTGGTCGGGATCGTCCCCGACGCCGCGCACATCGTGGCGCTCGACCTGTCGGGCGACGACCGGATGGCCGGAACCGTGCAGGACCTCTTCGGCGTGGTCAAGCACCGGGTCGAGCTGCCCCGCGAGGGTCGGTCTGGCCCCGAGGCGGTCCGCCTCGCGGTGCGTCTCGCCGGGCAGCTGCGCGCGGCGACGCAGCGGCCGCTGCTCGGGATCGGCGTCGGCAGCCCCGGGATCGTCGACGCGCGCGGGGTCGTGCTGGACGCGCCCAACCTCGGCTGGCGGGACGTCGACCTCGCCGGCACACTGCGCCGCGAGCTCGACGTCCCCGTCTACGTCGCGAACGACGCCAACACCGCCGTGCTCGGCGAGCACACGTTCGGCGACGCGGGCGACGGCGACTTCCTGCTGCTGCGGATCGCGACCGGTGTCGGCGCGGGCCTCGTCGTCGGCGGCGTGCTCGTTCATGGGCACACCTGGGCGGCGGGCGAGATCGGGCACGTGGTCGTCGACCCCGAAGGCAAGCCGTGCGCCTGCGGGCGGGTCGGCTGCCTGGAGACGGTGCTCGCGGTGCCCCGGCTGCGGACCCGGGACGCCGCCGGCCTCGCGCAGGTCGGCGAGGTGCTCGGCGAGGCCCTGGCGCCGGTCGTCGGCCTGCTCAACCTGCACGAGGTCGTCCTCGCCGGCCCGCGGGAGCTGCTCGACGGCGAACTGCGCGCGGCCGTCGACCGCACCGTCCGGGAACGGACGATGGCCGTCAGCACCGCGGACTTCGTGGTACGTACCTCGACGCTGGGCGACGACGTCGTCCTCGCCGGCGCCGCGGTGCTGGTGCTGTCCGGCGAGCTGGGGGTCGCGTGAGCACGGGCGGTGGGCGGGTCGGCGGTTCAGCCGGTGGGCGGGTCGGCGGTTCGGCCGGTGGGCGGGTCGGGCTCGACATCGGGGCGACGAAGATCCTCGGGGTGGTCGTGGCGCCCGACGGCGCCGTGCTGGCCCAGGCACGGGAGCGGACCGTCGCCGGTCCCGACGGCGTACTCGCGTCGGCGGGGGCGGTGCTCGACCGGCTCGCCGAGGCCGTCGGCGGCACGCTGCCCGCGGCCGTCGGCGTCGGCGTCCCCGGCCTCGTCGACCGCGCCGGCGGCCGGGTGAAGCACGCGGTGAACCTTGGCCTCGGTGGCGACTGGTTTCCGCTCGCCGACCGGATCGGCGCCGGGACGGCCGCGGTGGGCCGGCTCGGGGCGGGCGTCGCCCGGGTGACGGTCGAGAACGACCTGAACGCGGCGACCTGGGGGGCGCACGTGCTCACCGGGGCCGACGACCTCGCCTACGTGAGCCTCGGCACCGGGCTCGCCGCCGGCTTCGTCCTCGACGGCGTGCTGCGCCGCGGCGCGCACGGCGCGGCCGGGGAGATCGGCCACGTGCCCGTCGACCCGGCGGGGGAGCTGTGCTCGTGCGGGCAGAAGGGCTGCCTGGAGCTGGTCGCGTCCGGCTCGGCGGTCGCCGCGACATGGCCGTCCCCCGACCGATCGCCGGCCGAGGCGTTGTTCACCGCCGCGGCGGCCGGGGACCCGGAGGCAGTCGCGGCCCGCGGCCGGTTCGTCGACGGGGTCGCCGACGCGATCCGGATGCTCGGCCTGACGGTCGACCCGCGCACGATCATTCTCGGCGGCGGCGTCGCGAGCCTCGGGGAGCCGTTGCGCGACGCGGTCGCCGCGGCGCTGCGCGCGCAGGCCACCACCTCGCCGTTTCTGTCATCGCTGGACCTGGCGGGCCGGCTGCGGCTGCTGCCCAGGGGAGTGCCCGTCGGCGCCCTGGGCGCGGCGATGATCGGCGACGCCGGGTGAGGGGGCGAGCCCGGTGAAGGGCGAAGGGCGCCCTGGCGGTGACCTGCGCGTCGTCGGCGGCGTCGGCGCCGGCGGCAGCCGGGTGGACGTCACGATCGCCGCGGGCCGGGTCGCCGCCGGGGCGGACGCGGTGGCGAACGCGTCCCGGTTCGACGCCACCGGCTGCTTCGTGTTGCCCGGCCTGCTGGATCTGCAGGTCAACGGCGCCGCGGGCCACGACCTGACCGACACCCCGGAGCGGCTGTGGGACGTCGCGGCCGCGCTGCCGGCCTTCGGGGTGACCGCGTTCGCGCCGACCGTGATCAGCTCCGCGCCGCGAGCCCGCGCGGCCGCGCTGGCGGCGCTGCGGGCCGGTCCACCCGCTGGCTGGGCCGGCGCGGTGCCCCTCGGCCTGCACTTCGAGGGGCCGATGATCGCCGCCGCGCGCCGCGGCGCGCATGCCGAACGGTGGCTGGTGGCGCCGTCGGCGGCCCTCATCGACGGCTGGTCGCGCGACGGCGGCGTGCTGATGGCGACGATCGCCCCCGAGCTGCCCGGCGCGCTCGACGTGATCCGCGCGCTTGCCGCCCGGGGTGTGCTGGTGTCGGTCGGCCACACCGAGGCGAGCGCCGCGCAGGTCGACGCGGCGGTGCGCGCCGGCGCCAGCCTCGTCACCCACCTCGGCAACGCGATGCCGCCGCTGCGCGCTCGCGAGCCGGGGCCGTTCGGCGCCGCGCTCGGCGGTTCGGCGCTGGTCGCCGGCGTGATCGCGGACGGTCACCACCTCGACCCGCTGACGCTGCGCGCGGCGTGGCGGGCGCTGGCGCCCGACCGGTTCCTCGCCGTCACCGACACCACGGCCGCGCTCGGCCTGCCGGACGGCCCGGCCCGGCTCGGTGACCAGGACGTGACCGTCGCGAACGGCACGGTGCGCCTCGCGGACGGGACGCTCGCGGGCTCCGCGGCGTCGCTGCCGCACTGCCTGCGCGTTCTGATCGCGATGACAGGCTGCGGCCTGGCGAGCGCTGCCGCGTGCGCGACGTCGCTGCCGGCCGCGCTCGTCGGGGACGCGACGCGGGGGCGGCTGTCGGCCGGCGCGCGCGGCGACGTGACGGTTCTCGACGGCGCTTTCGACGTGGTGGCCACTGTCGTGGCCGGCCGCGTCGTCCACGACAGGGACGGACGGTCCTGATGGCGGACCGTTGCGGGGGAGGGCGGTTCTGATGGAGGTCGTGCCGCTGCGCACGGCGGGGCAGGTCGCGGCGCTCGCCGCCGACGTCGTCGAGGCGCTGGTACGGGGCCGGCCGGCGGCGGTGCTCGGGCTCGCTACCGGCTCCACGCCGTTGCCGGCCTACCGGGAGCTGATCCGGCGCCACCACGCCGGCGTCGGCCCTGGCTACGGCGAGGTGAGCTGCTTCAACCTCGACGAGTACGTCGGCCTGCCGCCCGGCCACCCGCAGAGCTACCGGGCCACGATCGCGCGGGAGCTCACCGACGGCCTCGGCATCGGTTCGGAGCGGGTGCACGGCCCCGACCCGGACGAGAAGAACCTGGCGACGGCCGGGGAGCGGTACGAGGCGATGATCATGGCGGCCGGCGGCGTCGACCTGCAGTTGCTCGGTATCGGCTCGGACGGCCATCTGGCGTTCAACGAGCCGGGCTCGTCGCTGGCCAGCCGCACCCGGCTGAAGACGCTCACCGCCCGGACCCGGGCCGACAACGCGCGGTTCTTCGGCACGCCGGACGAGGTGCCGCGGCATGTGCTGACCCAGGGGCTCGCCACTATCCTGCGGGCCCGCCACCTGCTGCTGGTCGCGACCGGCGCCGGCAAGGCGGCGGCCGTCGCCGCCGCCGTCGAGGGCCCGGTGTCGGCCTCGTGCCCCGCGTCGGTGCTGCAGCTGCACCCGCACGCGACGGTGCTGCTCGACGAGCCGGCCGCGTCGGGCCTCGCCCGGGTCGCCTACTACCGGGAGGTCCACGCGGGCAAGCCCGCCTGGCAGGGCCTGTGACGGACGCCGGGCCTGGGGCGGTTGCCCCAGGCCCGGCCGCGTCTCAGGCACCCGCTTCGCGCGTCACAGGTCACCTGCCACCCGGTCCCTGATCACGCGGTCGCTGGTCGCGCCGTCTCGGCGACCCGGCGACGGGCGAGGATCAGCGCGGTGACCGACGCGGCGGCGGCGACGGCGGCCAGCGTCCAGCCTGTCGAGTACTCGGCGTGCCGCGTCGAGTGGCTGCTGTCGGTGACCGTCAGGAAGAGGCTGCCGATCGTCGCGATGCCGATGACCTGGCCGAGCTGTATGAGGGTGAGCAGCAGGCCGCTCGCGTCCGGGGCCAGCTCGACCGGGACGTGCTCCAGCGCCACCCCCATCACGATGGGCATGACGCCCAGCCCGAGCCCGATGATCGCCGTGACGATCTCGTACCAGGCGCCGCCGCGGGCCACCGGGCCGATCCAGAGGTCGGCGAGGGCGGCGACCGAGAACCCGGCCGGGATCACCCAGCGGTGCCAGGTGGCGGGCAGCCGCTGCCAGTTCAGGCTGACCAGCGCGAACGCCGCTGCGCACGGGACGAACGCGAGGCCGGAGCGCAGCGGCGTCATCCTCAGGTCACCCTGCAGGTGCAGGGTCGTGGTGAACAGGAACGCGCCCCAGGTGACCGGCGCGAAGATCAGCACGCCGGCCGCGGGTAGGAGGCCGGGCGTCCGCAGCAGCTTCACCGAGATGAGCGGCCGCCGGCCGCGCGCCGCGACCCGGCGTTCGACGGCGACGAAGCCGGCGAAGAACGCGAGGCTCACGACCAGCGACGCCACGCACCACGCTGGCCAGCCCTCGTCGTGACCGAGGATCAGCGGGAGCACGAACAGCAGCACCGCGGGGCTGAGGACCAGCAGGCCGGGCACGTCCAGCGACTCGCCGCGCTTCCCGTGGTCGACCGGCAGCACGCGCGGCCCCACGGCGAGCAGCATCGCGCCGATCGGCACGTTCAGCAGGAAGACCGGCCGCCAGCCAGAGCCGGCGATGTCGGCGCTGACCAGCAGCCCGCCGGCGGCCTGCCCGACGACGACGCCGCCGGCGACCACCGCCGTGAGCAGGCCGAGCGCCCTCGCCCTGGCCGGACCGGTGAAGGTGCGCTGGATCATGCTCATGACCTGGGGGGTCATCAGCGCCGAACCCGCGCCCTGCACGAACCGGAACCCGATCAGCGAGCCCGACGTCGGCGCGAGCCCGCAGGCCAGCGACGTCACGGTGAACACCGCGAGCCCGGCCAGGAAGCTGCGCCGGTGGCCGAGGATTCCACCGAGCCGGGCGCCGGTGATCAGCAGGACGGCGTAGGACAGGACGTAGCCCGCGACGACGAGCTGCAGGCCCGCGTCGGAGGTGTGCAGGTCGGCGCGCAGGGTCGGGAGCGCCACGTTCACGATGCTGACGTCGAGGATCGCCATGAACTGGCCGAGCAGCAGCACCGCCAGCGCCAGGCTGCCACCCCGGTGGGCCGCGGCCGGGGCTGGCTGCCCCGGGGCGTCCTGGGCTGGCGGCGCGGGGCGCGGTCCCGGCGTGCGGGGCTGCGTGGGAATGCCGGCGACGCTCGTCGCCGGCCCGTCCGCCTTCTCGACGGCGGACGGGTGGATGCCGGGACTCCACCCGGCCGCTTCGGTCGCTTGTGTCATGGTCCCAGCATGTGAGATCGTCGATACCGGTAACGAGAGCCTGCCCGTACTGGTACTGCCACCACCTGGCAACCGGCCGCTCGGTAAGGCAGCCTGGAGCTCATGACGACGGCGCGGCGCAACGTGGACGGCGGGCCCCAGGCCGGCAGGGCTCCGGCGTTGACGCGCGGCAGTGAGCGGCGGGCCGAGCTCGCGTCGTTCCTGCGCAGCCGGCGGGAGCGGATCAGCCCGGAGGACGTCGGGATGCCGCCCGGCGCTCGGCGGCGCACCCCTGGGCTGCGCCGCGAGGAGGTCGCCCAGCTCGCCGGGGTCGGGGTCACCTGGTACACCTGGCTGGAGCAGGGCCGGCCGATCAACGTCAGTGCCCAGGTACTCGGCGCGGTCGCCCGCACGCTGCGCCTCGACGCCGCCGAGCGCGACCACCTCTACCGGCTGGCGGAGGTGGCGCAGCCCCCGGCCGCCGTCGCCGAGCGGGCCAGGCTGCCGGAGGACCTGCGCGTCATCCTCGACACCCTGGAGCCGCTGCCGGCGGCCATGGTGAACCACCGGTCCGACGTGCTCGCCTGGAACGGCACCTACGCCGCGCTCTTCCCCGACCTGGTCCGCCTGCCGGCCGCCGCGCGGAACTCGCTCTGGTACATGTTCACGACGCCCGCCGGGCGGGAGCTGCTGGTGAACCTGGACGAGCAGGCCGGCCGCGCGGTCGCCGTCTTCCGCTACCGGTACACCCAGCATCTCGGCGACCCGGAGTGGCGGGAGTTCGTCGACCGGCTGTGCGCGGCGAGCCCCCTGTTCGCCACTATGTGGGCCACGCACGACGTCGCGCCGCCTGCACCCTGCGACAAGCGGTTCCGCTTCTCCGGGGTGGGCGAGGTCGCGACCCGGACGACGAACCTCGAGGTCGCGGAGCTGCCGGGCGTGCGGCTCGTCGTCTACACCCCGATCGACGAGTCCAGCCGGGAGCGGATCGCGCGACTCGTGGTCCGGGCCCGGCTGGTCGCCGTGCCGGGGGAGGGGCCGGCAGGCGACCCGAGGCTGGCGCTCGCCGCGGGCTGACCAGGTCCGGTGGGTGGCCGGCCGGCTGCCGGTCGGACGGCACCCGTGGTTTCGCGCGGCGATCCGCCGCGACCGACGCGGAACTGTTGACAATCGGTGGCGTGCCTGCCACCCAGGCGGCCCGTTTACACGCGGACATCGGGTGGCGCCGGTCACAACGATGCGCGCGGATTTCATGTGCGCCAGCGGAAGCCACGAACAGTCAGTAATCGAGAACGTGTTTGGTTACTGAGAGTGCTTGCCTTTCCTTCTTGATCGTGGCTACGTTGGTTCTCGTCCGGCCATGAGAAAAGACCTCAGGGACCGGATCTCCACACCGGGCCGATGCCGAGTTCCGCCCGCGGCCCCGGTGCATGTCGTCTCTCGACGCGAGGGCGGAAACGGAGGGGCTCCAAGGCTCCCCGGGATCGAAATCCCAGATTGTGGTGCCGGCCGAAACCGGCCGTGCCCACGTGTGTCCCAAAGCGGCACATTCCGTAGGTATCGCGAGAAAGCTAACTCTTGTCGATCCGACGCAACCGTAAGAGCAGCCTGCGCGCTCGCCTCGCCGCCGTCGCGGCGACCGGTGCGGTCCTCACCACCGGTGGCGTCCTGGCGGCTGCCTCTCCGGCCAGCGCCGCGCCCGGCAGTCACGGTGCCAGCAGCACCGTCTCCGACACCACCATCGCCCTGGCGGCCAAGCGGGCCGGTCTGGCCGGCTGCCGGGGCGTGTCCGCCGGCACCTGGGTGGCCATCGCCCTGGCCGAGTCGCGCGGGAACGTCAACGCGCACGCCACCGGCATCGAGGACTCCCGCGGCCTGTGGCAGGTCAACCTGTGGGCCAACAGCGACCTCGTAGGCAAGCGCAACCTGTACGACGTGTCCACCAACGCGTGGGCCGCGAACCGGGTCTGCCAGCGGCAGGGCCCGACCGCCTGGTCGACCTACACCAACGGCGCCTACCGCGCCTTCCTGGGCCGTGGCCACGCCGCCGCCCAGGCTAGCGCCTGACACCCGCGCCGAACGGCTCGTCGAGCACCTTCCTGAGAAATACCGGGGAAATTACCCGGGAACCTTCCGAAAGGATTTCTGTCTTGCTTCGTGGCCTCTCCACCCGTGCCCGTGCGATGATCGCTGCTCCGGCTCTGGCCGCGGCGGTTGTCGGGACCGGTCTGGCTGCCACCCAGCCTGCCTCCGCGGCGTCGGCCCGTCCGTCGGCGGCGCATTTCCTGTCGGCCGTGGTGCCGTGTGAGTCGGGTGGCAACCCGCACGCGGTGAACTCGATCGGTGCCGGTGGCCTGTTCCAGTTCCTGCCGTCGACCTGGCAC